>ERZ827150.175-NODE-175-length-101944-cov-53.090677_pt1 | contig 101944 bp, 84 predicted proteins | sample MGYA00519779_ERZ827150 | MGnify/ENA primary metagenome ERZ827150 (study PRJEB31778, sample SAMEA3449267) | human gut metagenome | biome: human gut; feature: human-associated habitat; material: faeces | place: United Kingdom | collected 2010/2012 ...
CGCTATGTTTCTAATTATCACTGAAATATATTTATTTTTATTTCGAACTCACGTTAAATTAAGTAATCCCTGATAATGCTATATTATGCCTAATTAACCCAAATCGGCCCTATCCCGTGAATACAAAAAGAAAGACCTGGATGATGTAGAGATAACCTGCTTCATGACCATCACCAAGGATATGGTTTATCAGTGGGAGCTGACAGGAAACTGAACTGACAAGGGTACGTTTGCCCACGGGTTCAAGAAGATGCCGGTTATTTACATGTGGAGACCAGAAGCGTACTGCGAGAAAATCAAGAGCCTTCGCGTTAGACTGGAAAAGCTCCTTTCAAACTATGCGGACTGCATCGACTATCACTTCTTCCCTATCCCCATGCTGTTTGGCGATGTGCAGAACTTCTCTGGCGAGTTCAAGAATCGGATTGTCCAGCTTACCAGGCAGAGAACGAATGCTCAATATCTTACCTGGAATCAGGCGAGCGAAACGGTAAAATACGAAGCAGAGACCCTATTCAGCCAGATATATAGTCTGACAAATACACCACGAATCTCCTTCTATCTGGGTTTATTGCATCGAGCCGCTCTTGATAGTCATTGAACATACTGCGAAGTTTTGTATTGATAGAAGCTGCATCGGGCCGTTTTACAACTTGCCCGTTCTTGAACTGGTTCTCCTCAACAACAAAACGAGTAATGATATAACATGTTTCATGTTTATGACGGACAGCAATACGAATTTTATGCTTTCCATCTTTCAGAACTTTAGCCTTGAAAATGGTTAATGATAATGTTGCCATGATGAACTAAAATTAAAGATACGCAAAGGATACGCAGAAAACCTCAAAAGTGAGATTATTATCCTTTTTTTAATTCCCGAAGGCAGGTGAAGAAACGAAGAAAGGAAGTCCAAAACCCGTAATTATCAGTGTTTTAAGAACTTCCTTCTCTGTGATTCCGTTGCGATTCGAACGCAAGACCCACGCCTTAGAAGGGCGTTGCTCTATCCAGCTGAGCTACGGAACCAGCCTTAATTGCGGTGCAAAGGTACGCTTTTTTATCGGAACTGCAAACAAATGGAGGATAAATCTTCGGCCGAAGCATGAAAATTAGCCCTTGGAGCGATGCAAATAATAGCCCCAGGCCAGCAGAAAGGGGACATACGAAAGAAAGAGGGCGACAAAATGCTGCCCGCCGTCCCCCATAAAAGAGGTCCAGACACGCAGGCAATCGCCCAAATGGGAGTAGTCCACGCAGGCAAACATTTGGGAAGCAAAAAAGCCAACCGTCAGGCAGAGCACAACCAGACGGCCCAAGTGTGCCAGCCCGTCGGCCACGTCGGCATCGCGACGATAACGCCCGCTGATGAAGCCATAAAAGAGTCCCATCAGGGCCAGGCCGGCCGCAAACAAAAAAGGCAAGCCCTCCAGGAAGGGCGAACGGGACAAGCCGCCGTTGATGCTACGCAGGATGGCCCAAGGCGAGAAGGTGGCAAACAGAAGAATTGCTACATAAATGCCGCCCGCCACGCACGCGCTCTGCAACGCCCTGCGCTCCTTGCGCGACAGGGAACGTCCGCCTCCTGACGACATCCTGCCCACCCCACGGCCCAACCAAGACCATCGACGCAGGCAGGCATCCGCCAAGCCTGAATGCATCAGGATGCCCACACCCGCCAACACCATCAGGACAGGGCCCAAGGGAGGAAACTCCATGAAATTGGACACCACGTGGCGCAACATCCAACGGATGCCCTCGGGGCTCAAGAGGCTGCGCAGGCGGAAGACTTCGCCCGTATCGGCACACACGGCCTGCACGCCGTAGACTTCCAATATCCACGACAACAGCACCACGAGGCAGGTCAGCGCGAAGAACAACGTGGCAGGGTGCCAAAAGGTGTGTCTACTCTTCATCGGGCTCCAGGTTGTCGATATCCAAAATGCGGAGTTCGATGGCGCGCACCACCAGGCGTGTGGCGTTGACGCCCGCCGCCCGCTCGTCGTCGGAGAAGAGGCGGCTGGTCAGGTCGTTCTGACGCTTCTCGAGCGACTTCACGCCGAAGGGCATCCCCTTGAGCGAGGCTATCATTTCCTTGGTGTAGCCCAAGGCCAGGTGGCGGAGGAAACGTTCGTCGTACTCGTCGATGTCGTAACTGATGTAGGCCTCCTGCCGTCTGGCATCGTTGAGCACCGAGCGGCGGAAACGCTCCACAATCTTCTCCAGAATGGGATAGTTGAAGACCAGCTTCCTGCCGTCCATCACGGCCTGCACGTCGGTCTTGGTGAGCAGTTCGCCCGTCTTGAGAATGATGCCGTCGGCACCCGCGTCGAGCGCGTCGACCCAAAGTTTCTCGTTCAGTATCTCGCCCGTGAAAATCAGCACATGCACGCCCGGGTACTTCTGCCCGATGCGGCGGCAGATGTCCACGCCTACGGTTGTGGAGCCGCCCAGCCCCAGGTCGAGCAGCACCAGGTCGGGTACCTGCTTCTCCATAAGCGGCCAGAATTCCTGCTCGGTCATGGCCGTGCCTATCACTTCGGCGTCGGGTATCTCGTGGCGGAAAATTTCTTCCGTCCCCTTCAGCTCCAGCTTGGCGTCTTCCACGATAATCACTTTGTATTTCATTTCTTTTTCCATTGATTGATATCTGTTTGTTTACTTGCGTTCATTTACGTTCATCTTCCGCGGGAGGGTGAAGTGCACCACGAAGCCCTTCTTCTCCTGAAGCCGCTCGGCATAGATGCGGCACCCTCGCCGGCCGGCATATTCGTCGTGGTCGCGGACGATCTGCTTGGCGATGAGGTACTCTGTGCCCTGCAAGCGGCCTCCCACGCCACCCGACATGCGCTCCAGGCTGGGTGAAAAGAGGTGGTTCAGCTCGTCCTGCGACTTGTCGCGGCGGGTGTCGGCCAGGCTGAAGCGCACAAAAGGACCGTCCACGCGGGCGGAAAGACGAAGCGTGCCCTCCAGAGGGACGGCCAAGGCTTCGTCCAGCAGGCTCTCGAAGAGGAAGTTCAGCTGGTAGCCGTCGCCTACCACCTGCGCCTCCTCCACCTCGACAGAGAGGCTGACGGGTGGACGCTTGCCCTTCGAGGCCTTGCGGAAGTATCGCTCTGCCGTGGCCAGCAGGGAGGATACGGAGAGGGTCGTCCGTCGGAAGGTCACTTCCTCGAGCTGGCGCGAGGCGCACGAGCTGAGCAGGAAGAACACCGCCCGATAGTAGTCGGTCAGCTCGCGGACGGCGGCCAGCGTCTCACGCTCCTCGTCAGTAGTCAATGCCCCCGAACGGAGCCGGCCCACGAGCTGCCTGATTTTGTTGGGATAGTAGAGGGTTTCGTGCTTGATGGTCGAGAGGCAGTTGTCGAGCACCTGGTTCTGCACATGGAGCTGGTTGTCCTCGTAGGAGGCGCGTCGGGCCTCGTCACCCGCCAGCTCGATGTCGCGGTACTTGCCTGCCAACTTCACCACGGCGTTGAAGAGGACGATGGCCGTGTAGCGCGCCACCAGCTCGAGCAGCAGGCGGTCGTCTTCGGCCTCCGTACCCTGACGGCGCTCCAAATGGAGCACGCCCACGCAACGGCTGCTGCCACCCGCCTCCACCAACAGAGGGAGAATGTAGGTGTGGTCGGAAAACAATGCTTTCCTTTGTGCAAAGCACTGCTTTATCGCCTCCATCGCATTGTTTTCCTCGCCGGCCATCAGGCGGGGGCTGCATACATACTCCAGCCGGCGGGTGTCTTCATCGCAGACGGCGATGCCCAGACGGTCGATGCCCACCAGCTCGTTGACCGACTGGAAGGCTTCGTCCACCATCCGTTGGGGTATCTGTCCGAGCGTGTCCTCACCGCCGTCCATCCATTCGGAGGAGGTTTCCTGAGGCATGTGGCGGGCCGCCCTGAACATGCGCCCGTTGATGTCGAGCACCTGCTCGAGGTTCCATCGGTCTACCAGCCGACGGCGGATGTAGAGGTAATAATAACCCAGGCACAGCAGGAAGAAGAGGAGCACGGCCAGCCAGATGCCCACCCTGCGGTTGCCCGCCGAACGCTCCAGCTGGCGGCAATATTCTTCGAGCGACTGGTCCTCGCCCAGCAGCTTGTAGAGGGCCGTATAGGCTTCGTTGTTGTAGCGGTAGGCCTTCCATTGCTTCAGGGCAAGGAAAGCCACGGCCGCCTCGTTGCGGATGTCCAATATCACATGATAGTCCGTATCGAACCACGCGCCCCACCATTGCAGCTCCGAAGCGACGCCCTCGCCCTCGAGCGACATCAGGGGCGTCGTCTGCCCGCTCCGTCGGACGTAGTGTTCGTTCAGACACCAAAGGGCCGAGTCGGCATAAGCCAGCGCCTGGCGGTAGTTGCGGGCGATGTTGCTGTAATAGACGGCGTTGGCATAGTCGGAGGCCCAAAGCAGAAGCTCGTCTGCCTCGTCCATCTGCCCAGCGCGGAGGGTGTCCTGCCCCGCCACGGCCGACAACGAGTCGGCTCCGCCATCTGTCCCATCGGCCATCGGACGGCCTGCACACGAAGAAAGAACCATCAGGCAGAGCGCGGCCAGCCCCATCAGAGCCTTGCGCACGCCCACAGGCAGGCGGAAGTAGAAGCGGCTCCCCTTGCCCAGGCGGCTCTCCACGCCAAAGGTGCAGACGCCGAACAGGGCGTTGGTCTTGCGATACTTCTCGATGATGCCCCTGCAATTCATCAGGCCGAAGCCGCTTCCCTTGCTCTTGAGGAGCTCTTCCTTGTCGGCGGCGTCGTTCAGGCCGATGGCTTTCGAGTCGCAGACCTTCGCCTCCATGAGGGAAGCGGCGTCCGAGGGCGAGAGGCCACGACCGTTGTCCTCGACCGACACCTCGACGTAGTCGGCTCCACGGGTGGCGTATACCTTCACGTGTCCGCCCTGCGGAGTGTATTTGCGGGCGTTGTCCACAAGCGTGTTCAGCATGAAGAGGGTCAAGGCGCGGTCGGCCTTCACCCACGCATTGGTGGGCACAACTTCGAACGTCTGGCGGCGCAGGTCGAACACCCTCCTGCCCTTGCCCAGCAGGGCGAAGAGGTCGTCGAGGGCAAAGTTCTCCACATGGAGGCTCAAGGCGCCCTGCTTCATGCGGATCCACAGGGCCAGAATGTCATTGTAGTCGTTGATAGCAGCCACCAGCTCGTCCATATACTGATACCTGCCTGCCTTCACCTCGGGCTGGAGGGCCAGGTCCTGACGCGCCAGCTTGCCGGCCTCGTTGGCCAGGCGGTCGATGTAGGGCTGCATGCCGTTGACAAGGGCCAGACAGGCCTTCTTCTCCACGTTGCTCCGCTTGCGGGCGGCGATGTGCTGCTCGCTGACGTAGCGTTCCTTCTCCAGCCGACGACGCTCGTCGCCCAGCGCAATGGTGGCCATGCCGTTCTCGAGCGCCCATTGGATATAGGGGGTAATGAGCCGGTGCAGGGCTTCCTCGTCGCGCTTCAGGTGCAGATGGGGGAAGACAATCTGCCCGTTCTCCACCAGGAAGTCCCTCGTGCCGAAGAGCTGCTCCACATCGTCGGCCACGGCCAAGGTAATGGCTTCGGCCACTTCCTCCTGCGTCTGCGCTTCGGCAGGGATGGAGGCGGTAATCTTCTGGCAGATGTCGAGCACAAGGCGCAGGCGGCGGAGGTGCATCAGGTTGCGCTTCTTCGAGCGGCGGTTGAAGAACCAGAAGAACACCAACACCGCCACGATGCCCGCCACCACGGCCAGCGACCATCGGTTCAGCAGGTACATACCCCGCTCCAAGGCCTCGTAGCGGCTCTCCAGCTCCTTGTCCTGACGGGTGTCTTCGAGGATGTCGAGGTAGATGTTGCGGTTGTAGTCGGAGCGCTCCTTCATGCCCAGGCCTGCATACGACACACTGAGCTGGTCGCGGATGCGCGATATCCACTCGGGGGCCGTCATGAGCTTGTCCGTCATCCAACGCTGCTCCACGGCAGGAGCGTTGCGATGGTCGTACATCTTCAGGCGGTCGAGGCTGTCTTCGTACTGGTAATAATGCCGATGATGGGCGTTCACGGCCTCCAACGCCACCCGAAGCGTGTCGAGCGCCTCTCCATAGCGGCCGTGCTCGTTCAGGTAGCGGCTGATTTCGACGTAGGTGCCCACCGTCTGATACACGTCTTTATAAGGGGCGAACTTCTGCAAGGCTTCCTGTCCCAGACACAAGGGGAGCAACGTGTCGGCCGCTCCGCCCAGCATGTCGAGGGCATGCCTGCGATGCTCCACGAAGCAGGCATAGTCGTCGGCCGAAGACATCAGGTCGGCCATCGCCTGCAGGCAGCAGCCTTCGAAATAGGGAAAATCCTTCTGCAAGGCCACCCGCCACGTGGTGAAGAGCTCATCGAAGTCGCGCAACTTCTGCCCTTCGGCTCCCTTTTCCTCCACGAGCGAAGCCGCTCCGCGGACGTAGTGGGCATAGAGCCATTGGGCAGTGTCGGCCATCCCTTCGTCGGACACCTGGCGGATGTTTTCCAACGCCTCGGGCCGTTGTTGCAGATAATAATAGTAGACGGCGGACACGATATAGAATTCCGAACGGGCATAAGCAAGCCGCCTCCGCTCGTGACCCTCGGCAAAGAGGTCCTCGTCTTCGGCAATGCGGCTCATGCGCCGCAGGGCGCTGTTGCGATAATCGTAGAATTCCTTGTTCAGAGCCGTCCGCTGATAGAGCCTCATCAAGCCTACATCGGCCACCAGCAGCTCCAGTTCGTTCTTCGTCAGCTCGTAGACGGAGCGGTACAAGGCTTCGGCCTCCTTGAAATCCATCTCCATGAAGGCGCAGAAGGCCAGGTTGTTGCAGGCTTCTGCCCTGCCCGAACGATAGAAACGCGCCTCCTCGAAGGCACGACGGGCCGCCACACGCGACGAGTCGAGGTCGCGATAGCGCCAGGCATAGGCCTCCCCGTTGAGCGAGTCTACCCGCCCCACTTCGCCCGAAGGCGCCAGGCCCTCACACGAAGCCAGTGCCAGCCATACGCACCACGCGCAGGCACAGACGAGCTTGAATCCCACACATTTCACTGTTCTCATGCTAACAAAGCTACGAATAAATCAGTAAAAAACAGACGTTCGCCCCCAAGAAAAAACGTTTATTATCATTCGGACGGAAAGGCGCCCGTTTTCCGAGGAGAAAAAGAGGGCTTTTCCTGCTTTCCATCCCCTCCGTCTTATTTTTATACAATAAGTCTTGGCGAAATCAGCAAGAAATGCCTACCTTTGCTGAAGTTTAATAAATAGGTAACATCTATTACAATAACAATGAGCGAAAAAGCACCCTTTTTGGTATTCTCAGGAACAAATTCGAGATACCTTGCAGAGAAAATCTGCGCAAGCCTGAATTGCCCGCTGGGAAAAATGAACATCACCCACTTTGCCGACGGTGAGTTCGCCGTGTCTTACGAAGAGTCCATCCGCGGAGCAAATGTCTTCCTGGTTCAATCCACTTTCCCCAACTCTGACAACCTGATGGAGCTGCTGCTGATGATTGACGCTGCCAAGCGTGCATCGGCCAAGACCATCAACGCCGTAGTGCCCTACTTCGGCTGGGCCCGTCAGGACAGAAAGGACAAACCGCGTGTATCTATCGGCGCCAAGCTGGTGGCCGACCTGCTCTCTGTAGCCGGCATCGACCGTCTGATTACGATGGACCTGCACGCCGACCAGATCCAAGGTTTCTTCAACATCCCTGTAGACCACCTCTATGCATCGGCCGTATTCCTGCCCTACATCCAGTCACTCAACTTGGAAGACCTGGTTATCGCCACGCCCGACGTAGGCGGTTCCAAGCGTGCCAGCACATTCTCCAAGTATCTGGGTGTGCCCCTGGTACTCTGCAACAAGTCGCGCGAGAAAGCCAACGAAGTGGCTTCCATGCAGATCATCGGCGACGTGAAAGGCAAGAACGTGGTACTCGTTGACGACATCGTAGACACAGCCGGCACCATCACCAAGGCCGCCGACATCATGCTGGCAGCAGGTGCCAAGTCGGTACGTGCCATCGCCAGCCATTGCGTCATGTCCGACCCCGCCTCCTTCCGTGTACAGGAGTCAGGCCTGACTGAAATGGTGTTCACCGACAGCATCCCCTACTCCAAGAAGTGTGCCAAGGTAAAACAGCTCAGCATTGCCGACATGTTTGCCGAGACCATCAAGCGTGTAGTGAACAACGAATCCATCAGCTCGCAATATCTGATTTAAGCCGAAAGGCCTGGAAACAAACAGAAAAGGGAGTGCATCCGACGCGATGCACTCCCTTCTTTATTTCTTGCACGAGAACGTATCCCAGCCTCTCAGTTGGTGGACACGATGCGCCCCATCTTGTAGGTCACCTTGCGGATGACCTTGCCGAACTTGTCCTTCTCGACAAACGGGCCGTCCTTCTTGCCCTGCTTGAAGAAGCCCTCGAAGGTGTTTCCGTCCTTGTCCGTCTGTATGCCGCTGCCATCCTCCAATCCGTCCACAAAGCCTCCTGTATAACGGGTGCCGTTGGCTTGAACCAATGTGCCGCGGCCGTGGAACTTGTTGTGCTTCCACTCGCCTTCGTACGAATCGCCCGCACTCCACTTGTACACGCCCTTTCCGCTCCGTTCATTGTCCAGCCACTCGCCTTCGTAGACGGCTCCGTTGGCCCAGGTAAAGGTGCCTTTGCCCTCCTGCTTGCCGTTCTTGAATCCGCCCACATACTTGTCGCCGTTGGCGTGGTAGTAGATGCCTTCGCCCGTGCGTTCGCCCTGCACGTAGGATCCTTCGTAGCGGTCGCCCGTGTGGAAGAAATAAATGCCCTGGCCGTGCTGCATGTCGTCGCGCCATCCGCCCACGTACTTGTCGCCGTTGGCATATTCGAACGTACCCTGACCGCTACGGAAGTCGTCCTTCCACTCGCCTTCGTACTTGCTTCCGTCGTTCCACACCAGCTTGCCTTTGCCGTTCTTCTTGTCGTTCTTCCACGAACCCGTGTAGCTCGAACCGTTCTTCCACGTATAGGTACCCTGACCTTCGCGCTTGTCGTTCACCCAGTTGCCCACGTAGACGTCGCCGTTGTAGTAGTACATCGTGCCTTCGCCGTGCTGATAGTCCTGATACCACAAGCCGTCGTAGCGGTTGTTGTTCACAAAGTAGTAGACGCCCTGCCCGTGCTGCTGGTCCTGAAACCACTGGCCTTCGTAGCGTTCGCCGTCGGAAAAGGTGTAGACGCCATATCCCTGACGCTTGCCTTTCACATATTCGCCTTCGTAGGTATCACCGTTCTTGAAGACCGTCTTGCCTTTTCCGTTGGGCTTGCGTCCCTTCATTTCGCCTGTGTAGACCGCCCCATCCTTGAAGGTATAGGTTCCGATGCGGACCTCCGAGGAGAAGACGTTCTTCACCTTGTCCAGAAAGCCTCCGTTCTCCTGTGCGGAAACGGCGGGGCTCTGACAAAGACAGGCCATCGCAAATGCTATATAGATGTATCTTGCTTTCATTGTCTGCTCGTATTTTTCTTTTCACTTTAAGTGACAAATTTACAATTTATCCGCCAAAGAGGGGGAATGCCCCACGGCTTTTTAGGACATTTTTTTACCCGACACCACTTCTTTTAAATTCTCTTTGCACAAGTATTCCTGCGCCAGACGGCAGAGTTCTTCGGGGGTCACGCCGCTGATGGCGGCCTGTACCTCGTCGAAATAGGTGTCGGGCAGGTGCGACGTGTGGAGGAAAATCCAGGCGTCGGACAGGGAGAAGGCCGACTCATAGCTGCGGCAGATGTCGCCCATCATGTAGTTCTTCACCATCTGAAGTTCGTCCAAAGGCACCAGCTCGTGTTGCAGGCGGTCTATTTCGTGGTAGACTTCGGCCACGAGCGGCTCCACATACTCGTTGGCCGTCTCGGCGGAGATGGCCAGCAGGCTGTCGTCGGGATAGGAAGCGAGGCCGGCAGAGATGCCATAGGTGTAGCCCTTGTCCTCGCGGATGTTGGACATGAGGCGGCTGCCAAAATATCCGCCCAGCAGAGTGACCAGCACACGAAGCTTCGCAAAGTCGGGATGGTGGCGGCTGATGGTGACAAGTCCCATGCGCACGGCGCTCTGCAAGGCATCGGGACGCTCGATAAAGAGGCGTTTGTCCGAGGTGGTGCAGGGCTCGAAAGAGGCGCGCGAGGGACGTTGCAGGCCCTCGCCGAAAGGCTCCGCTCCAAAGCAGGCCTCCAGCCGGCGCAGACATTCGTCAGTCACCTTGCCCGAGACATAGACGGAGCAGCCGGCCGCATGGTAGTGGCGGCGATAGAAGTCGTGCAGCAGTTCGGGAGTGATGCGCCCGTAGTCGGCCTCACAAGCCACGCGTCCGCAGGGATGGGCGTCGCCGTAGAGGGCACTCACCAGCCCCCGATGGGCCAGAAAATCGACCTTCTGCTGGTTTACCTTGAACTGCTGGACGTTGTTGGCCACCACCGTCGCCAGTTCGGCTTCGGGGAAGGCAGGTTCCTTCACGAGGCTCTCGAGCACGTCGAGCGTCTGGGGCAGGTACTTGTTGAGCGAATAGAGGGTGACGAAGGCATGCTCGGCAGCACTCGAGAGGTCGAGCCACGCGCCATAATAGTCGAGCTTCTCGGCTATCTGTGCGGCGGTATAGCGGCGGGTGCCTTCGCGCAACATGCGGTTGGCGAAGAGGGCCTGGAGGGGATATTGCTGGTGCCAGCGTCCGCCTTCGATGAGGACGTCGACACGCACCACCTCGTTGTCGCCCGCATGGAGCACACTGAGGGGCACACCGTTGGGCCACACCACCCGCTCGGGGCGGCGCACGGCCATGGGGCCGGGCTTGCGTATAGGGGGCTGTTGGGTACGGTCGGTCATCGGGCGGCGTGTGTTTTCAGGAATTCTTCCGCACGCGCCAGGTCCTGCGGCGTGTCGATTCCGATGGTCTCAACGTCGGTGGTACCCACCTTGATGCGATAGCCGTTCTCCAGCCAGCGGAGCTGTTCGAGCGACTCGGCCAGCTCGAGGGACGACTGGGGCAAGGAGGTTATCTGGCGAAGCACGTCGACGCGGTAGGCATAGAGGCCGATGTGCTTGTAGTAGACGTGGTTCTTGAGCCAGTCGTGCTTGTCGGCATTGCGCTGGTAAGGGATGATGGAGCGGCTGAAGTAGAGGGCGTTGTGGTTCTTGTCCACCACCACCTTGGGCGAGTTGACGTTCTCCAGCGCCTCGAAACCGTTGTCGGGCGTAAAGGGTTTCACCAGCGTGGCTATCTGCGTGGCTTCGTCGTCGAAGCAGGCCTTCAGGGCTTCGAGCTGGGAGGGCTGGATGAAGGGTTCGTCACCCTGTATGTTCACCACCACGTCGTAGCCGGCGCCCACCTTGGTGCAGGCTTCGTAGCAGCGGTCGGTGCCGCTCTTGTGGTGGACAGAGGTCATCACCACCTGCCCGCCGAAGGCACGCACGGCCTCGGCGATGCGTTCGTCGTCGGTAGCCACCCAGGCGTCGTCCAGCACGCCTGCCACCTGTTCGTACACCCGTTGTATCACGGTCTTGCCGCCCAGCATGGCCAAAGGTTTGGCGGGGAAACGCGTGGAAGCGTAACGGGCGGGTATGATTCCTATAAATTTCAAGTCACTATTTTTCATTTCCATTTCCATTTTCAATTTTCCATTCTCCATTCTCCATTCTCCATTTTCAGCTCCTCCATCCCCTGTCGGACGTAAGCCCGCTCCATGTCGGCCGGCTTGAGCACACGGCCGTCGCACATCAGGAGGTCGAGGTCGAGGCGCACGATCTCGCGGGGCTTGTCCTGGGGCAGGCGGCCGGCTTCGCGTTCGATGGTCTTCAGGCGCGAGCGCACCTCGTCGGCACAGAGGCCGGAGTGGAAGCACGCCACCTGGTTGGAGAAGCGGCACGGGCGGTGCAGGCAGAGGGGGTCCGTCTCGCGTTCGGCCGAGAAGCGGATGTCCGCAAAGAGCTGCGCCAGCCGGCGGCGTGCCAATGCCATGTTTGCGGCACGCCCCTCGTTGCTACCCATGCTTATCAGGTACTCCATCGGCAAGGCAGATCAGTTGAAGAGGTCGTCCAGCCCCATGTCGGGTGTGGGTTCCTCCACCTCCTCGTACACCTCGCCGTTGTCGGCACAAGGGTCATAGTCCTCGGGCAGCTGGAAGGTCTCCGTCTCGTCGTAGCCCAGGGTCTTGTCGGCATAGACCTTGTTCATGTATTTCGTCCAGATGGGCAGGGCCATGGAGGCTCCCTGTCCGTGGAGCATGGTGTCGAAGTGGATGTCGCGGTCTTCGCCTCCCACCCAGCAGCCCGATACGAGCGAGGGGGTGAAGCCCATGAACCAGCCGTCGGCGTTGTAGTTGGTGGTACCCGTCTTGCCGCCCATGTCGGCCTTGACACCCAGACGGCGCACACGGCCGCCGGTACCTTCGTTGATGACGGCACGCAGCATGACGAGCATCTTGTAGGCGCTGGAGGTGCTGATGACTTCGTTCATCTCGGGCGAGAAGGTAGCCAGCACGTTGCCCTCGTTGTCCTCGATGCGGGTCACGAGCAGCGGAGCCACGCGGATGCCGCGGTTGGGGAAGGCGGTGTAGGCGCTCACCATCTCGGCGACGGATATCTCACAGGGGCCGAGGCAGAGCGACACGCTGGGCACGATTTCGCGGTTGCGCACGCCGAAGGTCTGCACCAGGCGCTTCAGTTCGTAGGGGTTGAGCTTGCTCATGAGGTAGGCAGTAATCCAGTTGTCGGAGTTGGCCAGGCCCCACTTCAGGGTCACCATCTCGCCCAGGCGCTTGTTGTTGGCGTTGCGGGGCGTCCAGGGGATGCCGTTCTCGTCGAGCAGGGTGTAGGACACGTGGCGTGCCTCGTCGCAGGGCGAGAAGCCGTTCTCCATGGCCAGGGCGTAGACGTAGGGCTTCATGGTCGAACCAATCTGACGGCGGCCCACCATGGCCATGTCGTACTGGAAGTAGTGGTAGTTGGGGCCGCCCACATAGGCCAGCACGTGTCCGTTGCGGGGGTTCATCGACATGAAGCCGGCGCGCAGGAAGTGCTTGTAGTAGCGGATGGAGTCGAGCGGCGTGAGCACGGTGTCCACCTCGCCCGCCCAGCTGAAGACCGACATCTCCTGCGGGGTGTTGAAGGCCTTCATGATTTCCTTTTCCGAAGCGCCGCCCTTCTTCATGAGGCGGTAGCGGTCGGTCTGGCGGATGTTGCGCAACAGGATTTCATCGACCTGCTCCTGTGTCAGGCGGAAGCTGTAGGGAGCCTTCTTGCGGCCTTTCTTCTCCCTGAAGAAGTAGCCCTGCAACTCCTTGAGGTGCTCGGTCACGGCTTCCTCGGCATACTGCTGCATGCGCGAGTCGATGGTGGTGTATATCTTCAGTCCGTCGGTATAGAGGTTGTACTTCTTGCCGTCTTTCTTGGTGTTCTTCTCGCACCAGCCGTAGAGGGGGTTCGTCTCCCAGTCGAGCGAATCTTCGTAGAACTTCTGCATCTGCCAGCCGCGGTAGTCGGACTTGTCGGGCTTCTTGGCCGTCAGCACCGTGCGCAGGTATTCGCGGAAGTAGGGCGCGGGGCCTTCCTTGTGGTCCACGCGGTTGTACTTCAGCTTCAGGGGCAGGGCCTGCAGGGAGTCGCACTGCGCCTGGGTCAGGTAGCCGGCCTTGCGCATCTGGTCGAGCACCACGTTGCGGCGTCCGCGGGTGCGTTCGTTGCGGCGCACGGGGTTGAAGAGCGAGGGGTTCTTGCACATGCCCACCAGCGTGGCGGCCTCCTCAATCTTGAGGTCCTTGGGGTCGCAGTTGAAGTAGGTATAGGCGGCGGTCTTCACGCCCACGGCGTTGTTCAGGAAGTCGAACTTGTTGAGGTACATCGTCAGGATTTCCTCCTTCGTGTAGTAGCGCTCCAGCTTGACGGCGATGACCCACTCGATGGGCTTCTGGAAGAGTCGCTCCAGCGTACTCTCCGCGCTGGGCGAATAGAGCTGCTTGGACAGCTGCTGGGTGATGGTACTGCCGCCGCCGGCGTTCTTCTGGAAGAGGAGGCCGCGCTTCACCACGGCACGGAACAGGGCCTTGGCGTCGATGCCCGAATGCTCGGCAAAGCGCACATCTTCCGTGGCGATAAGGGCGTTGATGATGTGGGGCGACAGGTCCTGATAGCCCACGTAGACGCGGTTTTCCTTGCTGTACGAATAGGTGCCCAGCGTCTTTCCGTCGGCCGAAAAGACCTGTGTGGCAAACTTGTAGTTAGGGTTCTCCAGGTCTTCGACGGGCGGCATGTAGCCTATCCAGCCTTTCGAGATGGAGGTGAACACCAGCACGCATGCCAGCAGCATGACGGCCAGCAGTATCCAGAGGGTTATGATGACTTTCTTGATCATGTTCCGAGTTTCGTTTTTACTTTGATTTAATAACATGCAAAGATACAACTTCCGGCGCAATTACACAAGAGGAAGCATCACTTTTCGGCGGCTTTTCAAGGCCGGAAACACATGCCTGTCCGGCAGCCCTAATGATAAACACTTTTTAACTTACAAATGACAAATGACAATTACAGTTTAGTAAAAACGAGTTTCCGCATCATCCAGAACAAAATAGTATATTATAAATTTATTATATTATATATTATATATATATTATAATTATATATATAATATATAATATAATAAACATATATATAAGGGGTATAAGAAGGAGAGGCTCGAAAAGTGATTTCACACTAACTGTAATTGTCATTTGTCATTTTGTAAGTTAACAAATGTGAATAAAAGTCCATCTTTCCACAGCATTCGGCAGGCACAAACAGCCTGTTTTCCTGAGCAGCCGGACACTCCGTTTCCTGAACAAGCAGACAGTTTCCTGCTTTTCCGGATACATATCCTGATTCAGCAGACATACCCTTCCACGAATGCGACAATCGGACAGAAAAAAGAGAAACGCCCCGATGCCTCGCCACAACGCGCCGCCCCGCCCGCACGAAAGCATCGTTTTCCCGACTGAAAAACAATGCATTAGTTTTATTAACACAACAGGGCGGCTTCGTTAACAGATTTTCAGACTTTATTGACACCCCATTTTTGGCGCTTCGGCGGGAGATGCCTACCTTTGTAGGGACGGGAGGAAAAATGGCGGCGGAAGGAAAAAAATCGGGGCACAGACTTCCAACTACCGCAGTTTTTGCCTACCTTTACACTCTCGAAAGGCAGTGAAAGGTGAGAGGAGAACAAATATCGAAACTCGTTTCAGATATTTTTATCCCGAACCGCCTCCTGTCTTATTCAAAATTAACAAGAAACAACAACAATATGGAAAACAGAAGTTTAGTGACCATCGCCGAGCACAGCAAGGAAAAAATCCTCTACATGCTGGAAATGGCAAAGCAGTTTGAAGAACGTCCCAACCGTCACCTGCTGGACGGAAAGGTCGTGGCAACCTTATTTTTCGAACCCTCGACGCGCACACGCCTCAGCTTCGAGACGGCGGCCAACCGCCTGGGCGCACGCGTCATCGGCTTCAGCGACCCCAAGGCCACCAGCTCGTCGAAGGGCGAGACGCTGAAGGACACCATCAAGATGGTGAGCAACTATGCCGACATCATCGTGATGCGCCACTACCTGGAGGGAGCCGCCCGCTATGCCAGCGAGGTGACCGACGTGCCCATCGTCAACGCCGGCGACGGCGCCAACCAGCACCCCTCGCAGACGATGCTCGACCTCTACTCCATCTACAAGACGCAGGGCACGCTGGAGAACCTGAACATCTTCCTGGTGGGCGACCTGAAATACGGACGCACCGTCCACTCGCTGCTGATGGCCATGCGACACTTCAACCCCACCTTCCACTTCATCGCGCCGGACGAGCTGAAGATGCCCGAGGAATACAAGATATACTGCCGCGAGCACGGCATCCGCTACATGGAGCACACAGACTTCACCGAGGAGACCATCGCCGATGCCGACATCCTGTACATGACGCGCGTGCAGCGCGAACGCTTCACCGACCTGATGGAGTACGAGCGCGTGAAGAACGTCTACATCCTGCGCCGCAAGATGCTGGAACACACCCGCCCCAACCTGCGCATCCTGCACCCCCTGCCCCGCGTGAACGAGATTGCCTACGACGTGGACGAAAGCCCCAAGGCCTACTACTTCCAGCAGGCGCAGAACGGCCTCTACGCCCGCGAAGCCATCCTCTGCGACGTGCTGGGCATCACTTTGGATGAATTGAAAATGGAGAATGGATAATGGAAAATTAGTGAATCATTTCCATTGTCAGTCCCCCCAAAAAATTATCAATTATCAATTTTCAATTTTCAATTAAAGAAATGAACGAGAAGAAAGAATTGCAGGTAGCCGCGCTGGAGAACGGCACCGTCATCGACCATATCCCCTCCGAAAAACTGTTTACCGTGGTGTCGCTGCTGGGCCTGGAGCACATGAACAACAACATCACCATCGGCTTCAACCTCAACAGCAAGAAGCTGGGCAAGAAGGGCATCATCAAGATTGCCGACAAGTTCTTCTGCGACGACGAAATCAACCGCATCGCCGTCGTGGCACCCAACGTGAAGCTGAACATCATCCGCAACTACGAGGTGGTGGAGAAGCGCGAACTGGTGTTGCCCGACGAGCTGCGCGGCATCGTGAAGTGTGCCAACCCCAAGTGCATCACCAACAACGAGCCCATGCCCACCCGCTTCCACGTCATCGACAAAGAGCGCTGCGTCATCAAGTGCCACTATTGCGAGAAGGAGCAGACGAGGGAGGAAATCGAAATCATTTAATTGAAAATGGAGAATTGAAAATTGAAAATGGAGAGCGAAAACCCTATCTTGAAGTTCAACACCATTGAGGTAAAGAGCTATGATTTCGCCATCCGCATTGTCAATCTTCACAAATATCTGAACCGACAGAAAGAGATTCATTCCTTGTCCAACCAGATGCTTCGAAGCGGCACCGCTATCGGAGCGCTGATTCAAGAAGCCGTTCATGCACAGAGCAAGGCCGATTTTCTGAACAAGATGAATGTCTCGCTGAAAGAGGCAAACGAAACCATGTATTGGATACGCTTGTTGCACAGCACCCATTACTTGAAAGACAACGAATTCGCCTCCATTCATAAAGATTGCGAAGAAATCGTCAAACTATTGGCAAGCATCGTAAAAACGACCAAGGCCAGTCTGAACAGATAATTTTTCAATTTTCAATTCTCAATTTCCAATAAAACAATGTTCAAAACAGATAATTTTCAATTCTCAATTTTCAATTTTCAATTAAATAAATGAAAGAAGACTGGAAACCCGGCACCCTCATCTACCCCCTGCCCGCCGTCCTGGTGAGCTGCGGAAGCACGCCCGAGGAATACAACATACTCACCGTGGCCTGGACAGGCACCCTCTGCACCAACCCGCCCATGTGCTACATCTCCGTCCGCCCCGAACGCCACTCCTACGACATCATCCGCCGCAACATGGAGTTCGTCATCAACCTCACCACGAAGGACATGGCACGCGCCACCGACTGGTGCGGCGTACGCTCGGGCCGCGACTACAACAAGTTCGAGGAAATGCATCTGACGCCCGGACGGTGCACCGTGGTGCAGGCGCCGCTCATCGAAGAGTCGCCCCTCTGCATCGAGTGCCGCGTCAAGGAAATCGTGTCGCTGGGCTCGCACGACATGTTCATCGCCGACGTGGTGAACGTACGCGCCGAAACCAGCCACCTGAACCCCGACACGGGCAAGCTGGAACTGGCCGAGACGAATCCGCTGGTCTACGTCCACGGCGGCTACTACGAACTGGGCCCCAAGATAGGCAAGTTCGGCTGGAGCGTCGAGAAGAAGAAATCCTGAAGACACTCACCCCATCACTGAAAAGACGAAAAAAAACGACGCCATGAAACGAAAGCCTATCCTCCTGCTGCTGGCAGCCCTGCTCACCGCCTCCCTGGCCTGGGGACAAGCCCCTGCCGTGTCCGAGGCCCCCGACGTCCCGCCCCAGCCGCAGAAGAAGGAAAGCACGCACCAGAGGAACCCCGACAACGCCCCCGTCAACTTCGGCATCAAGGGCGGCTTCACCGCCTCGCTCTTCCTCGTGTCCGACCTCAGCATCAACGGCCAGCGCATCGAGCAGGTGCAGAACAACTACCAGATAGGCTACTTCGCCTCGCTCTTCATGCGCATCAACTTCGACCGCCACTTCATCCAGCCCGAAGTGTCGTACAACATCAACCGCTGCAACATCACCTTCACCAAGCCCCTGGCCGCTGATGCCCCCGAAGGCACCCTGCCCGAACCGGCCGGCATCACCTCGACCATCCACAGCATCGACGTCCCCGTCATCTACGGCTACAACCTCATCAAGGAAGGCCCCTACAGCCTGGCCGTCTTCGGCGGACCCAAGCTGCGCTACCTGTGGGCACACAAGAGCAAGACCACCTTCGACAACTTCAACCTGGACGACATCCGCGAAGACCTCTACCCCTTCAACGTCAACCTGACGGTGGGCGCGGCAGTCACCATCTCGCGCGTGTTCTTCGACTTCCGCTACGACATCGGGCTGCACAACATCTCGAAGCGCATCTCGTATGCCCTGCCCGACCTTCCCCCCTCGCCCGACGGCGAGAAGCCCGACAGCGAAATACGCTTCCACCGACGCGACAACGTGCTGAGCTTTTCGTTCGGCGTGTTTTTTTGAGACAGAATGTAACGTATCTCCATTTAAATGCTTACATTTGCGAACATTTAAACGAGATGCACTAAAAAATAAAAGCACATGGAAAGAGACAACTTGATTTTCGACATCATCGAAAAGGAGCACCAGCGCCAGCTGAAAGGCATCGAGCTGATAGCCTCCGAGAATTTTGTAAGTGACGAAGTAATGCAGGCCATGGGCTCCTGCCTCACTAACAAGTACGCCGAAGGCTACCCCGGCAAGCGCTACTACGGCGGCTGCGAAGTGGTGGACCAGAGCGAGCAGATTGCCATCGACCGCATCAAGAAGATATTCGGCGCCGAATGGGCCAACGTACAGCCCCACTCGGGCGCACAGGCCAATGCAGCCGTCTTCCTCGCCGTCCTCAACCCCGGCGACAAGTTCATGGGCCTGAACCTGGCTCACGGCGGACACCTGTCACACGGCTCGCTGGTCAACACCTCGGGCATCATCTACCATCCGTGCGAATACAACCTGAACAAGGAAACCGGCCGCGTCGACTATGACCAGATGGAGGAAATCGCCCTGCGCGAACATCCGAAGATGATCATCGGCGGCGGTTCGGCCTACTCACGCGAATGGGATTACAAACGCATGCGCGAAATAGCCGACAAGGTGGGCGCCATCCTCATGATCGACATGGCACACCCCGCCGGCCTCATCGCCGCAGGTCTGCTGGACAACCCCGTGAAGTATGCCCACATCGTCACCTCGACCACTCACAAGACCCTGCGCGGCCCGCGTGGAGGTATCATCCTCATGGGCAAGGACTTCCCCAATCCCTGGGGCAAGAAGACGCCGAAGGGCGAAGTGAAGATGATGTCACAGCTGCTCGACTCGGCCGTGTTCCCCGGCATTCAGGGCGGACCGCTGGAGCATGTCATCGCCGCCAAGGCCGTGGCCTTCAACGAAATCCTCCAGCCCTCGTGGAAGGAATACGCCATGCAGGTGAAGAAGAACGCCGCCACCCTGGCACAGGCGCTCATCGACCGCGGCTTCTCCATCGTGAGCGGCGGTACGGACAACCACTCCATGCTCGTCGACCTGCGCACGAAGTACCCCGACCTCACAGGTAAGGTGGCCGAGAAGGCCCTCGTGTCGGCCGACATCACCGTCAACAAGAACATGGTACCCTTCGACAGCCGCTCCGCCTTCCAGACGTCGGGCATCCGCCTGGGTACGCCTGCCATCACCACCCGTGGCGCCAAGGAAGACCTGATGTACGAGATTGCCGAGATGATCGAAACCGTCCTGTCCAACGTAGACAACGAAGCCGTCATCGCACAGGTTCGTGCCCGCGTCAACGAGACGATGAAGAAGTATCCCCTCTTCGCCTATTGAACGGACGACTGAATATCACACCACATAGAAAAGAGGGTGTGTCAAAATGAAGTGAGACTATTTTAACTCCCCTCCTTCTGGAAGGAGGGGTGCCCAAAGGGCGGGGTGGTAGGTTTTCGCGAAAAGTTATCAATCAACGAATTATGTATTCACCTACCACCTCCCCCTATCGGGTACTCCTCCTTCCCGAAGGAGGAGAGTCTCAGATACCTCTATTTTGACACGCCCTCTTTTTTTAGGTTCATACACAGAGCGGAGAGAAGCCTCAATCCTCCTCACCGCCGGCCGTGTCCTGCCGCTCTATCTTGCGGTTGTCGATGCTCCGCCAGGCATAGAAGATATAGGCCAGTACGAAAGGCACGAGGATAGACACATAGGCCATGGTGCGCAGGGTGAACTCGCTGGAGCTGCTGTTCTGCAACGTGAGCGAGCTTTGCAGGTCGGCCGTCGAGGGATAGTAGGCCGTGTTGTTGTAGCCCGCTACCAGCAGGAGGGAGAGCACCGTCAGCACCGTGCCGATGCCCGCAAACCAGATGCCCTTGTCGAAGCCCTTCTTCCACAACGTGCGTCCGATGCCCCACAACACACTGACCACGCCCAGCAGAAACAGCACCAGCACCACAGGCATCTCGAGGAAATTCGTCAGATACTTGTAGGGCTCCATGCACACAAGCCCCGTTTCGGGCTTCACCGCATAGCCGTCGGCCAGCAGCGTGCGCACCAGGAAGGCCAGGAAAAACACCAAGAACAAGCCCGAATTAGCCCACAACGAACGGCGGCTGCGCGCTACCAGCTCTTCATCGGCAATGCTGTTCACAAAGTAGAGGGCACCCAGCACCCGCGCCAGGAAGAACACCGCCAGGCCCAGCACCACGTTCCAGGGGTTGGCCAGCGCGTCGAGCCCATGCCATCCGTTGGCCCAACTGCTGATGACGGGCATCATCGTCTCCGTCATGCTGCCCTTGTCTACATAGAAGGCCGAGCCTGTAAAGAACGTGGCCACCGCCCCGCCCAGCAGGACAGGCCCCACCACGCCGTTCAGCACCAGGAAGGCGCGATACGTGTTCTTGCCCAGCAGATTGCCCGCCTTCAGCTGGAATTCGTAGCTGACGGCCTGCAACACGAAACTGAAGAGGATAATCATCCACAACCAGTAGGCACCGCCGAAGCTGGTGCTGTAGAACAGAGGGAAAGAGGCGAAAAAGGCGCCGCCGAAGGTGACGAGCGTCGTGAAGGTGAACTCCCACTTGCGACCCGTTGAGAGCACCATCATCCGCCGCTGCTCTTCCGTCTTACCCAGGCAGAACAGGAGCGAATTGCCTCCCTGCACAAAAAGCAAAAATACCAAGATGGCTCCCAGCAGGGAAACCACAAACCACCAATATTGTTGAAGTAATGCCATAACGTCGATTATTTGTTAGTAGAATTAATGTCCGTATTCATGTTCTCGGGTCCCTTGCGGATAGCCTTCAGCATGATGCCCACCTCGGCCACCAGCATGACGGTGAAGAGAATCAGGAAGATGAAGAAGGTGGTCTGTACCGACCCCACCTCGAGCTTCGAGATGGCCGCGCCCACAGGCAGCATGTCCTGGATGGTCCACGGCTGGCGGCCGCACTCGGCTACCACCCAACCTGCCTGACTGGCCAGATATCCCAGCGGTATGCTGAGCATGGCCACCATCTGCAGCCAGCGCAGGCGGCTCAGGTCCTTCCTGAAGGCCACAAACAGCACCACGATGAAGAACAGGATGAAGTATCCGCCCAGCATCACCATCACGCGGAACATGTAGAAGGTAAGCGGCACGCTGGGTACCAGCTCCTGCGCATCCTTGATGTAGCCGTAGCCGAAGTAGGGCATATTCTCCTTCAGCTCGACGGCAGCAACCTCGGCCGCTGCACTGTCGCCCTCGGCACGCGCCTCCCGATAGGTGGCAAAGGCCTCGATGGCCTTGCGTCCGCGCTCCATCTTTTCTGCGGCCGAAAGGGCCTTCGTGCCGTCCTTCAACTCATATCCGCCCTCCAGCAGGTCGTTGATGCCAGGCACGAAAGCATCGGCCTTGCGCTCGGCCAGCAACGAAAGCATCTTGGGAATCTCCATGCGGAAGAGGAAAGGCTCCACGCCGTCGTCGGGTGTCTGCTTGTCAGGGTTCAGTATGCCGAAAGCCACCAGGCCGGCTCCCTCCTGCCCCTCATAATAACCTTCCATGGCGGCCAGCTTCATCGGCTGGTGCTGGGCCACCTGGTAGCCCGACCCGTCGCCCGTCCAGGCGGCCATCAGTGCCGCAAACAGGCCGACGGACGCGCCCACCTTGATGCTGCTCAGGGCAAAGCGGCGCTCGCGCTTCTTCCACAGATACCAGCAGCTGACGCCCACCACAAACAAGGCTCCCAGCACCCAACCTGAAAGGACGGTGTGGAAGAACTTGTTGACGGCCATCGGCGAAGTGGCTACGACCCAAAAGTCCACCATCTCGTTGCGGGCCGTATCAGGGTTGAACTTCATCCCCACAGGGTATTGCATCCACGCATTGGCCACCAGTATCCACCAGGCCGAGATGGTGGCGCCCAAACCCGTCAGCCACGTGGAGGCCAGGTGGAAGCCGCGGCTCACCTTCTGCCAGCCGAAGAACATCACGGCAATGAACGTCGCCTCCATGAAGAAGGCCACAATACCCTCGATGGCCAGCGGCGCTCCGAAGATGTCGCCCACAAACCAGCTGTAGTTGCTCCAGTTGGTACCGAACTCAAACTCCAGAATAAGCCCCGTAGCCACGCCAATGGCGAAGTTGATGCCAAAAAGTTTCATCCAGAAGCGGGCGGTCCGTTTCCAGAAGGGGTCGCCCGTCCGATAATAGAAGGTCTCCATAAGGCCCATGACCACGGCCAGCCCCAAGGTCAGCGGCACAAAAATCCAATGGTAGATGGCGGTCAGCGCAAATTGTGCCCTCGACCAGTCAATCAGCGAAGAATCGATGTGTTCAATCATAAATAAGGAATTTAATAAGGGAATAAAATGGTTCGATTGCCAACAGAAATCTCTTGCTACGGCATCCGCTCAATCAGTTCGCGGCTCACGTATCCGTCCTTCTCTCCGCCGTCGGCCGCCCGCTTCAGGAAGTCGGGGAAAAAGAACAGCCTAAGGATGAAGAACATAACGAAAAGCTTGATGAGGATAATCAGCCACAATGTGCGTCCGAGCGTCATGCTTCGGAAGCCGTCGCGATAGAATTGCCAGATGTTCAGTATAAGATGTTTCATATCATGCAAGGTCACAGAAGTACAAAGATAGGCCAATCTTTGATACTTGCAACCATTTCCTGCATAAAAAATCAATATGCTCCGCAAAATTCCATGCCCGATTGGTCGGCAAAATCCCTCGGACGGGCGTTGTCCCTCGGGCCTACGTCCATCTTTTTTTCACATTTGTCGGAAGGCTGTTACTTTTGCGACAGGAAAAAAGAGAGATAGATTATATAGAGTAACAGAAAACATCAAATTCTCAAACGATATGACAAACGTAAGAACATTCACCCTGACGGCCCTCTGCCTGGCAGGCATCGCCTGCGCCGAAGCACAGACCGTCGAGACGGCGCAGGCCGTGCCGACCGACAGCATCGCCGACACCTCCCTGCCCCGGCAATGGGACTTGCAGACGTGCATCGACTATGCCCTGCAGCACAACATCACCATCCGCCGCAACCGCATCAGCGCACAAAGCGCACAGGAAGACGTAAAGACAGCCAAGGCCGAACTCTTCCCCTCGCTCAACGCCAGCGTGAGCCAGCGCATCGTAAACCGCCCCAACAGCACCAACGGTACCATCATCAGCGGCGACAACATCACCACCAGCCAGAGCAAGACGTCCTACAACGGAAGCTATGGCATCGATGCCAACTGGACCCTCTACAACGGCGGCAAGCGGCTGAACACCATCAAGCAGCAGCAACTCAACAACCGCATCGCCGACCTGGCCGTAGCCGAAAGCGAAAACTCCATAGAAGAAAGCATCATGCAGGTCTACGTCCAGATACTCTATGCCGCCGAAGCGGTCAAGATAAACGAAGCCACCCTCGAAGTGAGTCAGGCCCAATACGAACGCGGCAAGCAGCTCTTCGAAGCCGGAAGCATCGCCCAGAGCGACCTGGCCCAGCTCGACGCACAGGTGAGCAGCGACAACTATCAGCTGGTCACCTCGCAGGCCACCCTGCAGGACTACAAGCTCCAGCTGAAGCAACTCCTCGAACTGGACGGAAGCGAAGAAATGAACCTCGACATGACGATGCCCGACGACACCCAGGTACTCACCCCTCTGCCCAACAAAGTGGACGTCTACCGCACAGCCCTGCTGATGCGCCCTGAAATCGAGTCGGGCAAACTCGATGTCGAAGCTTCCGACCTCAACATCAAGATAGCCCGCTCGGGCTACCTGCCCACCATCAGCCTGAGCGCAGGTATCGGAAGCACCAATGCCAACGGCAACGACTTCACCTTTACCGAACAGATCAAGCAGAACTGGAACAACTCGCTGGGCCTCAGCCTGAGCATCCCACTCTACGATCGCCGGCAGACCAAGTCGTCCGTCAACAAGGCCAAGCTCCAGAAGCAGACCAGCGAACTGGACCTGCTCGACAAGCAGAAGACGCTCTACAAGACCATCGAGAACCTGTGGCTCGACGCCAACAGCGCCCAGCAGCAATACGTGGCCGCCAGCAAGAAGCTGGAGAGCACACAGACCAGCTACGACCTCGTCAGCGAACAGTTCAACCTCGGCATGAAGAATACCGTCGAACTGCTCACCGAAAAGAACAACCTGCTCAGCGCCCAGCAGGAAATGCTTCAGGCCAAGTATATGGCACTGCTCAACGCCGGCCTGCTCCAGTTCTACCAGGGCGAAACGTTCGAACTCTAACCAGCATAGAAACAATCAAAGCATAACAATTATAGCATATGAACAAGAAGAAAATCATCACCCTCACGGCAGGCGTCATCATCGTGGCCGGAGCAGCCGTCTGGCTGCTTGGAGGAAGCAACCGCAAGCAGCAGGTTACCTATGAGATGGTCAAGGTAGGTCCGGCGGACATTTCGAACTTCGTCACCGCCACAGGTACCATCGAACCTGTTACGGAAGTCGAAGTAGGTACGCAGGTCAGCGGCATCATCGACAAGATTTATGTAGACTACAACACCATCGTCAAGGAAGGACAGCTCATCGCCCTGATGGACAAGGTGACACTGGAAAGCGAACTGGCCTCGTCGCAGGCTACCTACGACGGTGCCAAAGCCGAATACGAGTATCAGCTGAAGAACTACGAACGCAACAAGGGGCTGAAGGCCAAGAACCTCATCAGCGACACCGACTACGAGCAGTCCGAATACAACTACCTGAAGGCCAAGAGTACCTTCGACAGCAGCAAGGCCGCCCTGGCCAAGGCCGAACGCAACCTGTCGTACGCCACCATCACCTCGCCCATCGACGGCGTGGTCATCAGCAAGGATGTGGAAGAAGGACAGACCGTGGCTTCGGGCTTCGAGACACCGACCCTCTTCACCATTGCCGCCGACCTGACACAGATGCAGGTAGTGGCCGACGTCGATGAAGCCGATATAGGCGGCGTCGAACTGGGCCAGCGCGTGGAGTTCACCGTCGATGCCTACCCCAACGACACCTTCGAGGGCGAAGTGACACAAATCCGTCTGGGTGAAGCCTCCTCATCGACCAGCACCAGCAGCAGTACAACGGTGGTTACTTACGAGGTCGTCATCTCGGCTCCCAACCCCGACCTCAAGCTGAAACCGCGTCTGACGGCCAACATCACCATCTATACGCTGGACAAGCGTGGTGTGAACAGCGTGCCTGCCGCCGCCCTGCGTTTCACCCCGGCCCGTCCCATCGTAGGCGATGATGCCGTCATCAACGACTGCGAAGGCGAATACAAGCTGTGGACCAAGGAAGGCAATGTCTTCACAGCCCACCCCGTCAGCACAGGTATCAGCAACGGAAGCTACACAGAAATAACAGGCGGCATCGAAGCCGGTACAGAAGTCATCTGCGAGGCCAACATCACCCGCGGTGCCCAACCCGAAGCCGAAGCGGCCGGCGAGCGCAGCCCCTTCATGCCTGGCCCTCCGGGTAACGACAAGAAGAAAAGTAACAGTAACGGCAAACAATAAGAGTAAACAGCCATGAACAAAGTTGTCATCGAACTACAAAACATCAAACGCAACTTCCAGGTGGGCGACGAAACGGTACACGCGCTGCGTGGCGTTTCGTTCACCATCCGCGAAGGCGAGTTTGTCACCATCATGGGAACGTCGGGCTCGGGCAAGTCCACCCTGCTCAACACGCTGGGCTGCCTCGACACCCCCACCAGCGGCGAGTACTTGCTGGACGGCATCTCCGTGCGGACCATGTCCAAACCTCAGCGTGCCATCCTTCGCAACCGCAAGATAGGCTTCGTCTTCCAGAACTACAACCTTCTGCCGAAGACTACCGCTGTCGAGAACGTGGAATTGCCGCTGATGTACAACCCCTCCGTCTCGGCCGCCGAACGCCGCCGCAGGGCCATCGACGCCCTGATAGCTGTGGGCTTGGGCGACCGCCTGGAGCACAAGTCCAACCAGATGTCGGGCGGACAGATGCAGCGTGTGGCCATCGCCCGCGCACTGGTCAACAACCCCGCCGTCATACTGGCCGACGAAGCGACAGGCAACCTCGATACGCGCACTTCGTTCGAGATTCTGGTCCTCTTCCAGAAGCTACACGCCGAGGGACGCACCATCATCTTCGTCACCCACAACCCCGAAATAGCCCAATACAGCAGCCGCAACATCACCCTGCGCGACGGGCAGGTAAAGGACGACCGTGTGAACCCTCACATTCTTGATGCAGCCGAAGCGCTGGCCGCCCTCCCCGTGCCCGAGGAGGACTGAACCTAAAATGCAAGTAACATTATGAACGGAACAAACTTATTCAAAATAGCCCTGCGCGCCCTTGCCAACAACAAGCTGCGCGCCTTCCTCACCATGCTGGGTATCATCATCGGTGTGGCCTCCGTCATCACGATGCTGGCCATCGGCCAAGGCTCGAAAAAGAGCATCCAGGCACAAATCTCCGAAATGGGCTCCAACATGATCATGATACATCCGGGCGGCGAACGACGGGGCGGTGTGCGGATGGATCCCAGCGAGATGCAGACCCTGAAGCTGTCCGACTACGAATCGTTGCGCGACGAGACGACCTTCCTCTCGGCCATCAGCCCCAACGTGTCGAGCAGCGGCCAGCTCATTGCCGGCAACAACAACTACCCCTCCTCTGTCAGCGGCGTAGGCACAGAGTATCTGGAGATACGCCAGCTCACGGTCGAAGAGGGCGAGATGTTCACCGAAGCCGACATCCAGGTATCTGCCAAGGTATGTGTCATCGGAAAAACCATCGTTGACAACCTCTTCCCCGACGGTACCGACCCCATCGGACGCATCATCCGTTTCAACCAGGTACCCCTGCGCGTGGTAGGTGTCCTCAAGAGCAAAGGCTACAACTCCATGGGCATGGACCAGGACGATGTCATACTGGCCCCCTACACCACCGTGATGAAGCGACTGCTGGCCCAAACCTATCTGGAGGGCATCTTTGCTTCGGCCCTCTCGGAAGACATGACCGACTATGCCACGGAGGAAGTGTCCACCATCCTGCGCCGCAACCACAAGCTGCGCGAGGCCGACAGCGACGACTTCACCATCCGCAGCCAGCAGGAGCTGAGCTCCATGCTCAACACCACCACCGACCTGATGACCACGCTGCTGGCCTGCATCGCAGGCATCTCGCTCGTCGTGGGCGGCATCGGCATCATGAACATCATGTACGTCTCCGTCACCGAGCGTACCCGCGAAATCGGTCTGCGCATGTCTGTCGGCGCCCGAGGTATTGATATTCTGTCGCAATTCCTCATCGAAGCCATCCTCATCAGTATCACGGGTGGTATCATCGGCGTGCTCATCGGGTGCGGAGCGTCGTTCATCGTCAAGAACGTGGCCCACTGGCCCATCTTCATCCAGCCCTGGAGCGTCATCCTCTCGTTCGCCGTCTGCACCGTCACCGGCGTGTTCTTCGGATGGTACCCGGCCAAGAAGGCTGCCAGCCTCGACCCCATCGAAGCCATCCGCTACGAATAATAGAATCAGCTGCAAGCTGCGGGCTACAAGCAATCAGTACAAGTAGCAAACGCAACTTGCAGCTTTTTTCATTTTTTATCGTATCTTTGTACCACTATGATGAAACAGAACCTTTCACAGCGCACCTCCCTCGTCGAAGCACTGACCCACATCATCGGCTGGGGCATCGTCTTCGGCTTTCCATTCTTCATGATGAGCCGAAGCGGATTCAACATCACGTGGAGCAGCTACCTGCGCCATGGTTGCATTGTCCCCCTGTCGTTCCTCATCATCTTCTACCTCAACTATTGCCTGCTCATTCCGCGCTACCTGTTCAGCAACCACGTCAAGACCTACCTTGTACTCAATCTTGTCTGCATCCTGATCATTGCCCTGGGTTCGCACTTCTGGCAGGAATTTTCCATCGCCTACAACGACATTCCCCGGCCAAACAGACGACCTGACAGTCCCCCAAAATGGATGTTCTTCCTGCGCGACGTTTTCTCCATGGTGCTCACCGTGGGTCTCAGCGCTGCCATCCGCATGAGCCGCCGCTGGGCCGCCAACGAAGCCGCCCGCCGCGAAGCCGAGCAGCAGCGCACCGAAGCCGAGCTCAAGAACCTGCGCAGCCAGCTCAATCCCCACTTCCTGCTCAACACGCTCAACAACATCTACGCCCTCATCGCCTTCGACGCCGACAAGGCCCAGCAGGCCGTGCAGGAGCTGAGCCGCCTGTTACGCCACGTCCTCTACGACAACCAGCAGAACTTCGTACCGCTGGACAAGGAGATGGACTTCATCCGCAACTACATCGCCCTGATGCGCATCCGGCTCTCGTCCAACGTAACCGTCGAGACCCATTTCGACATCCGTCCCGAAAGCCGCACCGAGATAGCTCCGCTCATCTTCATCTCGCTCATCGAGAACGCTTTCAAGCACGGCATCTCGCCCACCGAACCCAGCTACATCCGCATACGCTTCAGCCAGACGGATAATCGCGTCAGCTGCGAAATCACCAACAGCTACCACCCCAAGTCGCAGGCCGACAAGAGCGGAAGCGGCATCGGCCTCGAACAGGTGCGCCGCCGCCTCGAGCTCTCCTACCCCGGACGATACACGTGGCAGCAGGGAGTCGACCCCTCCGGCAAGGAGTACCGCTCCCTGCTCACCATCGAATGTGAAAATCCACCCCATTCCGAACTTTCCAAACAAAAGAACTTGATATGAAACTGAAATGTGCCATTGTAGACGATGAACCCCTGGCCCTCGGACTGCTTGAGAGCTATGTAGCCAAGACTCCCTTCCTCGAACTGGCAGGGAAATACTCCAGTGCTGTTCAAGCCATGAAGGAACTGCCCGAAAAGCAGGTCGACCTCCTCTTCCTCGACATCCAGATGCCCGAACTCAACGGGCTCGGATTCTCGCGGATGGTCGATTCGCGCACCCGCATCGTCTTTACCACTGCCTTCGAGCAATACGCCCTCGACGGCTACAAGGTCAATGCCCTCGACTACCTGCTCAAGCCCATTTCCTACACCGACTTCCTCCAGGCGGCCAACAAGGCCGTCCAGTGGTTCGAACTGCTCAATCAGCCCCACGACGAAATCACCTCCATCTTCGTCAAGAGCGACTACAAGCTGGTACAGATCGAGCTGGACAACATCCTCTACGTTGAAGGGCTCAAGGACTATGTCAAGATCTACGAGGAAGGCAGCCAGCGCCCCATCCTTTCGCTCATGAGCATGAAGGCCATGGAAGAGCTGCTCCCCTCTTCGCGCTTCATGCGCGTCCACCGTTCCTACATTGTCCAAAAAAGCAAAATACGTATCATCGACCGCGGTCGCATCATCTTCGGAAAGACCAGCATCCCCGTCAGCGAAAGCTATAAAGCCGCCTTTCAGGAATACTTGGACCGCCGAAGCTAAATGGGCCACATTATCAACTTTTTAATCCACAAATTTGGAGTTTTAGGAAAAACCGTCTATCTTTGCCCATGAATAGAAAACGGAGTTGTGAAACTCTCAATAGAATAGTTTAGTTAAGTCTAGTTTAGTTTTTGTTGGGCACTTCCACGTTATGCGAACGACGGGAGTGCTCATTTTTTTCCTACCATACAGGCACTTACAAAAACAAGCGTTTCCAAAGCTTCGCAACAGGTTGCAAAAAACACTTGTCGGAAAATTGTCGGACAGCATTTTTCGGCTATTGGAATTGTCGCAACTTATTTGAACAAAAACAAGGATCAACGTAAAAACCTGAGGGATTCTTGGATTAAGCATAAATTTTAGCCAGTCTGAACAGGAAGAACGCCTTGTCCTTCACTCCTCTGAACTGTGAACGAAAGCTCTTTATTTTGGCATTGAAGGATTCGGATGCAGCGTTTGTGGAACGCTTCTCAAAGAAGTTTATTCAGGCGAAAGTACTGAAACGAAATATCATTTTTTGGACGAAGGCTGCAGAGTTTCCTGCCGCTTCATTTCGAACAGCACGCTGAAAGTCAGCGGAATGGCCAGCAGGAAGGTACACATGTCGGACACAGCCTGACACATCTCCACTCCCTGAAGTCCGAAAAGACTGGGCAGGACAAAAATGAGCGGAATGAAGAACAATCCCTGACGGGCGGACGACAGGATGGTGGCACGCACCGACTTGCGGATGGTCTGCAACATCATGTTGCTGATGATGATAAAAGCCCCCAGCGGATAAGTGACCAGCTGCCAGCGCAGCGCCGCCGCACCGGTAGACACTACTGCCGGGTCGCCCTTGCGGAAGAGTTCGACAATCTCTTCAGCGTAACCGAAGCCCAGCACGGCACATACCAGCAGGAAGACGAACCCGATGCGCACACAGAACCAGAAGCCCTGACGCACACGCGCATAAAGGCCCGCACCGTAACAGAAACCGCACATGGGCTGGAATCCCTGGCCGAACCCGATAAGGAAAGAATTGATGAACATGCCGATGCGCGACACGATGGACATGCCCGCAATGGCTGCATCGCCATAGGCGCCTGCGGCCACATTCAGCAGAATGGTGGAAAGGCTGGCCAGTCCCTGACGGGCCAGCGAAGGAGTGCCTCCGCCGATGATTTCCTTGATGAACGACCACGTGGGCGTAAAGTTACGGTAACGGATGGCAATGTTACCGCCCTTCCGGGCCATGAAAAGCAGCAGCACGAAGCTGCAGAACTGGCTGATGACCGTCGCCAGCGCGGCTCCCGCCACTCCCATATCGCAAACAAAGATAAACAACGGATCGAGCAGGACATTGAGCACGGCTCCGCTCACGATGCCCACCATGGCATAGGCCGCATTTCCCTGAAAACGCATCTGGTTGTTGAGCACCAGCGAGGAAGCCATGAAGGGAGTACCTATCAGGATGATGCCCAGATAGCGTTCCGTATAGGGCAGAATGGTGGGCGTAGAGCCCAGCATCACCGACAGGGGAGTAAGGAATATCAGTCCCAGCACCGCCAGCAGGCACCCCATGAAGAAGGCCATGAAGAAACCCGTGGCCGCCATCTTCTCGGCACTGTCCACGTCGCGGGCTCCCAGCCGGCGCGAGATGAAGTTGCCCGAACCGTGTCCGAAGAAGAACCCCGTGGCCTGGATGATGGACATCAGCGAAAACACAATGCCCACCGCGGCGGTGGACTGCGTATTGATTTTCCCGACAAAATACGTGTCGGCCATGTTGTAGAAGGCCGTCACCAGCATACTGATGATGGTCGGTATGGCCAGGCGGGTAATGACGCCCGGTATGGGGGCAGTGGTCAGCTGCTCGTAGTTTTCTTTTGCGGTGTGGTGGTGTATCAGCATATCGTTCTATAATCAATCGTTTCCTGTTGTCAATGTTTCGCGGACCTTCAGCAGCAGTTCGCCGATGCTCCGCAGGACCACCGGACTACCATCCGGCCGGTGCAGCAGAAAGGTGCCGTCGCCCCGGAGGTCGCCCGTCTCGATGAAGATGTCCGACTCCACGTTGCGGTTGGCCAGGATGCCGTTCCGTTGCAGGGCCTTGCGCACCATGGCGTAACGCTGTCCGTGACCGACGAGGCGTATCTGCGACGTATATTCGTTGTCCACACGGAAGAGGCCGGTCTCCAGGTCGAAGACGATGCCTTTGCGGGCGAAGAAACCGCTCAGGCTGCCGTCCAGGGCCAGGTCTTCGGGCGTGCCGATGGTTACGCCGTTTGTCTTGTCCATCAGCCAGATCCGGTCGGCAATCTGCAGGGCCAGTTCCAGGTCGTGGGTCGAGAGGAAGATAGTCTTGCCCGTCCGGCGGCTCAGCTGATGGAGCAGCTGCATCATTTCCACCTTGCTGGGGAAGTCGAGGAAAGCCGTCGGCTCGTCCAGGTAGATGACGGGGGTTTCCTGTGCCAGAGCCTTGGCTATCATCACCTTCTGCCGTTCGCCGTCACTCAGGGTGTCGACCATGCGGTCGCGCAGGGAGGCAATGCCCACCAGGTCGATGGAACGCCCCACCACTTCCTTGTCGTCCTTCGACAGCGTACCCCAGAAGCCAGTGTACGGGCTGCGTCCCAGGCTGACCAGTTCGAAGACGGACATGTTGCGGACATCGCACTTCTCCGTGAGCACCACGCTCAGCACACGCGACAGCTGCTTGTCCGTGTAGCTGCCAATCTCCTTGCCCTGCAGCCAGATGCTGCCGCCCATCTTGGGCTGGAAGGCCGAGAGGGTGCGGAGCAAGGTGGACTTCCCTACCCCGTTGGCTCCCAACAGGCAGGTCAGTTCGCCGCCGTAGATGTCGGCCGAGATACCGGAGGCCACCACCTTCACGCCATGCTTGGGGGCATAGCCGATAGACAGGTCCTCGATGTGGACGGTGGGACGGGTGTAGGTATGGACAGCTGTATTATTCATTGAGTTCATTTTTTCTACGTTTGAAGAGTACCGAGGCCACAACCGGAGCACCGATGAGGGCCGTCACCGAGTTGACGGGCAAGGCACCTTCCAGTCCGGGCATGCGGGCGATAAGGTTGCAGACCAGGGCCAAGGCCGCACCCACCAGCAGCGTAGCAGGCATCAGCACCCGATGATCGGACGAGCGGAAGATGGCCCGGCACAAGTGGGGCACGGCCAGTCCGATGAACATGATGGGCCCGCAATAGGCCGTCACGATGGCCACCAGCACACCGGCACAGAGGATGACCAGCAGGCGGGCCCGGCGGATGTTCAGTCCCAGGTTGCGCGCATAGCCGTTGCCCAGCAGCAGCAGGTTCATTGTCTTGATGAGCAGGAACGAGAGGGGCAGCAGCACGGCCATGATGCCCACGAAGAGCAGCATCTGGTCGCCCGAGACGCGGGCAAAGCTGCCCAGCCCCCAAATGACGTAGGCGCGGATGTCTTCCTCGGCGCTGAAGAACTTCAGCACACCGATAATGGCATTGGCCACGTAGCCTATCATGACGCCGATGATGAGCAGCGTCACGTTGCCCCGCACCTTCATCGACACGTAGACGATGAGGGCCATCACCGACATGGCGCCCACGATGGCCGCCAACGACAAAGCCACCTCGCCCAGATATCCCAGATGGCTCAGGGCTACGCCTCCCACCGCCCCGGACAGCAGCACGACAAAGGCCACACCGAGGCTGGCGCCCGAACTTACCCCCAGTACCGACGGATCGGCCAGCGGATTACGGAACACCGTCTGCATCTGCAGGCCGCTGACCGACAGGCCCGCACCGGCTACCAGTGCCGTCAGTGCCTGCGGCACGCGCGACTTCCAGATAATGTTCTGCCAGACGACGGACTCGTCGGTACTGCCGGCCAGGATGCTGCACACCGAACGCAAGGGGATGTGCACCGAACCCAGCAACAGGTTCAGCAGGAAGAACACGACGATGAGCACCGTCATCAGAAGCATCAGGGGAAGTATGGGACGTTTCAGCATACGGAAATCATTTCAGCCGTTCGTAATAAGTAGGTTTATAGTCGGGCAGCAGGTCGGGATGGAAGGCATGTATCAGGTCCTCCAGCACCACCTCGGGCTGCATGGGCATGCTCTCATAGAAAGGCGTGGTACGCATGTTGCAGTAGATGACGCCTTTTTCCCGAAAAGCACGGAAGTCGGCATAACGCGCGTCGGTAGCTTTCAGCGCGTCGTAGGAGAAAGTGCCGTCGTAGCTGTTGACAATGCGCCAGAAGTCGGCCTCCTCGGCCCGGCTGTAGACAGTCTCAAAGTCCAGCGTCACGCCTCCCGAACGGGGATCGTCCTTCAGGAAATAGTCGGCCCCGGCATCGCGGAACAGCTGGGCCAGGAAGCTCTTGCCGCCCACGGCATACCAGTTGCCGCCGCGCAGCTCGCCGCTGAACACCACGGGACGCTTCTTCACGCCTGCCGCCAGGCGGCACAATTCCTTGTAGTGCGTCTCGATGGCCGCAAACTTGGCATTGGCCTCGCGTTCGCGACCGATAAACAGGCCGATGAACTTCACCCATTCCGCCTGTCCCAGCGGCGTCATTTCCTTGTAGCCCAGATGGGGCACCAACGGAATGCCCGTATCGTACATGGCATCGTAGCCCCCCCGCTTGAAGGGAGAGATGAAGATGACGTCGGGATTGACGCTCATGATGACCTCGCTGTCAAAGTTGCCCTCAATGCCTATCTTCACCGTCTTGCCTTCTTCCACCTGGCTGTTCATGGTGGGGTTGAACAGATGGCGCGTGCTGGTGATGCCCGCCACGAACGGACAGGCGTCCAGGGCGATGAAGTTGGACAGTTGGAGCGACGTCATGCAGATGACACTGCGCACCGGCGTCTCGATGACGGTATAGTCTTGGGGAATGCCTGCCGGACGGGTACCGCGAGGCACGAGGGCAAAGCGGTAGACCGGAGCCTTCGGGTTCTGCGGGTCCTGCACATCGACCAGCCGCACACCTCCGGAGAGGTAGCGCACTTCATAACCTTCGGCATAAGCCGGACGGATAACGGCGGCCGAATCGAGCTCGGCACAGGCCACCGTATCGACAGCCGCCGCTTCGGACGACCGGGCCGACTTGGAGCCACACGAGGGCAGACAACAGGAGGCGGCCAGCATCAGACCGGCCAGAAGTATCTTGTTCATCGGAATCATTTTTCGAAATTCGTTGCAAAGTTAACCGAAACGGGGGAATATCACAACTTACGTATGTGAAACTTCCCTATCCGGGGCGTCAGAATAACATATTTTCCATACCTTTGCAGGCAACTTAACCCACGAAAGCCGAACATTATGTCACACCCCATCCAATTCGTTTCCCTGGGTCCGGGCCATCCGGAACTGATTACCCTGAAAGGCTGGAGGCAGCTGAAGGAAGCCGATGCCGTCTATTGCCCCGAAACCCTGACACGCGACGGTCGTCGTCTGTCAAGGGCTGCCGACATCCTGCTGCAGCTCGGCGTAGCCGAAGACGCCATCCGCCGCTTCCACTTGCCCATGAGCAAACAGCGCGAACGCGCACTGGAAGCCTACGACCGGGTCTACGCGGAAGCCCGGCAACTGCAAGCCCGGGGAAAGCGCGTGTGCATCGTGGCCGAAGGAGATGCGGGCTTCTATTCGTCCATACATTATATATATGAGAAGCTGCAGGCCGCAGGCGTTCCCGTAACGCACATCGCCGGCATTCCGGCCTTCATCGCCGCCGGAGCATTGGGCGGACTGCATGTGGCCAGCCAGGAACAGCGGTTCACCGTCATACCGGGCAATGCCACCGCCGAAGAGCTGGAACGCCTGATGGCAGACGGCGGAACCGTCGTCATCATGAAGCTGTCGCAATGCACCGACGAAGTACACCGCTGCATCGGCCGGCATCCCGAATACACTTACCACTATTTTGAGAACGTTGGTACACCGGAAGAAGTCTATACCTGCGACACCCACCGCATTGCCGCAACAAAATTCCCCTACTTCTCACTGCTGATTGTACAGAAGGCACATCCGCAGTAAAAAGCAGGGGAACAGATTGTCTATCCAATCGGATTACTCTTCTGCAGCCTGATAGCTGCGCAGGGCCAGCTTCTTGACCCACAGCACAAAGAAACCGGTCAATACCAGATTGAGTACGATGGTCAGTACCGAGATGAGCAGGGCAGGTCCGCCCAGGCTGTAGCTCAGGGCAATGAAGATGACGCCGGCCCCTACCTCGCCGCGCGTGAACATACCGATGGACAGTGCCAGACGTTCGCTGAACTGACGGTCGCGGTAGAAGAAGACGGGAAACAGCTTGCCGAGGTTGGACAGCAGCGACACGGCCAGGACATGGACCACAATCATGCCCCACGACATCATCTCCTGCGAACCGGTGACGGAATGGCTGCCGGCCGACGCTTCCGCAAAGTCCACACCCAGGAAACGGGGCATGCCCATACCCACCAGAAACATGAACAGGAAGGAGATGCCCGTAGCCGCCCGGCGTTCGGCCGGCGAATCGTGTTCACGGTGCTTCATCACCATACCCAGCACGAAAGCAGGCAGCAGCACCTCCACATGGATACTACCCTCCTCGCCATAGAGATGCTTGCTCAGCAGGTAGATGCCCAGTGTGGCCGCAAATACCAGCACCGAATAGCAGAGGATGGCCTTCCAGTCCTGCCGCCAGTCGTAGCGCCCCATCTGCTTCCAGCCGAAGGACAGCAGCAGCATCACGATGACAATGATGGCCAGCAACTGCCACTTCAGCCCGATCATCATAATCTGCAGCGGAATCATCAGCAGGATGGTGTCCAAGTCGTCGAAGATGGCCAGCACCTGTATCTTCTTGTACATCCAGCTCTGCTTCAGCCCGATGGCGGCCAGCATGGTGAAGAGGATGCCTGCCGACGTGGGCGCGGCAAAACGGCTCAACAGCAGGTTTTCCTTCCACGCCTCCCAACTGCCCCAGTAGGCAGACGGCAACAGGACGAACATGTAATAGAGAGCAATCAGCAGCCACGGCATGGCGGCGGTGGCCATGGCGATAAAGTAGTCTTTGGCATACGCCCGCCATCGCGACTTGTCGACTTCGAACTCACGGCCCACATTGATCATGATGAAGCCAAGGCAGACGTAAAGCAACACATTCGACACGGTCTTCACCGCGTCATAACTTCCTCCCGCCCACAGGGGGAGGTACTGGCTGACCAGCAGTCCGGCCATCAGGAAGGCCGAAAACGATAGAACTTTTCTCATTATATATAAATAGTATTAAGGAGGAGGACACCAAGACAGTCCTATGGAAAGAGAGCATCCTCCCCGGGGTTAAACTTTTTAGCTACGAGCTACAAGCTACAAGTGACGAGTGACTTTACTTCATAATTACTCGTAGCTCATCACTCGTAGCTCGTAGCTTATATCAATCCAGCTTCAGCACTGCTAGGAAGGCCTTTTGCGGCACTTCCACGTTGCCAATCTGCTTCATGCGCTTCTTGCCCCGCTTCTGCTTCTCGAGCAGCTTGCGCTTGCGGCTCACGTCGCCGCCGTAACACTTGGCCGTCACGTCCTTGCGCACGGCCTTGATGGTTTCGCGGGCAATGATCTTGGCACCGATGGCAGCCTGGATGGCTATCTCGAACTGCTGGCGCGGGATGAGTTCCTTCAGCTTCTCGCACATGCGGCGGCCCAGGTCATAAGCGTTGTCGAAGTGCGTCAGTGTGGAGAGTGCATCCACCGGTTCGCCGTTGAGCAGGATGTCGAGCTTCACCAGCTTGGACGGACGGAAGCCGTTGGCATGGTAGTCGAAGGACGCATACCCCTTGGAGATGCTCTTCAGCTTGTCGTAGAAGTCGATGACGATTTCGCCCAGAGGCATGTCGTAGTAGATTTCCACGCGGTTGCCCGAAATGTATTCCTGCTTCACCAGCTCGCCGCGCTTACCCAGACAGAGGGTCATGATGGGGCCGATGTAGTCGGTACTGGTGATGACCGAAGCGCGGATGTAGGGTTCCTCGATGTGGTCGATCATCGTGATGTCGGGCATGCTGCCAGGGTTGTGCACCTCCATAACATGCCCCTGCTTGTCGAATACCTTATAAGATACGTTGGGCACGGTGGTGATAACGTTCATGTCGAACTCGCGGTCCAGACGCTCCTGCACAATCTCCATGTGGAGCAGGCCGAGGAAACCGCAACGGAAGCCGAAACCCAGGGCCAGCGACGATTCGGGCTGGAAGGTAAGCGAGGCATCGTTCAGCTGGAGCTTCTCCAGCGAAGAGCGGAGATCCTCGAAGTCCTCGGCCTCGATGGGATAGACACCGGCAAAGACCATCGGCTTCACTTCCTCGAAACCCGCAATGGCCTCCTTGCACGGATTGGCAATGTGGGTGATGGTGTCGCCCACCTTGACCTCGCGCGAAGTCTTGATGCCCGAGATGATGTAGCCCACGTCGCCCGTCCGCAGTTCGTCGCGCGGCACCATGTCCATCTTCAATACGCCCACCTCGTCGGCCTCGTATTCCTTGCCCGTATTGAAGAACTTCACCTTGTCGCCCTTGCGGATGATGCCGTTCTCTATCTTGAAGTAAGCAATGATGCCGCGGAAGGAGTTGAACACCGAGTCGAAGATCAGGGCCTGGAGCGGTGCATTCTCGTCGCCTTCGGGATGGGGAATGCGCTCGATGACGGCTGCCAGAATCTCTTCCACGCCCATGCCTGTCTTGCCCGATGCACGGATAATCTCTTCGCGCTTGCAGCCCAGCAGTTCTACGATTTCGTCTTCCACCTCGTCGGGCATGGCACTGGGCATGTCACACTTGTTGATGACGGGGATTATCTCCAGGTCGTGCTCGATGGCCATGTAGAGGTTCGAGATGGTCTGTGCCTGCACGCCCTGCGAGGCATCCACGATGAGCAGGGCCCCTTCACAGGCCGCGATGGAGCGCGACACCTCGTACGAGAAGTCCACATGTCCCGGCGTGTCGATGAGGTTCAGGATATATTTTTCGCCTTTGTATTCATATTCCATCTGGATGGCATGACTCTTGATGGTGATACCGCGTTCACGTTCCAGGTCCATATCGTCCAGCATTTGTCCTTCGGTGATTTGTATGGTATGTGTAAATTCCAGCAGACGGTCTGCCAGCGTAGATTTCCCGTGGTCAATGTGGGCTATGATACAAAAGTTTCGTATATTCTTCATTGGATAGTGTTATAAATAAAAGCGGTGCAAAGATAGTGAAAGGTGAGAGCAGAAGCAAATGAAAATGAAATTTTCAATTTGATTATGCCGAGCCGCATCCTATCTTATTCCACCCCTACTCTATCTGCCTAACCTTGTCTGCATCATCCGAATCTTCTACCCGATGCACATCGCCACAAAAAAAGAATGCGTTGGCAGCGGTTTCCCGGCCAACGCATTCTTTTTATAGTCAGATAAATATTTCTTCTTAGTTAAGCTTCACAAACAGTTCGCCTTCCACTTCCGAAGTAGAAATTTTGTCTTCTCTCAATAACCAGCCAAGTCCCAGGTACAGGTCCTTGTCAATCAATTTTGTTGCTTTCTTGATCTGTTTAGCAGTCAAGCCTTCCGTTTCATTCAGTGCGTTCCAAATTTTTCCAGCAGTTTCGCCAGCTTTTTCCTTCAACATTTTCATTCAAATTTAAGTTAGACATGCCATAAAAGCCTTCCACCTGTGCGGAATCAGCTTTTATTTTGCGTGCAAAGATAGTTATTTTTATGTTACATAACACATTATTGAGTATTTTTTTCCTTTTCATGTAAGAAAAAAGACCAAATTTCCTCCTCGTCCGCATTTTTGAGGCCGTTCAGTAGCCATCCCTAAAACAAATGAATGATATGACTTCAATCCGACTCACCCCCCAATCGTCTGTCCCCACCGGGGAAAACACCTGCAGTGTCTTCAACTTCATCCACTCCCAAATCCTGCACAAGAGGCAGGTAGGCAAACTCCGTTCCAGCGAGACCTACCGTTCCACCCTCAACAGCTTCATCAGCTTCCGGCAGGGCGTGGACCTCACGTTCGACAAGATGGACTCCGACCTTCTGGAGCTTTACGAAGCCACCCTGCTCAGGCGTGGCCTGTCGCGCAACACCACCTCCTTCTACATGCGCATCCTCCGCACCAACTATCGGATGGCCGTCGCCCGTGGGCTTACCCCCGACTGCCATCCCTTCAGGCACGTCTATTGCGGCATAGACAAGACGGTCAAGCGGAGCATCTCCTTCGCCGAGGTCAAGCGTCTCAAGGAGCTCGACCTTTCCGCCTTCCCCCGCCTCGACTTTGCGCGCGACATGTTCATCTTCAGTTTCTGCATGCGGGGCATGTCGTTTGTCGACATGGCCTATCTCCGCAAAAAGGACCTGCTCAACGGTTACGTCACCTACCGCCGGAAGAAGACGGGACAGCTGCTCACCGTGCAGTGGACCCGCCAGATGCAGGACATCCTGGACAAGCGGCAGCCCAATCCCACCCAATACCTGCTCCCCATCATCGGGAAAGAAGACGGCACCGAACGCCGCCAATACCAGAACCAGCTGCTGAAAATCAACCGCCACCTCAAGTCATTGGCCCGTCTGGCCGGTCTTTCTGTCCCCTTGTCGCTCTACTACAGCCGTCACAGCTGGGCCACCATCGCCCGCTGCAAGTCCATTCCCCTTTCTGTCATCAGCGAAGGGCTGGGCCACGATTCCGAAACCACCACACAAATCTACCTGGACTCCATCCAGTCTTGCGAGGTCGACAAGGCCAATCACATCATTCTGAAAGATTTGTAAATGAGAATAATTACAGAAAGGAAAATGAATGTCTCCTAAAATGAGACGGTCATTCGGGGGACAAAAGTACAAAAAAATTTTCTTTTACAAGTATTTTATTGATTAATTCATGCTTTCTGTTGCAAGACCACCCCGTTCTGAGGGGGTATCGAACCACAGATGACACAGATTAACACGGATGAATGCATATAAATAAGGTGTATATATAAAAAATCTGCGTTTATCCGTGACATCTGCGTCATCTGTGTGCCAACGGTAAAGCAGAGAGATGACCGTCTCATTTTAGGAGACCGTCATCAGCCGGGTGTCGGAAGAGGCACTGATGCAGTGCCCGCCCCATCCGTACAATACGGAGAAAAATGAAACGACGGTATTGTAGCGAACTTACGCCAGCCATTAACGTAACTGCTTGTTTCTGTACACCTTACAGCCACTTGCAGGATTAGAAGAATTGTCTCAAGCCGAACAGATGGACGATACCCCCCAATGGTTTGTCATGCGCGACCTCAAGCGGAGCAACGCCAAGCTCCCCGCCTACCGGATGCTGGAAGAGATGAACATCCGCTGCTTCACCCCGATGGTCACCAGGATTCTGGTCCGCCACGGTAAGAAGGAACGCCGTCTGCTCCCCTTTTTGCCGGACCTTCTCTTCGTTTTCGACACCCGCGGCACCCTCGACCCGATCGTCGGCAGCGTGTCCACCTTCCAGTACCGGTACCAGAAAGGGCGTGTCCCCATGACCGTCCGTCAGGCCGATATGGAACGTTTCATCCGGGCTGTGTCTGCCACCGAGTTTCCCCGCTATTACCGTCCGGACGAAATCACCCCGGACATGCGCCTGCGTCCCATCCGCATCATCGGCGGCCAGCTGGACGGCATGGAAGGCCATCTGCTTTCCGTCCGCGGTTCGCGCGTCAGGCGTCTGTTGGTGGAGCTTCCCACGGTTCTGGCAGCGTCTGTCGAAGTGGAGCCGGACTTCATACAGCTTCTTTAATCGGAAAACTACAAGAGACAGGAGGAAGGGGAAAAATGTTTCAGATTACCCGCATCCCCTCATCAGGGTTGCAAGTCAGCATACTCGGCCGCCGCATCGAAGCACGGACACGCCTTCCGCGCGTCCAGGTCCCTGTGCCCCACGATCAGGGCTTCGGGATACTTCCGGTGCAGAGCCTCCAGCAACTTCCTCAACGCGGCCCGCTGTTCGGGTGTGCGCGTGTCCGTCGGTGTCCGGCCGTCCGCAGCCAGTCCGCCGATGTAGCACACGCCTATGCTGTGCCGGTTGTGGTTTCTGCAATGGGCTCCGACGCGCTCCTCCTCCCGTCCGGTCTCCACGGTTCCGTCTGTGGGAATCACGTAGTGATACCCGCAGCCCGTCCAGCCCAGCGATCGGTGGTAGCGGTCGATGTCCTTGCAGCGGAGTGTGCATCCCGCCCCGTTGGCGGAGCAGTGCACGATGATCAGTGTAATGCGTCTCATCATCCCAGCATGTTGCCTCCTGCCGCACCCCCGATGGCACCGGTCAGCAGCAGTTCAACAAAACGGACGAGATAAGTCAGCAGTTTTTTCCAATTCAGTTTCATACGTTTGGTTTTTAAGTAAAACAATATCAGCAGTACCATCCTTCACAACAGATTGGCGGTTACAATAAAGGATTACCCTCCTGGTTGTCGTCCGGCTCCGTCGTTGTAGAGCCGCCCTGCGAGCCTCCCGAGGGCTTCTTGTTCTTGGCCGCTTCCAGGTCTACGGTCGTCTGTCCGCTCTTCTCCGCCTTCAGCGTCGCCTGTTGTGCCAGGCGGCTGCTTACGAGGTTGAACGTGGCGCGTCCCGCCAGATTCTGGAAATCCTCACCCGGTGTGAATACGATGTTTACTTCCTTGATGTTCTGCGCAGTAAATTCCTGGAGCGAGTCGGCCCCCACCGAACTGATGGAGATCCAGAAGTCGCCCAGGTCGCCCAGCATCACTTTCCGTCCCGAGAGCAGCATTTCCACGAGGCATTCGCACATGTCCGATACCACCCCTTTCACCGTCCCCCGGGTATATACCCCGTTGTGGTCAGCAATGTGTTTCACGAACTTGTCGAACGTCATCAGTTCCGTCATCTGTACTCTCGCATACGCTTTCAAGGGTGCCGACTCGTCGGTCGGATTCGCCTTCATGTAAGTAGAATAGTTGATCATTTCAATAGAGATTTTAGATAAAGTGATTAAAAGAATTACGTTCATCCTTTCCTCTCTCCTCCTGTTCTTGTAGCAACCTGTCAAAGACCCCTGTCGGCCTCCCGACGTTGCAAAGATAGGTCAGGAAAAGCGGAATGATACGTTTATTCAAGGCTATCCGGCTCCATCCGCCTTCTGTCCGGAAATCCGGATCAACATCGTCCTAAAAAGTACTTTTACACCTTTATATATATGACAAACGACCAAGAAATCACCGAAGAAGAAGCCCGGAGCTACCTTTCCTTCTACGTTGCAGACTCCGAGAGGCTCGATGCCTATATCGCCCGTCTGCACTCGGCTCCCAGCCTGAAAGAAGTGGAGCGCATCTTGGTTGCGATGGTCCGTGCCGAAGGCATTCCCACGGACATCCTCACCCGCCAGGAGTTCTACATGACCGTGCGTGTCTTCTTCGCCCATTTGAAAGCCGGTCGCAGCACGCTCCACGAGCATTTCGTGAACATTCAGTCGGCCGCAAAGGCCAGGACCTCGTCGGCCGACCGGCGGGCCTTGCTGAAGTCCGCCCTTTCCGGAGGCATCGAGATGGGCGTTCCAAAACCCGGCGAAAAACTGCGCTATACCATCGAACTGGTAATCACAATTTCTCGCGGACATGGCGACCACCTGCAGCTGGATGGCAATGTAGTAGAGGTAAAACAGCAACCGATGGATTCAGGCAGTTCCACTAAGTATTGTTGTGTGATGCCGGACTTGTCATCATACAAATTGCGAGGTACAGCCACCCATCTGTCGGGAATTTTAAGAAAAACTTCTTCCTATAAGTTTAAAACGAATTTGATAGAAATAGAATACCGTTCCCCCTTGATGCACCGCAAGCACCTTTCGGTCCGTCAGACACTGGATTTGTTGAAGCGAGAACCACAATAGGTTATCATCGGCCGATGATAACGTTATCGATGGGCGATGATAACGTTATCGTGGACGGTTGTAAAGGTTATCATTGATCTAATATATTCGTTAGACTTATATCGATTCTCTTTTTATTCCATTAGATGATTCATGCAAACACAATTTATGTAAAGGAATAATCAGAAATAAACAACAATGGAATCTCAAACTGTTAATAAGAGAAGAATAGCTAAAAATACACTGATGCTCTACATCCGCATGTTTATCATGCTGGCTGTAGGCCTCTATACTTCCCGAGTTGTATTACAGGCATTAGGCGCAACCGACTATGGTATATACAACATCATTGGAGGAGTCGTTGTACTATTTTCTTTTTTAAACGGTTCTTTAACCAGTGCCACACGTAGATTCCTGAATTTCAATTTAGGGAAAAAAGACTATGAAGCCGTTCATAAAGTCTTCTGCATGAGTATGAACATTTATTTCATACTGGCATTTGTAATATTCGTATTGGCAGAAACTATTGGCCTATGGTTTGTAGAGACCAAACTCAACATTCCACCTGAAAGGAGCTATGCAGCCTCCTGGGTTTATCAATTTACCATCATCACTTTTATTATCAATCTGTTAAGAATTCCCTATAATGCTTCCATCACCGCATATGAACGGATGGACTTCTACGCCTATATCAGTTTGGCAGAAGTTATCCTAAAATTATTAGTGGTTTATCTTCTATATACCACGTCATACGACAGACTTATTGTTTATGCATTCCTATACACACTTGTTCCCTTCATCATAACAATCATCTACAAATATTATTGTAATCGTAAATTTGAGACGACCCGATATAGAAAAATATGGGATAAAGATATATTTCTACAGATGTTCACCTTTTCTGGTTGGTCTTTATTCGGTTCAGCCGCCAATATGTCAGCTCAACAGGGGCTTAATATTTTAATTAACCTTTTCCATGGGGTAACAGCCAATACAGCAGTAGGAATAGCCAATCAGGTGTCCTCTAATGTTTACCAGTTCATAAGCAATTTTCAGACAGCATTCCATCCACAAATTATTAAATCCTATGCAGCTCAAGAAACGGCCTCATTTTATAAATTAATATGCCAAACATCAAAATTTAGTTATTATATGATGTTTATACTTGCATTTCCAATTCTCCTTACAACACAAACTCTGCTTACAATATGGCTTACAGATGTACCTGAATACACTTCAATATTTTGCCAGCTTATTTTAGGCTATTTGATTGTTGAAGGAATTTCTACACCATTATGGATGGCTGTACATGCTACAGGTAATATCAAAAGATATCAAATTATTATTTCATTATGCATTTTCTTAAATTTCCCACTAACTTATTTTGCATTTAAATGTAATCTACCCATTTATACAGTATGGATTATTAGAATTGTTGTGAATATAATTACATTAATAATAAGATGCTTTTATTTAAAACAAACATTGTCATTTCCGATTAAGATTTATATAAAAGAGGCTATTATTCCTATTTTATCAGTTACTATCATCAGTATGCCAATCCCTCTACTTATAACAGTAAGTCTCGATAATTCCATCTTAAATTGTTTATTTATTATTATAACGAGTTTTATTAACTCCATACTAACTATTTATTTTATAGGGCTGAGTGACAATGAAAGAGCTTTAATCAAATTAAAAATATTAGGTAAATTCAGTTTTACGAAAAAATAATCAAAACGACATACGAAATGAATTATAAACTTTTATCCGTAAGTACCGAAGAACAGGTCAATATTGGTGATTATATTCAGGCATTAGCCTCAAAACAATTTCTTCCGCATTTAGACGGTTTTATTCAAAGAGAAGAACTGAAAGGATATAACGAAGAGGAATGTAAGGTAATTATGAACGGATGGTATATGCATCATCCTGAAAATTGGCCACCATCAAATAAAATCATTCCCTTGTATGTCGCTTTTCATATTAATTCATTAGCAAAAAATCAATTACTATCAGATGAAAGTATCGATTATTTAAAAAAACATGAACCGATTGGCTGTCGAGACATAAACACAAAAAATCTGCTATTAGAAAAAGGAGTAAAAGCGTATTTCTCTGCATGTATGACACTAACTCTAGGATATTCGTATAAATCAAGTAATAAAGAAAACAAATGTTATTTTGTAGATCCATATATCCTCTACAAGCACGATATCTTCAAAAAAATACATAACATCACATATTTATTATTTCACTGGAAAGTTATTTCCGTAATCGCCAATAAATTTCCTGGAAAAAATTCTTTATTAAAAAAAAGAATTCAGGCATCCTATTTTTACAAACAATATATCATTTTCTTCACTAAAGAGACCTTACTAAATGCGGAATACATTTCACAACAGAATAAAAGCTATAAGACAGATTTGAGAAATGAGTATGAGCGATTGGAAGAAGCGGAAAGGCTTATAAAAAAATATGCGAGAGCAAAACTCGTTGTTACATCCAGAATACATTGTGCTTTACCTTGTTTAGGATTAGGTGTTCCAGTATTATACATAGAAAACACAAAACAATCCGAAGTAAGTTCTTGCAGATTGGGAGGATTAAAAGACTTATTTAATACTATAAGTATAAATGAAAACGGATATAAAACAAATTTTGAATTTAACAGAAACAAAAAAATATCCATCAATTCTGCTCCTTTAAATAGGGAATCATGGATAGAGTATGCGAAAGATTTAATCACGACGTGTAAAAAATTCACATCTGATGATTGTCAATAAGAAACAAATTATAAATCTATTAGTTATAGCTTATATAGTACTATCTATAAACAGCTACACAGCATGGATAGTATGGAATCCATTATCCACAAGCTTAACGATAACATTCATAGAGAATTTTATTGTTTTCATCATTCTATTATTCCCTATATTTAAATATGGCATCATAAAAAGATACCACAACATAAGAGTTTTTTATTTACTAAATATTTTCATTCTTTATACAATAGGGCTTTCCTTATACTCACTATTTGCAAACACTTCTAGTATTGAAAAATCAGACTTTGCGAGTATATGGATGTCCATTCAAGCTATGTTAAGCATTATATTAGTATATGCTCTTATTGCCCCTTTTTGGTTCTATAAGATATTTAGGATTATACTCAAGCTGACTCCATGGTTATTGATTTTTCTTGTCCCAATTGCTAAAGAAGAAAATTTAGGAGGATTGTTTGGTTTTATTTTCAGACCTATTTCCTTCATTCTAATATTTATCACCATACTTAACAAGAAAAATAAATTATTCTACAGCGCTTTAGCTATTGCAACACTTATATTATCATACATTTATGATGCGCGCAGTAATATGATTATACCTGTCGTTTGTCTTTTATTAGGACTTACAATAAACTTGAAAATCTATACTTCCAAATTAAAACACACTGTATGGCTATTTATTATTGCCCCATTAATTCTTTTCTATACAGGGGTCACAGGAACCTTTAACATTTTTGAAATGGATAAATACATAAAAGGACAAAATATTAGCGAAGGAACCATTTCAGATACAAGAACTCTTGTATATACGGAAGTATTGTCTTCTGCAACAAAAAACTCATATATATTATGGGGACGTGGTATAGGAAGAGGTTACGAATCACTTTTTCAAGAAAGGCGGAGTATTGACAATAAATTAGCAAGTAAAAGAGGTGCCAACGAACGAAATTCAGAAGTTGGCATACACAATATTTTTACATGGGGAGGGGTTGCATATTTAGTGATTTACACATTTATGTGGATCAGCATTGTTTATTGTGGTATATATAAAAGCAAAAATAAATACATCCCAGCGGTAGCTTTTTATTTAGGTTTCTACTACACTTACTCGTGGATAGAAAATTTTCAAAGTTTCTCTATTACATACATATGTAGTTGGTTATTGGTAGCATTATGTTTATCACCGTATTTCAGAAACATGAAAGATAAAGAATTAAAATTGTATATCCAACGTATAACACAATAATTTACAACAACATGAAAGTGCTATGGTTTTCACTCTCTCCATGTAATAGCATAAGGAAGAATAACACACAACGTGTCATACAAGGATGGATGATTTCATTAGAAAATGAAATTAAACAATGTAATGACATACAGTTAGAGGTTGCTTATTTTACTGATAAAGAAGAAAAACCTTTCATATTTGAAAGGGTAAAATATTACCCTATGAACAAAAATTTTTTCAATCAGAAATATGGCATAAATCGCATCTTTGAAAGATATGTAAGTACTGAAAAGAAAGATAAAAGGGCTATAGATATCATGCTTGATGTAGTAAAACAATCAAAGCCGGATATCATACACATTCATGGCACAGAAGAATCTTTTGGTTTAATAATTGATTATGTGAAAAATATCCCCATAGTATTTTCCATACAAGGATTAATTGCTCCTTATAAAGAAAAATATTTTTCGGGAATACCTCAACAACAGGCTTACAGGTTAGACTCTTTTTCCAATCGCATTAGGGGCATTGGAATAAAGAGACAGTATCACTCTTTTTGCTATAGGGCAGAAAGAGAAAAAATGTATTTAAGCCATGCTAAATATATCTTTGGACGTACATTTTGGGATAAAGAATGTACGCTGGCCCTGAACCCTCAACGCAAGTATTTTACCGTAAATGAAATTCTGAGGCCAGAATTCTATACAAAACGATGGAAGGGGTATATTTCACAAGATAAGATAACAATTGTAAGTACTATCAGCGGTGGAATTTACAAAGGATTTGAAACAGTACTCAAAACCGCTTCTTTATTAAAGCAATACAGTAATCTTGACTTTGAGTGGCATATTGCAGGGTATACACAAAATTCTCAATGGGTGGATATTTGCGAAAAGATAACCCAAATTCAATCTAGAGAGTGCAATATTATTTTCCATGGTAGAATAGATGCCGAAGAATTATCTGATCTTTTGTGTGATTCCGATATATATGTTCAAGTTTCCCACATAGAAAATTCTCCTAATTCAGTTTGCGAAGCCATGATAATTGGTATGCCCATAATTGCTTCATACGCAGGCGGTACAAAATCTTTATTGAAAGATGGAGAAGAAGGAGTTTTGTATCAGGATGGAGAGCCCTATGTGCTAGCGGGTTTGATTATTAGTTACATAAAAGAAGCGAACATGGCTATTGGGTACAGTAATAATGCGTATAAACAGGCTTCCCTTAGACATAATAAGAATAGCATAACTAAAGAATTGTTATCTGGTTACGTTAGTATAATAGCTGATTATAAAAAAAATAGTAAGTCCGATAGATGAAAATTGGTATAACATCATGAATATACACTTCTATATAAATGATTCATTTCCATATGGAATGGCAGGGGCCAAACGTCGTTTGTGTTACGCCAAAGGACTGATGAAAGAAGGTAATAAAGTAGATGTCATCATATGTCAAAAATGTCTCGAAAAAGGAGATTATGAATATTTGCCTGCAAAGGGGGTTTTTCACGGTATTCCATATATATATGTTTGTGGAAAATATAAACACCCTAAATACAACAAACTGTTAAGAGGGATAGATTATCTATTATTAGACTACATTCGCTCATTCTTCTATGCTGTAAAAAATATTCATAAAGGCGATGCTGTATACGCTTACTTTTATCCTATTTTCTTACAAATCATTGTTATTTGTGCTTCAAAAATAAAAGGAGCTAAAATTGTAAAAGAAACATGTGAGCATCCGTCAGCATTAGGCAACATCAATTCAAAGTGGCATAAATTATGTAAATGGATAGAATATAAGTTTATCATGCCGCAATACGATGGTTTTATTGCAATCTCACATGATTTAAAAGAGTTCGTACTAAAATATAAATATAGAACAGCCAAGTGTATCATTGTACCTATTTTGGTCGATAATGTGTTTGAAATTAAAGATTTGTCGACATTAAAAAATGAATATGATGTGCCTTATATAATTCATACTGGCACAATGCTTGAGCAGAAAGATAGTATATCAAAAATAATTCATGCCTTTGCACGGTTAAAGCAAGAATATAAGACCAATTGTCGATTAGTGTTTACTGGGCCACAAGCTAATTCAAAGTGTAAATATATACCACTTATCAAAGAACTAAAAATAGAAAACGATGTAGATTTATTGGGAATGGTAGATAATGATAGAGTTTTTAGATTGCAGTATTTTGCAGCAATGACAATAATTTATAAAAGTAATAACCTACAAACAAGAAATTGTTTCCCTACTAAACTGGGTGAAATGTTAATATGTGGTACGCCAGTAATCACGACAACCGTTGGAGATGCCAACCTATATTTAAAAAATGAGAAAAACGCATTCATTATAAAGCCGGATGACGAAAAATCGCTCGTAGAGTATATCAAATACATATTGAATAATCCTGTAGAAGCCCGTAAAATAGGATTAGAAGGGAAAAAAGTTGCATTAACTTCTTTTAATCCTGAATATCAAGGAAAACGATTGTCTGATTTTTTCAATGAATTATAATTCTGTTTCTAACCATTCAAAATAATGAAAGATATTAAAATTACATCACTACGTTTTGGTCATAGACCTAAAAATAATACTGTCTTAGGAATTAATGGAGATAAATTCGGGCTTAGGTTCATTGACACAGAAGAGAATCCGGACTATGTCATTGCAGATGAACTATTATATTATGACAATGCTATTTTTAACCGTTTCCTCAAATATATGAAACAGGATTGCATTTTCATTTTTTATGCTGGAGAATGTATTTCACCAGATTTAAATATATTTGACTATGCAATAGTATTTGACAGACACCTTAAATGTGATGACAGAATAATACGTAGGCCTACTTTAGATTTTTATGCAGTGTCGATTTTTGACGATTTCCGCAATAGTACCATTAACATGGACTTGCTTAAATCTAAAACTTCCTTTTGCAATTTTATGTATTCTAATCCTGAAGCACATCCTAATCGTGATTTATTATTTTATAAATTATCTGAATACAAAACTGTAGAATCCATAGGTCCACATTTACATAATACAGATTTTCCAACTTCCAGGAAAAGTAAAGATTGGCGACGCTTAAGCATATTAAATCGGCAATGTTATCGTTTTTCTATTGCTGCTGAAAACGCAAGTTTTCCAGGATATACGAGTGAAAAAATTCTAAGCTGCTTACAGGCACATACCGTACCTATATATTGGGGAGACCCAACGATTAATGAAGAATTTAATACAAAAGCATTTATAAATTGTCACGATTACAACAATTTTGATGAAGTATTGCAAGTCGTTAAGGAAGTTGACTCAGATGACAATTTATTGTTAAGTATATTACAAGAACCATGGCAAACAGATGAACAAATTCAAAGTACAAAAAATGGCATAAATGAATATCAAAAATTCATTGTAAATATATTTATACAGGAAAAGAAATGTGCCAATAGATTAATAGGAGGTTATCATCCTTGGAAATATAAAGAATGGTTTAAATATCATTATAATACACCACTCAAATTGAAAATCGAACAACTTGCAAAGAAGATAGATAGAAGAATTAAAAATCATATTTAACTTAATAGATTTATAAATTTATGCGTGTACATTTTTTGATATATTAAGAAGCGTAAAGTTGGTAATTTGTTAATTATCATTGATTTATAAGCAAATATTTAGCGTTCTTATAAATAGTAAGTCAAACATATTGTTGTAATTAGAACCGGTAATATTTAATGCAAAATGTTAAATAGAAGAAAAGTTGTTTTTATTCTTCCAAATTCCATAGGAGGAGCAGAACGAATGTCTATAAATATTGCAAATTTTCTTGATAAAGATACTTTTGATGTAAAATTTGTAGTAATGGGAAAAAGTTTGAATCCTATTTCTAACCTAATTCCATCTAATTATGATATAGAACTTATTAAAATTAGAAATATATGGTATTTCTTTACGTTTCGTTTAATAAGACTATTTCGAAAAGAAAAGCCTCATGTGGTATTTTGTTCATTAATGAATTTGAGCGTAAGAGTCATAATTGCTTCTAAAATAGTGGGGGGCATTAAATGTATTATTAGAAGCGATAACTATTGTAATGTATTAAGAAAAGATCAATTTTGGTTGTGCCGTGCGACATTTAGATATGCAGACATAATAATAGCACAACAAGAAGATATGAGGAGCGAAATAATTAAAAAATTATCAATCAATTCAGGAAAAATAGTGACAATACACAATCCATTGGACACGAAGAAAATAGATCTTATGGTTAATACACCGAACCCATATCCTTCAAATAACTCTGTAAATTACCTCTGGGTCGCGAGATTTGATTATTGGAAAGGACAAGATATATTGATAAAATCTTTTTTGATAGTTAAGAAAATAGTGAAAAATGCCCATCTATACCTTGTAGGTGGATTTGACAAGAATTCAAAATATTACCAAGAAATTTCCTCTTTGATAATAAATAATAATTTGCAAAATGACATTCATGTGATAGGTTACGATAGTAATCCATATAAATGGATGAAATATTGTGATTGTTTTGTGCTCCCATCTCGTATTGAAGGTTTACCTAACGCGTTAATCGAAGCAATGTATTTAAAACGTCCTGTTGTAGCAGCTCGATGTATACCTATTATCTCCAACATAATAGAACAAGGGTATAATGGTTTTCTTGTAGAAAAAGAAGATTATAATAATATGGCTAATGCTATGATCAAAGCTATAACTCTTAAAAACTTCGAAATGACATATAAACCGTCAACAAGCTTGGATTTTATTAAATTATTCTATTAATATGAAAAAAATTCCTTTTATGGGCATAGAAATTGACAACCTCACGCCCAATGAAATCATCGAACAAATCTTTCAAAGAATTCAAGAGAAAAATCCTATACATATTGTTGGGGTCAATGTTGACCAGATTGTGAGGGTTCAGAACAATCCAATATCAAAAAAAATTTTTCAAAATGCTAGTATAGTTTTTGTCGATGGTAAGCCAATAAAATGGATGTGTCGATTATTAGGTACTCCTATTAAAGAAAGGATAACTGGTCCAGATTTAATGGAGTACATATGCCAATGTCTTGCACAGTATCATGTCAGAGTTTTCCTTCTTGGAGCAGGGCCTAATGTAGCCGCCAAATGTGGAGACGTATTAATGAAAAAATACCCTGGTATCATTGTATCGCAAACTTATTCTCCGCCATTTGGATTTGAAAATAATCCAGTAGAAATAGCAAGCATAAATAGAATGTTGGTAGAATCTCATTCCGATATATTATTCGTAGGAATGGGGTCTCCAAAGCAGGATATATTTATTTATGAAAATATGCACATATATAATATACCTGTTTCCATTTCTATGGGGGCAGCTATTGACTTTATAGCAGGCAATGTTAAGCGTGCACCCAAATGGATGATACGGTGTGGTTTAGAATGGTTACATCGAATAAGTCAAAATCCAAAAAGATTGTGGAAAAGATACCTCATTACGGATATGGCAATTATCCCTATGTTTTTCAATGAATTCATTAAAAAATATAATCACGGTAAATGAAAGCCCTCGTTATAGTAACTGCTAGATTTGGATATGATGGGATTTCAAATGTAGTAACGAATTACTACATTAACCAAAATCATTCCATGATTAAAATGGATATACTTACAATAAATGATATCCCTATTGTCTTAAAACAATTTATTGAACAATATGGAGACCATAATTATATAATGTCATATAGAAATAGAAATCCTATTCGTTATTTGTATTCTTTGACAAAATTGGTGAAAAAAGAACAATATGATGTTGTCCATGTCCACGGGAATAGTAATACAATGTTTATAGAACTATTTGCAGCTCTTTTAGGGGGGTGCAAAACAAGAATCGCGCACAGTCACAATACTCGGTGTGATCATCCTATTATCAATACAATGTTATACCCTTTTTTTAAATTAGTATATACTGATGGATTTGCCTGTGGTCCAGAAGCTGGGAAATGGCTCTTTAAGAACAAAAAGTTTACAATAATCAACAATGGAATAGATTTAAATAGATTTACTCCTAATTCAAAATGTAGAGATTATTATAGAAAAAAATTTAACATAGATGATAAAATAGTTGTTGGACACGTAGGAAGATTTAGTAATCAAAAAAATCACAAAAGACTTTTATCAATTTTTTCTGCAATTAAACAAATTAATCCCCAAATAGCTCTTTTGATGTGGGGAGAAGGTGAGTTAATGGAACAAATTAAAAACCAAGCTAATCTAATTGGTGGAGATATCAGATTTATGGGTACTTCGCAAGAAGTTGAAAAATGTATTCAATCTGTAGATTTAATTATATTCCCATCTATATACGAAGGATTACCTCTTTTCTTGATTGAGGCTCAAGCTCTGAAAATTCCATGTTTACTATCGAATACTATATCCTCAGAAGTTAAAATAACAGATTGCATTTTCTTTGAATCATTAAACGCTAGTGATAACTCATGGGCTAAAAAAGCATTAGAAATTGTTGCCCAATTTGAATACAGAAATGTTATAGAGGATACACATGAAGCCATTTGTAAAGCAGGGTATGATATACATGTAAATTCACAAGAATTATTTGAGTTATACAAACATTTGATACAAAAAAACATATGAATAAGATTGCAATTATTGGTGGTGGTATCTCAGGATTAAGTACTGCACATTTTCTCAAAGACCGATTTGACGTAAAGGTATTTGAAAAAGAAGATAAGCCTGGAGGTTTAATCAAATGTAGATGGGTTAATGGAAGTTTATTCCATACATGCGGTGGGCATGTGTTTAATTCAAAACGGAATGATGTACTTGAATGGTTTTGGACAAATTTTAATCGTGAAAAAGAATTCTCATTGGCCGAGAGAAATTCTACAATATATATGAATGAAACTACTCAAATTCCATATCCAATAGAGAATTATATATACCGTTTAGATAAGAATTTACAATATAAAATTATTGATTCATTATTAGATATAGCACGAAATGGGATAGGTGATCCGAAGAATTTTGAAGAGTTTCTTAAAGGGAGATTTGGAGATACGCTTTATGAAATATATTTTAAACCATACAACGAAAAAATATGGAATAAAGAATTAAATCAAGTTCCATTATCATGGTTGGAGGGAAAACTTCCTATGCCTACAATTCCTGATATAATTTATAATAATATAAACCATGTAAGAGAAAAGCAATTTGTTCATTCTTCTTTTTGGTATGAAAAAAGTAATGGCTCACAATATATTGCAGATAAGTTGTCTGAAGGTCTTAATATTCAATATAACAAACACATCAGAAGAATCGAATATAAAGATGGAATGTGGTACATTGAAAATGAAAACTTTGATAAAGTAATTTTTTGTGGAAATTTGAAAGAATTACCTTTTATAATTGATGGCATCTCTATTCAAGATTATGCTATGGAAATTGGTAAATTAGGATATCATGGAACTACGTCTGTTTTTTGTGAAATAGATAAAAATCCTTATTCATGGATATATTTACCAAATAATGAATATAAAAGTCATCGCATAATTTGTACTGGAAATTTTGTTCAAGCAAATAACGGTAATTCTATTCCTCAAGATAAAATTACTGCAACTATAGAATTTACAGGTGAAATAGATAAAAATGATATTTTGCATAATTTGGGCAAAATTCCATTTAGACCGAAATATATTGATTACCAATATAATAAATATACTTATCCTATTCAGGATGATAATACGCGTTCAATGATTAAGCATCTTAAAGCCTATTTAGCATCGTTTAATTTGCATTTTACTGGTCGATTTGCTGATTGGGAATACTATAATATGGATGTCGCTATTGGTGCTGCAATGGATTTATGCAAAACAATAAAATAAGACAGTATGAAAATGATTCTATTTATTTTTCATTAAAATATCTAATACTGTAAATCAAAAAACTATTCTTTATTTATATAAATCATTCAAGACAGTCAAAGAAATTGTGTTTTGACAATATCTTACTCATACTCAGTTTTTATAAAATGATTTAGATGATTTAAATTCATTATGTAATTTTTCAACATTATTTGTAATAAATGTCGAATTAGCAAAATATGTTTGAAGTAAACATTTCTTTCACAAACAAAACCGTATTTATCACGGGTGTTGCCGGATTCATCGGAAGTTATCTGGCTCTGGAACTTTTGAAAAGATACCCTACCCTGCGGATTGTAGGCATCGATTCTATCACGGACTATTATGACACCTCGCTGAAAGAGGAACGACTCAGAAAATTAGAGGGAAACAGCAACTTCCGTTTTTACAAGGGAAGTATCGCGGACAAGGAGCTGGTCAACCGTATCTTTACGGAAGAAAAGCCGATCATCGTTGTCAATCTGGCTGCACAGGCGGGAGTGAGATACAGCATCACAAATCCGGACGCTTACATTGAAAGTAACCTGATAGGGTTCTACAACCTGCTGGAGGCATGCCGCCACAGCTATGACAACGGACGTCAAGGAGTGGAACATCTGGTATATGCCAGCTCGTCGAGCGTATACGGCAGCAACAAGAAAGTGCCGTACAGCACGGATGACAAGGTGGACAATCCGGTAAGTCTCTACGCCGCCACCAAGAAGAGCAATGAGCTGATGGCTCATGCGTACAGCAAACTGTATAACATCCCGTCGACAGGGTTGCGCTTCTTCACGGTATACGGTCCGGCAGGCAGACCGGACATGGCGTACTTCGGGTTCACCAACAAGCTGCGCGAAGGAAAGACTATCCAAATTTTCAACTACGGAAACTGCAAACGGGACTTCACGTACATTGCCGACATTGTAGAAGGAGTAATCCGTGTGATGCAGCATGCGCCGGAACGGCAGACGGGTGAAGACGGACTGCCCGTACCTCCTTACAAAGTGTACAATATCGGGAACAACCAACCGGAAAATCTGCTGGACTTCGTAACCATCCTGCAGGAGGAACTGATACGGGCCAAGGTATTGCCGGAAGATTATGACTTTGAAGCACACAAGGAACTGGTGCCAATGCAACCGGGAGACGTGCCCGTGACGTATGCAGACACCACCCCGCTGGAACAGGACTTCGGATTCAAGCCATGTACCCCGCTTAGGGACGGACTGAGAGCATTTGCGGAATGGTATGCGGAGTATTATAAGTGTAACCAATAAAAACGAACGTACAATGAAGGATTACAAAATTGCAGTAGCCGGAACGGGCTACGTGGGACTGTCGATTGCCACGCTGCTGGCACAGCATCACCCCGTGACGGCGGTGGACGTGATCCCCGAAAAGGTGGAGAAGATAAACCGGCGCATCAGCCCGATACAGGACGAGTACATCGAGAAGTATCTGGCGGAAAAGGAACTGAACCTGACGGCGACACTGGACGGACGGAAGGCGTACAGCGACGCGGACTTCGTGGTGATAGCGGCACCGACAAACTATGACCCGGTGAAGAACTACTTCGACACGAGCCACGTGGAGGAGGTGATAGACCTGGTGCTGGAGGTGAACCCGGACGCGACGATGGTGATCAAGAGCACGATACCGGTGGGATACTGCCGGAGCCTGTACGTGAAGTATGCACAGGTGTTCAAGGAGACACCGGCGCTGCAGGGGAAGCGGCTGAACCTGCTGTTCTCGCCGGAATTCCTGCGGGAGAGCAAGGCGCTGTATGACAATTTGTACCCGAGCCGCATCATCGTGGGCTATCCGAAGATGATGGACGACGGACGCTTCGGAGAGGAAAACGAGGCCATACGCACTATCGCCGGAGAGCACCTGGAGGAGAAGGCACGGGAGTTTGCGGCGCTGCTGCAGGAGGGGGCCATCAAGGAGGACATCCCGACGCTCTTCATGGGGATGAAGGAGGCGGAGGCGGTGAAGCTCTTCGCGAACACGTACCTGGCGCTGCGCGTGAGCTACTTCAACGAGCTGGACACGTATGCGGAGGTGAAGGGACTGGACACGAAGGCCATCATCGACGGCATCTGCCTGGACCCGCGCATCGGGACGCACTACAACAATCCGAGCTTCGGCTACGGGGGATACTGCCTGCCCAAGGACACGAAGCAGCTGCTGGCCAACTACCAGGACGTGCCGGAGAACCTGATTCACGCCATCGTGGAGAGCAACCGCACGCGCAAGGACTTCATCGCGGAGCAGGTGTTGAACAAGGCAGGATATTATACGGCCAACTCGCAATGGAACGCCAACAAGGAACAGCCGTGTACCATCGGGGTGTTCCGCCTGACGATGAAATCGAACAGCGACAACTTCCGCCAAAGCTCGATACAGGGGGTGATGAAACGTGTGAAGGCCAAAGGCGCGGAGGTCATCATCTACGAACCGACGCTGGAGGACGGGACGACGTTCTTCGGCTCGCTGGTAGTGAACGACCTGGAGGCCTTCAAGCGGCAGTCGCACGCCATCATCGCAAACCGCTACGACGCCTGCCTGGACGACGTGAAGGAGAAGGTGTATACGAGGGACCTATTCCAAAGAGACTGAGATCAAATATAAAATATTAAATATAAAATATTAGATTTCAGATCTTAGATTTCAGATTTCAATGGTTAATGATACTAACCGCTCACCGTTAACCGCTAATAGGGCATGACACTGTGTGTGTAATGGATCCCGCATCGAGTGCGGGATGACATGAATCTGTGGAACTCTGTGTAATCTGTGGTGAGAAAGAGAGAGGGATTAGGTTTGAGGTATTGGAGGAATTATCGGGAACATGCTGTTTTGAATGTGGTGACGGGAGGAAGTGAAAGTAAATGGCTACGTTTCCTAAATTTAATGTTCTTCGAAGGAATTTATTGATAAATTCATCGTATATTTGTATCCATCATATTTAGCAAACAGGATTTTTGAATATGGAAGAAGCAACATTAAATAAAGTTTTGTTCTCTGCATACAAACGATTTGGAGGAGATGAATGTTTGTCCATCAGACCTGTCACCATATTGGTGGGCAAAAACAGCAGCGGAAAAAGTTCAATCACAAAACTGTTGAGTATATTGGCCAAATCGTTTTCCGGAACGTTGAAAAAATCCACTTTGGTGCTGGAAACGGAAGGTGTATCATTAGGCGTATCTTACCAAAGCCTTTGCCACAACGGAAATACGACTGGATTGGAATTCGGAGTGGAATATACGGACGGAACCCAGATAATAATCGAGCTGATGGCTTCGCCCAAAAATGAAATTCAAATCAGAAAATATACGGTATGGACAAAGGGAGAAATACACTCCATAAAGCTGGCTGAAGACCGGGTGAACTACTACTGCGAGGAAAACGGAAAAACATATTTGAGCACCGGTTTCTCGGGATTCATACACAAGGACTTCCTGAATGACATCGGGGTGGATACCAAACTGAACTTCAACGTAGACTATATAGGACCGCTGAGGAACGAGCCCCAACGAAGCTATTATTATACAGGAGGAGAATTGTCTGACAATGTGGGACCCAAAGGAGAAAACGCCTACCAACTGCTATGTGCCGACGAAAAACTGGTCCAACAAACAAGTGAATGGTTCGAAAAGAACTTCAACGGATGCCGTCTGCGCATCGAACCGGGAGGAGAAAAAGGAGCCTATCTTGTACAGATGAACAAGCCGGACAACGGAGATTATTGGGTGAACATCGCTGATGAAGGTATGGGTATGAGCCAGGTGCTTCCCATCGTAACCAGATGTCTGCACAAAGTGCCACAATCAATTGTGGTAGTGGAACAGCCGGAACTGCATCTGCACCCCGCGGCACACGCCGAACTGGCACGCCTGTTTGCGACAAGTAGCAAGACCAGCCAACAACGCTACATCATAGAAACACACTCGGAAAACATCTTGCTGGGACTGAGGGATGCCGTCGTGGATGAAAATATAGATTTCAAGGCGGATGATGCCGTCATCTATTTCCTGGATGAAGAGGAAGATGGAGTATCGATGGAGGAAATATTTATCGAAGAGGACGGCACACTGACCGACTGGCCCAAAGGTGTATTCAACGAATCGTATGAGCTACTGAAAGACATAGCAAGCAAAGCCACCAAAGCAGAATGATTTTCCACATAGACAACAGCATCATGGGGCAAGGGAAGGACATTGTCCTGAACTTTGCAAAGGCACTGCAGACCGCTGCAGACAACCAACACTGCGTGGAATTGCCACCACAGGTATGGAACTGGACCGAAAAAACGATTCTGCTGACAGATGATTATCTGGGAAAACTGGTACGGGAACAATTGACCAGCAATACGGGACTATGGAAGCCTACCAGCATGATGAGGTTGTATGAGACGTCCGTCACAATAGGATATGGGGAAGGTATGCTAACGGTAGATGATATGGCTTTCCTGGCTAAAGAAGCGTCTACACTGGTATTGGAAAACGGATGGTATGACGGAATTGCCGTCAAACGATGGGTACAACTCTACCGAAAGGAAAAAACGGCTGGAAATATAAACAAAGATGTACACAGGGCTATATCCGAAGGACGAATCAGAATATACAATAGCGGAGGAGGAAACGGAAGCATCTTCAACGCAATGATGACACTGAAGGAAACAACCCGGCATCTGTCGCCTTACCGACTTACCACCTTATTTGACAGTGACAAGAATGCGGCCGACGACAAGGACCATAACCGAAGCCTGAAGGAAGAACTGAAGACAGAACAGATTAAATGGCACGAATTGGAAAAAAGAGAAATAGAAAACTATTTTCCACCTGAAACATATAAAAAGGCCGGATTCATGACGAACGAAAACAGGGCAATGACAATGAGTAAAGAGGAATGGGACTTCCACGATACCGGCCATAGCGACGTCGTGAAAATCGAAAAGAAAAACATAAAGGACCTCTGCGACCATCTGACCAAAGAAGATCTGAAAAAGAGAGTGGAAGAAAGTTCCGGAACAGATGAAATCCAAAGAATCATTTTTCACCTTGCAAAATTCATCTGACAGTTATGGCTAAAATGACAATAAAGGCAAATAGAGACTATATTACGATTATGCTGGACAAAATATTGTCCGGAGAATATGCCATACCGGAATTCCAACGGGACTTTGTATGGTCGAGCAGACAAATCGTTGAACTATTCGACAGTATCATCAAGGGATATCCGATCGGAACGTTGATCCTATGGAAACCAGAATCGGAAAGCTTCAGAACGCTGCATGAAATCGGAGGGATCAGCGTAACACAAAAACAACAGGAATACGAAAAGATGTATATTCTGGACGGCAGGCAACGGATAACCGCACTCATCAGTGTACTATATCCAGGCGGAGAATACTACAACAAAATATATATCGACCTGGAGGAAATGCAAATCATACAGGCTCCGGCCAACAGACATACGGGAAAAGTAAACATGCTGAAGCTGGGAATGGCCTATGACACCTATGAGCTGGTGGATTTCCTCGAAAAACTGAAAGCCAGTCCGCTAAACGATACACAGAAGAAAATATACGCGGAAAGAGCCAAGAAAATCAACAAGACATTGCTCTCCTATGAACTGGGATATATTTCGGTAACAGGAGGAAACATCAACGAAGCTGTGGAAGTTTTCTCCAGACTCAATTCCAAATCGACGCCTATCAGTGCAGACTATATGCTGCAGGCACTGGCGTATGACCCCAATACGGGATTCCTTTTTGCCAATGAAATTTCGACCATCCTACAGAACCTGTGGAAATATAATTTCAACAAGATGAAAAGGGAACTGATCCTGAATTGTGCATATACTTATGCAGAAATTCCATTCATTGACGGCAAAGTGGAAGATCTGCTGAAGAAGAAAAACAACTTGAAGGATGTGATGGAGAATGTAGCAAAGGATGTGAGCCAGGCGGTGGAATTCTTGTATAAAGAATGTGGGGTCATAGACTACAGACTGTTGCCCTACTCCTATCAGCTCATCATGCTGGCCTCGTTCTTCAGATGGAACAGACAACCCAATCCGCAACAAATCAAAGAACTGAAGCAATGGTTCTTTTATACCACATACAGTGCATATTTCACCAATTCATCCCTGTCGGTGATAAGGGAGGACATCAAACGGTTTACCAACTATGCAAAAACAATAGAAAAGACTCCTATTGCATACAATCGGGACAATATGGATTTCAAACTGCCTGATTCGCTCAACTTAGGAGGGGTAAGGGCATGCGCCTTCGTCATCACAACCATTTTACAGCATAATATGCACAAATCCGATGCGGCATTGGAAATTATAACCATTCCGCACTCGGGAGGAAAATGTCCCGGTAACTCATTTATCTGTACCAGCAAAAAAGACATAGCCGAAATCTCAAACTGGCTGAACAAACGGCATGAATGGTCTGACAAGTTGGCCAAGTTTGGTCTGACAGCAAGTTTAGCCCATTGCTTTAAACAGAACACAGCCGAAACTTTTATCAAAGAACGGAGTCAATACATCTTACAACAGGAAAAAACGTTCATTAAAGACATGTTGTCTGATGTGTTGTAAACTGCCCGATTGAGTAATGGGATACATGGAGTTCTTGAGCGTGACGGCGGTCTGACAGAACTGTAACAAGAGCATTTCTCTTTTTCTTTGGCGGAGCTTCTCATTCTGAATGCTTCGCTTCTTCCATTTTTTTTCATAGGAATCATGCAGTCGACCGGGCTTCGTGACTACCAGCTGGCCACGAAAGCGAAAATCTTTGAGGCGTGGAAGCTGCACCCGAACGTGATGGTGCAGATGCCCACCGGTACGGGCAAGACACACCTGCTGGCGGCGGTGGTACACGACGTGCTGGAGGCAGGCGGCGGCAGGGGCTGCGTGTGGATCGTGGCACACCGGCGGGAGCTGGTGGAACAGATTGAGGAAACGGTGGCACGCTACGGACTGGAGAAAACGGACGGAAGGGTGCGGGCCTGCTCCATCCAGTGGCTGGCGAGACACTGGGAGGACACGGGTGAGAAACCGGTGCTGATCGTGATAGACGAGGCGCACCATGCGCTGGCGGAGACGTACCGGGAGCTGTGGAAACGGTATCCGGACACGCCGAAACTGGGAATGACGGCCACACCGTGCCGGCTGAACGGCCGGGGATTCACGGACCTGTTCGACCGGCTGGTGGCATCGGACAGCATCGCGGACTTCATCCGGAAGGGATGGCTGTCGGTGTTCGACTACATCTCGATCCGTCCGGAAAGCGAGGACCAGCGGCTGATAGACGGGCTGGCGAAGCGCGGGGCGGACGGCGACTACCAGGTGAAGGAGATGGACGCGGTGCTGAACCGCCGTCCGGGCATCGGGAGGCTGTACGAGGGGATGCGGCGGTATGCGGCGGGGAAGAAGGGCATCGTGTATGCAGTGAGCATCGGACACGCACGGAACATAGCGGCCTACTACAGCGCACAGGGGGTCAGGGCGGAGGCGATAGACAGCCGCACGCCCGCACCGCTGCGGAAAAGGCTGGTGGAGGAGTTCCGGGCGGGACGCATCCGGGTGCTGGTGAACGTGGACGTGTTCAGCGAGGGGTTCGACTGCCCGGACGTGGAGTTCGTGCAGATGGCACGGCCGACGCTGTCGCTGGCAAAGTATCTGCAACAGGCGGGCCGGGGCCTGCGGAAGGCGGAGGGAAAGGAGACGTGCGTGCTGATAGACCACGTGGGCCTCTACCGGATGTTCGGACTGCCGGTGGCGGAACGCGACTGGCAGGCCACGTTCGAAGGAAGGCTGGCGGGGAAAGGCTATGCAACAGCCGGAACGCACGGCCAAACGGAGGAAGTAGCCGGAAGAAGGGAAAGGGAGGACGACACTACGGACTATGACCTGGAGGTGGTGGTGGAGCACGGGGAGCTGCTGGAATACCTGGACGCGACACGTCACAACCGGAGGAAAGAGGGACTGCCCTACCCGCTGAAGGCATTCAAGGACCGGAGGAGCAGGCTGTACGGACTGAAACGGGGGGAAACGGTAACGGCACCGGCTGCCTACGGAAAGGTAATCCAAACGACGGAGGACGTGGCCGAGGTGGAATGGGCCGACGGAAGCAGGGGACTGGTGGACGGAAGGGGAAGCCTCGTCCTGAGAACCGACAGCGGACGGAAAGCGAGACGCCTGAAGCACGATCTGCTGGAAGCCACGGACAAGGACGGACGGAAACGATACGTAGACCTGAGGAACAACTGCGTGTACGAAGAACGGCCGACGGTCATGGACTTCGGAGGGCTGGAACTGCTGAAAGCGGGGAACAGGTATTGCACGCGGACGCGGAAGGTTTACCGGACTCCGCCGGGACTGAACCGGACGGATATTGTATGCAAGGGCTTCTACCTGAAAATACTGGACCGGCTGGCAGCACTGACCGACAGGAATGCGGACGGAACGGAAACGCGACGGAACGGGTGCATCTGCCTGCTGGCCGACGACCCTGAAGAGGCATATCGCTTCGAGGGACAGCTGGCCGACGGAAGTATCGTGGTGGCGGACAGCGAAGGCAGATACTACCACGCGGAGGCGGGAAAGGAGAAGCGGTACATCGCCCGGGAAAACGCCGAAACGGCGGAAGGAGACCCGGCCACAGCGACAGCCCGGCTGCAGGTGGAAGCGGAAGCACGCGCCGGGCAACGGCTGGAAGAGGACCGGAGGAGACAGGAGGAGATGCGGCAGACGCGACTGGAGAGCCTGGCGAACGCCGCACCGTTCCAATCGGGACGGAAATGGGGACTGAAAGCGGGAGAACGAATCCTGATCCCTCCCATCTACCGGCACATAGAGAAACCTGTGGGTTCCTACTGTGCCTTCGAAATGAATCCCTGCCAATGGGGAGTGGTCACCCTGGACGGACAGGTGGTGGTAGAGGCCAAATACCTGAACGTAGAAATTGGAACGGACGGCACGGCCCGCCTGACCCTGCTGCCGGGAAAGACGCAGACGGTGAAGCTGAAACCGTAAAGGGAGGAGCCGGAATACTAAAACCCGGAAAGAGAGAACACGGACGTCCGGTCATTCCGGGCAAAGCGAAGAAGGCCTCATCAGAGGCCGTTCTTACCTTCCAGATGTTCTACCCAGATGCGGGCGGCCTCTTCGACCATGCGGGCACAGGGACGCTTGGCATAATATTGCGCGGTACGTTCTTCGGGCATTGAGCTTCCTTCGGGCTTCTTCAGTCCCAGGAGTTCGGCACAAATCAGGGAACCGTTGCGCTTCTTAAATTCTTCGGCCAACCGCTGCACAAGGGCATAATTGGCAGCCTTGCTCTCGCGGTCACTGCCTTCGAGGGCGCACTTCTCCAGCCCGGCCAGCATGAACAGGCCACAGGCAGCCCCACACGTCATACGCATACGGCCGATGCCTCCGCCAAACGAGGCGGACATGTGCAGGGCCTGCTCTTCGGTAAAGCCATAGCGGTCGGCAAAGGCTGTCACGACCGACTGGGCACAATTGAAACCACTCTTGAAAAGGGCTACGGCCTTTTCTATTCTTTTCTCATTTTCTTCCATATCTGTTTTTCTTTTTGTCTTATAACAATTCCGACACAATCAGCCAGACGTTGAGCACCGTCACGACGGAGGCTATCAGATAAAGCACCACACTGCTCCACCGGCTGTTGGCGTACTTGCCCATGACACGCCTGGAGGACGTCAGCCCCACCTGGAGAAAGACGGTAAAGGGCAACTGGAGGCTCAATACCATCTGGGAAACCAGCAAGCCCTTGAAGGGGTCGCCGATGAAGAAGATCAGCAACAGGGCCACGCCCAACGAAAGCACGACACCCACCTGCGAATGGCTGTCCTTGATGTGATAGGACTCACCGAACATGCCGGCAAAAATGGAACCGGCCGCCATACCGCTGGTGATGGTAGACGAGATGCCCGCCATGAGCAGAGCCAGGGCGAAGACTACGGCGGCATTGCTGCCCAGCAAGGGTTCGAGCAGGGACTTGGCCTGCTGGAGTTCGTCCACGGGAACGCCTGCCTGAAAGAAGGTGGAGGCGGCCAGCAGAATCATGGCGCTGTTGATGGCCCAACCGACGAGCATGGAGAAGAGGGTGTCGAACAGCTCGTACTTCAAGACACGGCGGATGGAGGCGTCGTTCCGCTTGTTGTACTCGTGGCTCTGGATAACCTCGGAATGGAGGAACAGATTGTGGGGCATGACGACCGCACCCAACACGCTCATGACGATGAGCATGCTGCCCTGGGGCAACGAAGGGGTGACCCACGAAGCGGCCGCCAACGGCCAGTCGACCTTCACCAGAAAGAGTTCGTAGATGAACGAAAGCCCGATGATGGAGACAAAGGCAATGATGGCCCGCTCAATCTTCTTATAGGAATTGGTGAAGAGCATCAGCAGCACAAAGGCTGTAGTGAGCACCGCTCCCCACGGTATGGGGACGCCGAAGAGCATCTGCAAGGCTATGGCTCCACCCAGTATCTCGGCCAGCGAGGTGGAGATGGAGGCCAGCACGGCTGTAGCCAGAATGGGACGGGACACCCACGCAGGGGTGTACTTGGTAGCCGCTTCGGAGAGGCAAAGGCCGGTGACGATGCCCAAGTGGGCCACGTTGTGCTGCAGGATGATGAGCATGACGGTAGAGAGGGTCACTACCCACAACAGGGCGTAACCGAACTCTGACCCGGCCGCAAAATTGGAAGCCCAATTGCCGGGATCGATAAAGCCGACTGTCACAAGCAGGCCCGGCCCGATGTACTTGAACACATCGAGTCCGCCCAGATAACGTTTGTGGTCCCTCCGTCTGAGGTCTTTCAGAATGTTCTTCATATCCCTTTCGTCTAAAAATCACACGATAAAAAAGAGACTGTATCAAAACAGAAGAAAATAACGTCATCCCGGCCTTGAGCCGGGAACCATTGCCGCATAAACAACCGGCGGAATGTGGATCCCGCATCGAGTGCGGGATGACCAAACGTTAGTACTTTCTCATTCTGATACAGCCTCTTCCTACATGCTTAACAAGAGATAGAGCTATATTGTTCAGTATCCCATTTCATGAAGCGCCTGACACAGCTGGTCGGGACACGAGGTGGGACGCATGCCGCAACGGATTCCCTCCAGACGGGCAATGACATCCTTCACCGGCATACCTTTCACCAACCGGCAGATGCCCTGCAGATTGCCGTTACAGCCACTCCAGAATTCGATGTCCTTGATGACACCGTCTTCCACCTCGAGGTTGATGTCGGTACTGCAGGTACCTTTCGTCTTATAATGATAGGTCACCGCAGCCATTATGCTTCCTCTTCGGGCTTCATGTTGGTGTACACCGTCTGTACATCGTCGAACTCTTCCAGACGCTCGATCATCTTGTTGATGGTTTCGCGATGCTCGGGCTCGATGTCCTTCAGATCATTGGGGATGTAGGTGAAGTCGCCGCCGACATCTTCGAAACCACACTCTTCGAGGTGCTTCTGGATGGCAGCATAGCTCTTCGGGTCACCATAGATGGTGATGGTGCCTTCTTCCTCATCTTCCTCATAGTCTTCGTCCACGTCGAAGTCAATCATGTCGAGGATGAATTCTTCCATGTCCATGCCGTCCTTCTTCTTGAAAGTGAACACGCACTTGTGGTCGAACAGGAAGGCCAGCGAGCCCATGGTACCCAGGTTACCGCCGAACTTGTTGAAAACCGAACGGACGTCGGCTACGGTACGGGTAGGATTGTCGGTCAGTGTATCTACGAAGATGGCAATGCCGTGAGGGCCGTAGCCTTCGTAAGTCATGCCCTTGTAATCGCTCTGGTCCTTGCCCATGGCGTTCTTGATGGCGCGCTCGATGTTGTCCTTCGGCATGTTCTCGCGCTTGCAGGTCGCGATGACCGAACGCAGTGTAGGGTTGTTTTCGGGTTCGGGACCGCCTGCCTTCACGGCAATGGCGATTTGTTTACCCAGACGTGTAAATGTTTTGGCCATGTGGCCCCATCTTTTCAGCTTGGTAGCTTTTCTATATTCAAACGCTCTTCCCATTGGAGTAATGTTTTTATTTTGTTTTTAATAATTGTTCTCTTAACTTTCCAACCTGTATTATCTCAGTTTGGCATCTAGCTTGTTCTGCAGGTTCGTGATGAGCTTCTGCATGATTTTGTCGATCTGCTTCTCGTTGAGCGTGGCGTTCTCGTCCTGCAACAGGAAGCTGACGGCGTAGCTCTTCTTGCCGGCCTCGAGGTTCTTGCCTTCGTAGACATCGAACAGCTCGACTGACTTCAAGAGCTTCTTCTCGGTCTCGTAAGCGATTTTCTCGATTTCGGCAAACTGGACCTTCTTGTCGATCAACAGGGCCAAGTCGCGCTTCACGGCGGGGAACTTGGAAATCTCCGTATAGCTGACCTTGATATTCTTGATGGCCTTCATGAGCTCGTTCCAGTTGAGGTCGGCATAATAGACATCGTTCTCGATGTCGAACGCCTTGAGCAACTTACGCTTTACAACGCCGAACGAAGCCAGACGCTTGCCGCCGCGGGTGTTGACCGACAGGGCAGCCGCATAGATGTCGTCGGACAGATTGCCTACCACGAGGTCGTGCATGTGCAGCCCCATACGGGACAGAATATTTTCTACATGTGCCTTCAGCTCGTAGACCGAACTGTCTTCATCGGGATGGGCCCAAGAGTTGGAAACCTTCTTGCCGGTCATCCACAAGGCCATGTGATATTCTTCCGAATAAGCGGCAAGGGGTTTCTCGTCGTTCTTCTTCTCGGCAGTATAGTGATAGCAGTTGCCGAACTCGAAGAACTTCAGGTCGGCATTCTTGCGGTTGACGTTGCGCACGATGCTTTCCAGTCCGCCAAAGAGAAGGGTCTGACGCATGGCGTTCAGGTCGGCACTCAACGGATTCATCAGCATCACCAGACGGGAAGCCGGATAGGATTCGAGTCCGTCATAATAAGCGGCGCGTGTCAGGGAGTTGTTCAGGATTTCGTTGAAGCCGGCGCCTACCAGCTGCTCGGCCACGAGGTTCTGTATCTTGTTGGATTCGTCGCAGGCACCTTTCGTCGTCAGGCTGGACTTCAGGGCGGTGGGAATCTCCACGTTGTTGTAACCATAAATGCGAAGGATGTCTTCGATGACATCGCAATCGCGCTGTACGTCCACGCGGTAAGGAGGAACGTCCAGCGTCAAGCCGTCGGCCGTCTCGCTGACAATCTTCATCTCGAGGCTCTTCACAATGCTCTTGATGGTATCGACGGGGATGGTCTTTCCGACCAGTGAATGAACCTTCTCATAGGAAAGTTCCACGCGGAAATCGGCAACAGGACCGGTACATACGTCCTTGATTTCGGAAGAGATGGTACCACCGGCCAGTTCCTTGACCATCAGGGCGGCCAGCTTCAGGCAATAGATGACGCTGTTGGGGTCGATGCCGCGTTCGAAACGGAAGGAAGCATCGGTGCTCAGGCCGTGGCGACGGGCCGTCTTGCGCACCCAAGTGGGATGGAAATAGGCACTCTCGAGGAACACGTCCTTGGTGGCCTCGGTAGAACCCGAGTTCAATCCGCCGAACACACCGGCAATACACATGGGCTCTTCGCGGTTGCAAATCATCAGGTCGCGTTCGCTCAGCTTGCGCTCCACGCCGTCCAGCGTCACGAAAGGCGTACCTTCGGGCATGGTCTTTACGATGACTTCCCCACCCTTGATGGTATCGGCATCGAAGCAATGAAGAGGCTGGCCGAATGCGTGAACGATGTAGTTGGTGACATCGACCACATTATTAATAGGACGCACGCCGATGGTGCGGAGCTTGTCCTGCAACCAGGAGGGACTTTCCTTGACGGTGACACCCTTGACGGTGACGCCTGCATAATGGGGACAAGCCTCGGTATTCTCGACCTTGACGTTGATGTCCAGGTCGTGGTTGTCTACGGCGAAAGCCTCGACCGACGGACGTTTCAGGGTAGCCTTACGGCCGTTCTCGATCAGCCAGGCATAGAGGTCGCGGGCCACACCGTAGTGCGAGCAGGCATCGGCACGGTTGGGCGTGATGTCCACCTCGAGCACATAGTCACTCTTCACCTGATAGTAATCCTTGGCCAGCGTGCCGGGAACTACGTCGGCGGGCAATACGATGATGCCGGCATGGTCGGTGCCGATGCCTATCTCGTCTTCCGCACAAATCATTCCATTGGATTCCACTCCGCGAAGCTTTGATTTCTTGATGGTAAAGCACTGTTCTCCGTCATAGAGCTTGGTGCCCAGCGTGGCGACCACCACTTTCTGGCCGGCAGCTACATTGGGAGCACCGCAGACAATCTGCACAGGTTCGCCCGAACCGAGGTTGACGGTGGTGACGTGCATGTGGTCTGAATTCGGATGAGGAACGCATGTCAGCACTTCGCCAATCACCAGTCCTTCCAGTCCGCCCTTGACGGTCTGCACTTCTTCCACACCGCCCGTCTCCAGTCCGATGGAGGTAAGCGCGGCGGCAACTTCGTCCGGCGTCAGGTCGAAATCGACATACTCTTTCAGCCAGTTATAAGAGATATTCATATCGTAATGTTTTTATTGTTTCCAAAAGTGACCTGCAAAGTTAATAAGTTTTTTTGTATCGTCGGGAATTATCCTCCAAGAAAATACGCAAAAAGCCCGCAGGCGGCCATGAACAGACCTACAGACGGGCCGAAAGAAGCGAAAGCAACCAGTCTTCCAGACGCAGGCGGACTTCCTCCATCGGCACTTCGCGTCCCAGCTCCTTTTGCAGGGAAGTCACTCCCTTGTCTACAAAGCCGCAGGGATGGATGTAGCTGAAATAGCGCAGGTCGGTATCCACATTGAGCGCCAGGCCGTGCATGGTGACGAAACGGCTGCTCCTCACGCCGATGGCACATATCTTGCGGGCACGAGGAGTATCGCCTTCGAGCCACACACCCGTCGCCTTGTCTACCCTGCCGGCTTCAATTCCATAGGAAGCGCATACGCCGATGACGGCCTCTTCGAGCAAGTGGACGTACTCCTTCAGCCCCAGACCGAAGTCTTCGAGATTCACAATCGGATAGCACACCTGCTGGCCGGGGCCGTGATAAGTAATGTCGCCCCCACGGTCGATGTGGAAGTAAGAGGCTCCTATCCGCCGGAGCTGCTCTTCCCCCAAAAGCATATTGCCCTCCTTGCCACTCCGTCCCAGGGTATAGACGTGCGGATGCTCGCAGAAGACGATGCGGTTCACATACCCGCTGCCGGCCTTCTTGGCCTCAACCAGCTCATCAAAATATTCGGTCTGTCTCTTCCAGGCCTCGTCATAGGGAATCGTTCCCCAATTTTCAACCAATGTTTTCATGCCTGCAAAGGTAAAATATTTCGGGAAAAAGATTATCTTTGTCGCACCAAAATATAGCATTGCCATTATGGATTTTCCACATGTAGACCTCCCGGTAGACATCATTGCCTGGACGGATGTGACCGAGGACATTCTGAACATATACAAGCAGTCGTGCCGGCTGAAGGCCTGCATCTTCGCCCTGTGCCTCGAAGGCTCCATCACCGTATCCATCAACCTGATGGATACGGAAATCAAGCAGGGCGACTTCGTGGCGCTGCTGCCGGGCACCATCATCCAGTTCTATTCCCAGAACGAGAAGGTGCGCATCGGCTTCGTGGGCTTCTCCGAACAATGCATCGCGAAAGTGAACGTCGTACAGTCGACCCTGCACTCGTTCTCCTCCATCCTGCGGTCGCCCGTGCTCCACATCGAACCGACACTGGCCTCCTATTTCCAAGACTATTTCGCCCTGCTGGGCCGCGTCACGACCGGCCCCTACACGCTGGATACGGAGATGAACCGCCACATCCTGCAAGGTATGCTCTACGGCATCGACAAGCTGTACAGCGAAAGCCCGCATATGGAAATCCATCCGCAAAGCCGCAAGGAAGAAATCTGCCGCAAACTGGTGCAGCTTGTCACCGAAAACTATACCCACGAACGGCGGGCACAGTTCTATGCCGACAAGATGGGCATCTCCCTCCAGCACCTGAGCACCACCATCAAGCAGGTGACGGGGAAGAACATTCTCGACATCATCGCCCACATCATACTGATAGACGCCAAATCGAAACTGAAGTCTACGGACATGACTGTACAGGAGATAGCCTATTCGCTCAACTTTCCCAGCGCGTCGTTCTTCGGCAAATATTTCAAGCGCCACACCGGCGTAAGCCCGCAAGAATACAGGAACAGCTGACGGCCGTCCCTGTAAAGAAAGCAAGAAAAAAGTTCTTCCATTTCTATTCGGGTTCATGAATTAATCCTATATTTGTCGCTAATGATTGAGTTCTATTTTAATATTCTAACAACAAAAATTGATATGAAAAAACATTCTGTCATCCTGCTGATGGTTTTGCTTGCAACAAGCTGCTTTTTCTATTCGTGCAACAACAAGATGCAGCCCGATACGGGCAAGTTCGTATTCGACAGCCTTCAGGTAGACCGCACGGAGCACCTCTTCGGAGATACAGCCAAGCCGTCCTGCAACATCCGCATCAACCTGACCAGCATCACCGGCTCGGACAACGAGAATTTGAAGGACAGCGTCAACCGCTACGTGCTCTCCCTGTGCCTGGGCGAAAAATACATCAACCAGACACCTGCCGAAGCGATAAAGAACTATGTGGAAGCCTATGTAACCAACTACCGCAAGGATCTGGAGCCGATGTATCAGCAGGAATCCAAGGAAGACACCGCCAGCATAGGCGCGTGGTATTCTTATTATAAAGGTATAGAAGGACACGTGCAGTTCTATCACAAGGACCTGCTGGTCTATCGCATGGACTATAACGAATACACGGGAGGAGCCCACGGCATCTACATGACCACGTACCTGAACCTGAACCTGGCAACGCTGACTCCCATCCGGCTGGATGATCTCTTTGTACCCAATTACAAGGAAGCGCTGACCGACCTGCTATGGAACCAACTGATGGCCGACAACCACGTAGCTACCCACGAAGAACTGGAAGACATGGGATATACCAGTACCGGCGAGCTTGTCCCGACAGAGAACTTCTGCCTCAATCCCGACGGCATCACTTTCCACTACAATATATACGAGATTGCCCCCTACGTCATGGGAGCTATCCAGATTACGTTGCCCTACGATGCCCTCAGCCATCTGTTGAACGACGAGACCTTCCTACAGAACAACGTGAAAAAATGAGGAACACCCCGCTCACTCCACATTTCTAAAGAAGAACTGAACATGGACATTATCCTGAAATATTTCCCTGAACTCAGCGACGTACAGAAGCAACAATTCGCTGCCCTGGAAGCGCTCTACACCGACTGGAATGCCAAAATCAACGTCATCTCGCGCAAGGACATCGGAAACTTGTACGAGCACCACGTGCTCCACTCGCTGGGCATTGCAAAGGTAATCCGCTTCACGCCAGGAAGCCGCATCATGGACTTGGGGACAGGCGGAGGCTTTCCGGGCATTCCGCTGGCCATTCTCTTTCCGGAAGTGCACTTCCACCTGGTAGACAGCATCGGAAAGAAGGTACGCGTAGCCACCGAAGTGGCCCACAGCATCGGCCTCGGCAATGCCACGTTCAGCCACACCCGCGCCGAAGAAGTGAAGGACACATACGACTTCGTAGTGAGCCGTGCCGTCATGCCGCTGGCCGACCTGATGAAAATCATCCGCAAAAACATCTCCAGCCACCAACAGAATGCCCTGCCCAACGGGCTTATCTGCCTGAAAGGGGGAGAACTGGCAAACGAAACCATGCCTTTCCGACACAAGGCTACCACCTGGAACCTCAGCGACTATTTCGACGAGGAGTTCTTCCAAACCAAGAAAGTGGTATATGTACCGGTGGTATAAGCAAAGAAGAATACAGGAATCAAGATACACATAGAAAGACCTGCCATGAAGATAAAAAGATTTGAATTCAATATGTTTCCCGTAAACTGTTATGTTTTATGGGATGAAACCAACGAAGCGGCAGTCATAGACGCCGGCTGCTTCTACGAAGAAGAAAAGCAAGCCCTGAAAGGCTTCATCAAGGACAATCACCTGGAAGTGAAACATCTGCTGAACACCCATCTCCATCTGGACCACATCTTCGGCAACCCCTTTATGCTGAAAGAATTCGGTCTGAAAGCTGAGGCCAACCAAGCAGATGAATATTGGATAGAAAACGCTCCGAAGCAGAGCCGGATGTTCGGTTTCCAACTGCAAGAGCAGCCTGTGCCGCTGGGTAAATACCTGCACGACGGAGACATCGTCACTTTCGGCCACACCCAACTGGAATGTATCCATGTGCCGGGACATTCGCCTGGCAGCCTGGTCTATTATTGTGCCGCCGACCACTGCATGTTTTCGGGCGACGTGCTCTTCCAGGGCAGCATCGGACGGGCAGACCTGGCCGGAGGCAATTTCGATGACCTCATCGACCACATTTGCAGCCGCCTTTTCGTCCTTCCCAATGATACCATTGTCTATCCGGGCCATGGTGCACCGACAACCATCGGCATCGAAAAGGCAGAAAACCCGTTCTTCAGATATAAGGAATGACGGGCCTCTCCCCGAAGACAACCAATTGTACAATTCCTATTAAATAATACAACCATGATAAACGACTTGTTATCCAACCGTCACAACGGCATCAGCCCGAAGGACGAGGAAATCATGCTCCGCAAAATAGGCGTGGGCAGCCTCGATGAGCTGATTGACAAAACCATTCCTTCGAACATACGCCTGAAAAAGCCGCTTGACCTGCCCCAGCCCATGACCGAATACGAATTCGCGCAACACATTGCGCAAATCGCCTCCAAAAACAAGCTCTATACCACTTATATCGGTATGGGATGGTATGGGACCATCACACCGGCCGTCATCCAGCGCAATGTTTTTGAAAACCCCGTTTGGTATACCTCCTATACGCCCTATCAGACTGAAGTTTCGCAAGGACGTCTGGAGGCGCTGATGAACTTCCAAACCGCCGTGTCCGACCTTACCGGCATGCCCCTGGCAAACTGCTCCCTGCTGGACGAAGCAACTGCGGCAGCCGAAGCGGTCACCATGATGCATGCCCTGCGTTCGCGCCAGCAACAGAAGGACGGAGCCAATGTGGTATTTGTGGATGAAGCCATCTTCCCACAAACGTTGGCTGTAATGACGACCCGTGCCATCCCCCAAGGCATCGTGCTCCGTACAGGCAAATACAATGAAATAGAGTTTACTCCCGACATGTTTGCCTGCGTACTCCAGTACCCCAATGCCAACGGCTGCATCGAGGATTATCGGGCTTTTGTCGAGAAAGCCCATGCCGCGGGATGCAAGGTGGCCGTTGCAGCGGATATCCTGAGTCTGGCCCTGCTGACGCCTCCAGGAGAATGGGGAGCCGACATCGTTTTCGGATCGACCCAACGGCTGGGCACTCCGATGTTCTATGGAGGTCCTTCCGCCGCTTACTTCGCTACCCGCGACGAATACAAGCGCAACATGCCGGGCCGCATCATCGGATGGTCCAAAGACAAATACGGCAAACTGTGCTACCGCATGGCACTCCAAACCCGCGAGCAACACATCAAACGTGAGAAGGCAACTTCGAACATCTGCACCGCACAGGCCCTGCTCGCTACCATGGCCGGATTCTATGCCGTCTATCACGGACAAGAAGGCATCCGTACCATTGCCGGCCGCATACACAGCATCGCAGCATTCCTAGCCAAAGCTATCGGTAAATTGGGATACACTCAAGTAAACGCTACCTATTTCGATACCCTCCGCTTTGCGCTGCCAGGCACCATCTCGGCCCAACAGATACGTACCATCGCCCTCAGCAAAGAAGTGAACTTACGCTACTTTGACAACGGCGATGTAGGTATGAGCATCGACGAGACGACCGACATAGCGGCCATCAATACCCTGCTGGCCATCTTTGCCATTACAGCCGGCGTAGAGGCTCCGCAGATTTCCGATGTTCCCAATGCCTGCACATTACCCAAAGAGTTGGAGCGCCAAACTTCTTATCTGACGCATGAAGTATTCTGCCGCTATCACACGGAAACTGAAATGATGCGTTACATCAAGCGCCTGGACCGTAAGGACATTTCATTAGCCCACTCCATGATTTCACTGGGCTCGTGCACCATGAAGCTCAACGCAGCAGCAGAAATGCTTCCGCTCAGCCGACCGGAATTCATGAACCTGCATCCGCTGGTACCCGAAGACCAGGCAGCAGGCTACAGAGAACTGATCCATAACCTTTGCGAAGAGCTGAAAGTCATTACAGGCATGGCCGGAGTGAGCCTTCAACCCAACTCGGGTGCAGCCGGTGAATATACAGGCCTGCGTGTCATCCGTGCCTACCTGGAAAGCATCGGACAGGGACACCGCAACAAGATACTGATTCCTGCATCGGCCCACGGCACCAACCCGGCCAGTGCCGTTCAGGCCGGATTCACAACCGTAACTTGTGCCTGCGACGACCACGGCAATGTCGACATGAATGACCTCCGCCTGAAAGCAGAGGAGAACAAGGACTCTTTGGCTGCCTTGATGATCACCTATCCTTCTACTCACGGTATCTTTGAAACCGAAATTGTGGAGATTTGCAAGATTATCCATGCCTGCGGAGCACAAGTCTATATGGACGGAGCCAACATGAATGCCCAGGTAGGTCTCACCAATCCGGGCTTCATCGGTGCCGACGTCTGCCACTTGAACCTGCACAAGACCTTTGCTTCACCTCACGGCGGAGGTGGTCCCGGTGTAGGTCCCATCTGCGTTGCTCCACACCTTGTTCCGTTCCTGCCCGGACATGCCTTGTTCGGCAATTCGACCAACGAAGTGTCTGCCGCCCCGTTCGGCAGTGCCGGCATTCTGCCCATTACCTACGGTTACATCCGAATGATGGGTACCGAAGGACTGACACGCGCCACCCGCACGGCCATTCTGAACGCCAACTATCTGGCAGCTTGCCTGCAAGACACGTACGGCATTGTCTATCGGGGAGCCCAAGGATTCGTGGGCCACGAAATGATTCTGGAATGCCGCAAGATACACGAAGAGACCGGTATCAGTGAAAACGACATTGCCAAACGTCTGATGGATTATGGGTACCACGCCCCCACTCTTTCCTTCCCGGTACACGGTACCTTGATGATAGAACCTACGGAAAGCGAAAGCCTGGCCGAACTGGACAATTTTGTGGATGTAATGCTTCACATCTGGCAGGAGATACAAGAAGTAAAGGACGGACGTGCCGACAAGACTGACAACGTTCTGCTCAATGCACCCCATCCCGAATATGAGGTGGTTGCTGACCAATGGGATCACAGCTACACACGCCAGAAAGCTGCTTACCCCACCGAAGCGGTCCGCGAGAACAAATTCTGGATTAACGTAGCCCGTGTGGACAATACATTGGGCGACCGCAAACTGTTGCCTACCCGCTACGGTACATTCGAATAAGACGAACTGAAATAAAAAGAAGTGGCAGAAATGCCGGAACTGACAAATTGCTTCCGGTATTCTGCCATTTTTTACATCATCAAACTTTTAACGTTTATGGACAATAACAATAAAGAATGGCAAGTGCTTCATAGTGAATACCTCATCCGCCGCCCTTGGCTGACAGCACGCCGAGACCATGTACGCCTGCCCAATGGAGTAGAAAATCCCGAATATTATGTATTGGAATATCCTGATTGGGTCAATGTCATCGCCATCACCCGCGACGGACACTTCATCATGGAAAGACAATATCGACACGGACTTCGGTATACGGGATACGAAATCTGTGCCGGAGTATGTGAACCGGGTGAAGAACCCGTTGATTCGGCACGCCGCGAACTATACGAAGAAACAGGCTACGGAGGAGGACATTGGACACACCACATGACCATTTCGGCCAATACCAGTACGATGAATAATTTGTGCCATTGTTTCGTAGCAACCGACGTAGAACCCATCTCTACCCAACACCTGGAACCGACAGAAGACATCAGCATCCATCTGATGACAAAAGAAGAAGTACGCTCCCTGCTTACGGGCGACCAGATACGTCAAGCACTGATGGCCGCTCCATTATGGAAATATTTTGCAGAGAACCATCTTCTCTAAACCGTTGAAACAAAAAAAGCGTACAATCCTTTGCGGATTGTACGCTTTTTCATATCTATTTCAGGAGGTTACTTTACTTCCTCGAAGTCAGCATCCTGAACATTGTCACCTTGCTTACCGTTGTTGCTCTGAGTGTTGTCTTGGCCGGCGTTGTTGGTACCTTGCTGTTGAGCGCCACCCTGAGCACCGGTCTGTGCATACATCTCGGCACTGGCAGTCTGGAAGGCTGTGTTCAGTTCGGCCATTGCACTGTCGATGGCAGCCAGATCCTGAGCCTTGTGAGCATCTTTCAGTTTCTGAAGAGCAGCCTCAATAGGAGCCTTCTTGTCGGCAGGAAGCTTGTCGCCCAGATCCTTCAACTGATTTTCGGTCGTGAATATCATCGAGTCAGCCTGATTCAGCTTGTCTACTTTCTCACGCTCCTTCTTATCAGCTTCAGCGTTGGCGCTGGCCTCAGCCTTCATACGCTCGATTTCTTCCTTGCTCAAGCCACTGGAAGCCTCGATACGGATGGCCTGTTCCTTACCGGTAGCCTTATCCTTGGCAGATACCTTCAAGATACCGTTGGCATCGATATCGAAGGTAACCTCAATCTGAGGAACACCACGACGGGCCGGAGCAATACCTGTCAGATTGAACTGACCGATGGACTTGTTCTGAGCAGCCATAGGACGCTCACCCTGCAGGACGTGGATGGTTACCTCGGTCTGGTTATCGGCAGCAGTCGAGAAGACTTCGCTCTTCTTGCAAGGAATAGTCGTGTTGGCATCAATCAACTTGGTCATGACACCACCCATGGTTTCAATACCCAGGGTCAACGGAGTGACATCCAGCAGGACGATGTTGCCCACACCGGCTTCCTTGTTCAATACGGCACCCTGAATAGCGGCACCTACGGCTACAACCTCATCGGGGTTAACACCCTTCGAAGGAACTTTGCCGAAGTAGTCCTGAACCAGTTTCTGAACGGCCGGTATACGAGAAGAACCACCTACCAAGATGACTTCATCGATATCGGAAGTGTTCAAACCGGCATCGCTGACGGCCTTCTTACACGGCTCCAAGCAAGCCTGAATCAAGTCGTGAGTCAGTTGCTCGAATTTAGCACGGGTCAAAGTCTTAACCAAGTGCTTGGGCACACCACCTACCGGCATGATGTACGGCAAGTTGATTTCAGTAGAAGTAGAAGAAGACAATTCAATCTTGGCCTTTTCGGCAGCTTCCTTCAGACGTTGCATAGCCATCGGGTCGGTTGTCAAGTCGGCACCTTCGTCGTTCTTGAACTCCTGTACCAGCCAGTTGATGATAGCCTGGTCGAAGTCATCACCACCCAGGTGAGTGTCACCATTGGTAGAAAGCACTTCGAATACGCCGCCACCGAACTCCAGGATAGAGATATCGAACGTACCACCACCCAAGTCGAATACGGCGACCTTCATATCTTTGTTGGCCTTATCCACACCGTAAGCCAAGGCGGCTGCGGTCGGTTCGTTTACAATACGCTTAACGTCCAGACCTGCAATCTGACCGGCTTCCTTCGTAGCCTGACGCTGTGAGTCGGAGAAGTAGGCAGGAACGGTGATAACGGCTTCCGTTACTTCCTGTCCCAGATAGTCTTCGGCTGTCTTCTTCATCTTCTGAAGAATCATTGCGGAGATTTCCTGCGGAGTGTAGTGACGTCCGTCGATGTCGACACGCGGCATGTTGTTGTCGTTCACTACCGGATAAGGTACACGGGCTATTTCCTTTTGTACCTGCGACCAATTTTCACCCATGAAACGCTTGATGGAGTACACCGTACGTTTCGGGTTCGTGATGGCCTGACGCTTGGCAGGATCACCTACCTTACGTTCACCACCGTCTACAAATGCCACTACTGAAGGAGTTGTACGCTTGCCTTCGCTGTTGGCGATTACTACAGGTTCGTTGCCTTCGAATACGGCCACACAAGAGTTTGTAGTTCCTAAGTCAATACCAATAATCTTTCCCATGATCGTTATTTTTTTATTTGTTATTATTCAGTTTATTTCTGTCCGCCTCATCGGCAGACGCCTATTAAAGGACAAACGCTGTGCCAAACACCGGACGACCGCATTTCCATGCCAGAAGTCTGACAAAATATGCCAGTTTGGCAGAATTACATTCGAAGAGCTGACGAAGCAGACAGCTACACAGACGCGGACAGTCCATTGCTTCCGAAAGGCTTCATCGGATGAAAGCAGGGACCACAAGCAAGGAAGTCTGCGTTTCCCGACAAGGAAACGAGCGTTCCCCTGCAAGGAAACGAGCGTTCCCCGACAAGGAAACGAGCGTTCCCCGGCAAGGAAACGGGTGTTTCCAGGCAAGGAAACCGATGGTATCAACGAAGGAAACAAGAGACAGGATGCCAGATAGAAGACAACAAGAAAGCCGCCTCCAAAGGAAAACTCTGTTCCTCGGGAGGCGGCTCTACACCTTATTATATATATGTCATTCCTTGACGAGTACCAATACCAGCTCGCTCGTAGCACTATAGAAGCCGAAGCCACCGTTTTCCAGCCGGGCAAAAGCCTTCACGTCACCCAAAGCCTTGGTAATCCGTCCCTCCACTTCCATATCGGGACAGGCCATCATCGTGCTGATGAGATTGGAGAAGGTAATGGCCGAAGGGCTGCCCTCGCCTGCCGAAAAGGTTCCGTTGATCACATTACAGCCCGCATTGCCGTGCACCTTCTTTTCGTTGACATTCAATTCAAGGAAAGGTTGGTTCTCGAGGCTGTCGGGAATCATCTCACCGCCGGCCTGTTCAATCTTCCAGCGACCGTCCAATTCAGCCAGTTTGGTATCGGAGGCCCGATGCTGCAACACCAGAATCGGCCGTTTCAACGACTTGCCGCACAAGGCGAGCTGACCGTCACCAAGCTTCGTGAACTTCTTTACCTGTGACAGGGCGGAGAGGACATTCTTCTCCAGCGTCATGTCGGGACACATCATGCGGGTACTGCCCATCTGGCTCAGGTCCAGCTCACCCGCCTTGCCGCCCGTATCAAAGCTGCCCATCAGGCGGTTGCATCCGCTGTTTCCATAAACCCGGCCGGTATTCGTCTCAAAGCCTATGTAGGGAAAAGCCTGCCCAGGTGCCGGAACGACTGCCGTCCCGTTGATTTCAATGATATTCCACTCTCCGCCAAGGTCCGAAACCGGAGTCAGATTCTTGGTCGAAGCACACGACGACAGAACTGCCACCGCAGCTGCCATACCCAAATAAACACAAATTTTCTTCATTGTCTCGTAGTTTAAGTTAAATTATCAACCGCAAATATAGAATAAAATAACAGCATAACAAACATTTTGTTTGGTAATCGCACCCGAAAAGTCAAAGTATTTAGCCGTATTTTAATGTTTATCTAAGAATTAAACAGTATATTTGCTGACGAAAAAACTGAAACAAATAACTTGCATATTTATCAATCACATTATTAATAAGAAACAAAATGGGTAAAGTTCTAATTATCGGTGCAGGCGGTGTAGGAACCGTCGTTGCACACAAAGTTGCTCAAAATCCGGATGTGTTCACCGAAATCATGATTGCCAGCCGCACGAAGTCCAAATGCGACGCCGTCGTGAAGGCCATCGGCAATCCCAATATCCAGACAGCACAGGTCGACGCGGACAACGTGGACGAACTGGTAGCACTCTTCAACAGCTTCAAACCCGAAATCGTCATCAACGTGGCCCTGCCCTACCAGGACCTGACCATCATGGAAGCCTGTCTGAAGACCGGCGTCAACTATCTGGACACAGCCAACTACGAGCCCAAGGACGTGGCCCACTTCGAATACAGCTGGCAATGGGCCTATAAGAAACGCTTCGAGGACGCCGGCCTGACCGCTATCCTCGGTTGCGGCTTCGACCCGGGCGTAAGCGGCGTATATACAGCCTACGCAGCCAAGCATCATTTCGACGAAATCCAGTATCTGGACATCGTGGACTGCAATGCGGGCAACCATCACAAGGCTTTTGCCACCAACTTCAACCCCGAAATCAACATCCGCGAAATCACCCAGAACGGACGTTATTACGAGAACGGCCAGTGGATTACCACCAAACCACTGGAAATCCACAAGGATCTGACGTATCCGAACATCGGCCCGCGCGACTCCTACCTGCTCTACCACGAAGAACTGGAATCGCTCGTCAAGAACTTCCCCACCATCAAGCGCGCCCGCTTCTGGATGACCTTCGGCCAGGAATACCTGACCCACCTGCGCGTCATCCAGAACATCGGCATGGCCCGCATCGACGAAGTGGACTATAACGGCGTGAAGATTGTTCCCCTTCAGTTCCTGAAAGCCGTGCTCCCCAACCCGCAGGACCTCGGCGAAAACTACGAAGGCGAAACGTCCATCGGCTGCCGCATCCGCGGACTGAAGGACGGCAAGGAACACACCTACTACGTCTACAACAACTGCAGCCACCAGGCCGCCTACAAGGAAACGGGTATGCAGGGCGTCAGCTACACCACAGGTGTACCGGCCATGATCGGTGCCATGATGTTCCTCAAGGGCATCTGGAAGAAACCGGGCGTATGGAACGTGGAAGAATTCGATCCCGATCCGTTCATGGAACAGCTCAACAAACAGGGCCTGCCCTGGCACGAAGTTATCGACGGCGATCTGGAACTTTAATATCAGCGGTAAGTGGTGAACGGTGAGCGGCGAACATGCCGCCCCGACAACCACTGACCGTTAATCACTAACCGTTAACCACTAACGAACATGAATGTAGGAGATAAAGCCCCTGAAACATTGGGCATCAACGAGAAAGGCGAAGAAATCCGCCTGAGCGACTATAAAGGAAAGAAACTGGTGCTCTACTTCTATCCGAAGGACAGCACGTCCGGCTGCACTGCAGAAGCCTGTAATCTGCGCGACAACTACGACGCCCTGCGCCAGGCAGGCTACGAAGTGGTGGGTGTCAGCGTAGACGGAGAGAAGTCGCACCAGAAATTCATCGAAAAGAACTCCCTCCCCTTCCACCTGATTGCCGACACGGACAAGAAGCTGGTCGAGCAGTTCGGCGTCTGGGGCGAGAAGAGCATGTATGGCCGCAAGTACATGGGTACCTTCCGCACAACTTTCATCATCAACGAAGAAGGTATCGTAGAGCGCATCATCGGTCCGAAGGAAATCAAGACCAAAGACCATGCGGCACAAATCCTTTAAATCCAATTACCCTTATCCAAACGAACAAGTATGGCAAAAAAAGACGAACTGAATTTTGAAAACGAAGGTGCCGCAACGCCCAACAGCGAAAAGCTGAAAGCCCTGCAGGCCGCCATGGACAAGATAGAAAAGAGCTTCGGGAAAGGCTCTATCATGAAAATGGGCGACGACAACATCGAGCAGGTGGAAGTCATCCCCACCGGCTCCATCGGACTGAACGTAGCCTTGGGTGTAGGCGGTTATCCCCGCGGCCGCATCATCGAAATCTACGGCCCCGAATCTTCCGGTAAGACCACGCTGGCCATCCACGCCATCGCCGAGGCCCAGAAAGCCGGAGGCATCGCCGCCTTCATCGACGCCGAACATGCTTTCGACCGCTTCTATGCCGCCAAGCTGGGCGTAGACGTAGACAACCTGCTCATCTCCCAGCCCGACAACGGCGAACAAGCCCTGGAGATTGCCGAACAGCTGATCCGCTCCTCGGCCATCGACATTATCGTGGTCGACTCCGTAGCTGCTCTTACACCGAAAGCCGAAATCGAAGGCGATATGGGCGACAACAAGGTAGGTCTGCAGGCCCGCCTGATGTCACAAGCCCTGCGCAAACTGACGTCGGCCGTCAGCAAGACACGCACCTGCTGCATCTTCATCAACCAGCTGCGCGAAAAGATCGGTGTCATGTTCGGCAATCCCGAAACGACCACCGGCGGTAACGCGCTGAAGTTCTATGCTTCCGTCCGCCTCGACATCCGCGGTGGCCAGGCCATCAAGAACGGTGACGAAGTCATCGGCAAGCAGACCAAGGTAAAGGTTGTCAAGAACAAGGTGGCTCCTCCCTTCCGTCGCGCCGAGTTCGACATCATGTTCGGCGAAGGCATCTCGCGTGCCGGCGAAATCATCGACTTGGGTACCGAACTGGGTATCATCAAAAAGAGCGGTTCCTGGTTCAGTTACAACGACACCAAGCTGGCCCAAGGTCGCGATGCTGCCAAACAGGTCATTCTGGACAACCCCGAACTGGCCGAAGAACTTGAAGGCCTGATTTCCGAAGAACTGAAGAAAGAAAAATAATATGGATGGGGCAAAACAGAAGCCGGACAGACTTACTCGTTTTGCCCCTTTCTTAATCTGACAAGACCTGCATCACTATTCTGAAAAACCACCGCAGCCATGAGCGATTTCCGCCTGAAAGTATTCCAGTCCGTAGCCAGAAACCTGAGCTTCACCAAAGCTTCCCAAGAACTGTTCATCAGCCAGCCGGCCATTACCAAACACATACAGGAACTGGAAAGCACCTACCAGACCCGCCTGTTCGACCGCCAAGGAGGAAAAATCTCGCTGACCGAATCCGGCCAACTGTTGCTGGAACATTGCGAACGCATTCTGGAAGAATACCGCAAGCTGGAATACGAGATGCACCTGCTGCACAACCAGTATACCGGCGAACTGAGGCTGGGAGCCAGCACCACCATTGCCCAATACGTGCTGCCGCCCATGCTGGGAACCTTCATCAGCAAATTCCCCCAAGTGGAACTGTCATTGCTCAACGGCAACACACGCGAAATGGAAGCTGCCTTGCAGGAACACCGCATCGACCTCGCAATGGTCGAAGGAGTGACCCGCCTGCCCAACCTCCGCTATACTCCCTTTCTGGAAGACGAACTGGTGGTAGTGGTACGGACAGGCAGCCACCTTCCGGTGGACGACGAAATCACTCCCCAACGACTGGCCCGCCTGCCGCTGGTATTGCGCGAACGAGGCTCGGGCACTTTGGATGTTTTCGAGCGGGCCATGCTGCAACATAACATCAAGTTATCAACGCTGCATGTACTGATGTACCTGGGCAGCACGGAAAGCATCAAGCTGTTTCTGGAGCATACCGACTGCCTGGGTGTCGTTTCCATCCGTTCCGTCAGCCGGGAATTGTATGCCGGCCGCTTGCGTGTAGTCGAAGTCAAAGGATTGGAAATGAAACGGGAATTCAACTTTGCCCAACTGCAGGGTCAGGAAAGCGGCCTCAGCCAGGTTTTCATGCAATTTGCCCGGCGCTGACCGTCCGTCGCCATTCCCGGTACCAACTCTGCACTCTCCTCCCCTCCTTATTACTTTTGGTTATAGCTGATAAAAATATAAGAATTGTGGCCTCCACAGGAAATGCGTACCTTTGCATCCGAAAAGAAAAAGTTAAACCAACAAAAAATAAATGTTATGTTCGAACGTGGAAACAGAGGCAACACCTTTCATGGCATTCTGCTCATAGCCTTATTCTCCTTCTCAGCTTTCTACATTGCTGAAATTCCTTTCGTAAAAAGTCTGTCATTCAGCCCGCTGATTGTCGGCATCATTTTGGGTATGCTCTATGCCAACAGCCTTCGCAACCGTCTACCTGAAACGTGGGTACCAGGCATCAAGTTCTGTACCAAGCAGATTCTCCGTGCCGGTATCGTGCTCTACGGTTTCCGCCTGACGCTGACCGAAGTGGCCGCCGTAGGTCTCCCCGCCATCGTGGTAGACAGCATCATCGTTTGCGGAACCATCTTCCTGGGCATCTTCCTGGGCAAGCTGATGAAGGTCGACAAAGACACCGCCCTGATTACCTCTACCGGTAGTGCCATCTGTGGTGCGGCTGCCGTACTCGGTGCCGAACCGGTAATCAAGTGCGAAGGCCATAAGACTGCCATCGCCGTTTCTACCGTGGTTATCTTCGGAACCATCGCCATGTTCCTCTACCCCATTATGTACCGCTCGGGACTGCTCTCCAGTCTTTCCGATACCCAGGTGGCCATCTATACAGGAAGCACCCTGCACGAAGTGGCCCACGTCGCCGGTGCAGGCAATGCCATGGACCCCACCGATACGCTGGGTATTGCCGGTACAGCCACCATCACCAAGATGATCCGCGTCATGCTTCTGGCCCCCGTATTGGTCATCATGAGCTTTGCCCTTGCCGGACGTAAAAAAGTATCGGCCGACGGCACAGTGGCCAAGAGCAAGATTACCATTCCCTGGTTTGCCTTTGGCTTCATCGGCATCATCTGCCTGAATTCCTTGCTCCAGTACCTCTTCGATGCCCCGACCGTGAAGGACATCCCCCTGAACGGAGCCATCGAATACATCGATACCTTCATGCTGACCATGGCCATGACAGCCTTGGGTACAGATACCAGCATTGACAAGTTCAAGCAGGCAGGAGCCAAGCCTTTCGTTTTGGCCTTCGGACTCTTCATCTGGCTGCTGCTGGGCGGCTACCTCCTGGTAAAATACCTGGTTCCCCTGATGGCTTGACAACAGAAACCATTTCACATATAGAATGGGCCTGCCTCTTTCCAGAAGCGGGCCCATTCCCTATTATACCTATAATATATAGGAAGCAACGTCATCTCAGTTCCTCTTCCCGAATGCCTAATACATGGGCCAACGATGGTACAACCGGACACCATTGGCTGACGACAGGGCAAGAAGGTCTCTCCAAACCGAACCACACCGCCTGAACATCCGCCCCTTCTGCATTCTTTCTCCTTTCACGAAGGACTTCCCCCATCACTTCGTTCATCTTTTCCTCGTCAGATGCCATTGCAGGCACCATCAATACCTGACGCACGGCAACATTGTTCAAGACCAACGCCATCAGATCCCGATACAACGTTTCGGCCGTAGCCATGTTCTCGGTCGGTACCACCGAAAAGATGTATTCCGCCAAAGCCGTACGACAGGCCTTTCCATCCAAATCCGACAACGATGCAGGGAAACAGGTGTGCAAGGCATCCCCCTCCGTTCCATGGGCAAGCAGCACCTGCACCTCTGCCGAAGAAAAATCACGTATACCCGCATCCAGCAGCAGGCAGTCCAGCCATGCCGCCAGGTCGAGTTTGGGCAAGGGACGCCCCAACCTGGCAGACATCACCTCCTGTACCATCCCGACCGTACGGTTCAGGAAAGCCACATCCAACAATATCACACGTTCCGAAAACTTCAGTTCTGTATTTCTATCCATATTTATTTATTCATTGTCCGTTTGGTTAATCAGGTGGACAAAGATAACACAAATAAAGGTAATATACGACATAAAGGCCGATTGAATGTCATATTGTCACGTAAAATCAACGAAATCAAGACACTTTGTCTACTTATTGCAGATGGCAAGTTATTTGCCAATCTATGGATGTCAAACCTAACCAAGAAAAAAGAAAGGAGAAACGATATGAACTTTAACAACTTTACCATCAAAGCGCAGGAAGCCGTACAGGAGGCTGTGAACCTGGTACAACGCCGGGGGCAGCAAGCCATCGAGCCGGTACACCTGCTGCAGGGAGTGATGAAGGTGGGCGAAAACGTCACCAACTTCATCTTCCAGAAGCTGGGTATGAATCCCCAGCAGATAGAGCTGGTTCTGGACAAGCAGATCGAATCGCTGCCCAAGGTTTCGGGCGGAGAACCCTACTTGAGCCGTGAGACCAACGAAGTGCTGCAGAAAGCCTTGGACTATTCCAAGGAACTGAACGACGAGTTCGTTTCACTGGAACCCATCCTGCTGGCCCTGCTCACCGTCAAGAGCACCGCATCGAGCATTCTGAAAGATGCCGGTATGACCGAAAAGGAACTGCGTACAGCCATCAGTGAACTGCGTCAAGGCTCGAAGGTCACTTCACAGTCGAGCGAAGACACCTACCAGTCGCTGGAAAAGTACGCCATCAACCTGATAGATGCCGCCCGGAACGGCAAGCTCGACCCGGTCATCGGCCGTGACGAGGAGATTCGACGGGTTCTGCAGATATTGAGCCGTCGTACCAAGAACAATCCTATCCTGATTGGTGAACCGGGTACCGGTAAGACCGCCATCGTAGAAGGGCTGGCACAACGAATCCTTCGCGGGGATGTGCCCGAGAACTTGAAGAACAAGCAACTCTACTCCCTGGATATGGGTGCACTGGTAGCCGGTGCCAAGTACAAAGGTGAGTTTGAGGAACGTCTGAAGGCTGTCATCAACGAAGTGAAACAGTCCGAAGGAAACATCATCCTCTTCATCGATGAAATCCATACTCTGGTAGGTGCCGGTAAGGGTGAAGGTGCCATGGATGCCGCCAACATCCTGAAGCCGGCCTTGGCCCGAGGCGAGGTACGTAGCATCGGTGCCACGACGCTTGACGAATACCAAAAGTATTTCGAAAAGGACAAGGCCCTCGAACGTCGTTTCCAGACCGTCATGGTCAACGAACCCGATACGCTGAGCACCATCTCCATCCTGCGTGGATTGAAGGAGCGTTATGAGAACCATCACCACGTGCGTATCAAAGACGATGCCATCATTGCCGCCGTCGAGCTGAGTAATCGGTATATCACCGACCGTTTCCTTCCCGACAAGGCCATCGACCTGATGGATGAAGCTGCCGCCAAGCTGCGTATGGAGGTTGACTCCGTCCCCGAAGAGCTGGATGAAATTTCACGTAAGATCAAGCAACTCGAAATCGAACGCGAAGCCATCAAGCGGGAGGACGACCAGGCCAAACTGGAACAGATCGGCAAGGAACTGGCTGAGCTCAAGGAACAGGAAAGCTCCTACAAAGCCAAATGGCAGAGCGAAAAGACATTGGTCAACAAGATACAGCAGAATAAGGTCGAAATCGAGAATCTGAAGTTCGAAGCCGAGAAGGCCGAACGCGAAGGCGACTACGGCAAGGTAGCCGAAATTCGTTACGGCAAGCTGCAGGCCTTGAACAAGGAAATCGAAGAGACCCAGCAGAAGCTTCATCAGATGCAGGGCGACAACGCCATGATCAAGGAGGAAGTCGATGCCGAAGACATTGCCGACGTCGTATCGCGTTGGACGGGTATACCGGTCAGCAAGATGCTGCAAAGCGAGAAGGAGAAGCTCCTTCATCTGGAAGAAGAGCTCCACAAGCGTGTCATCGGTCAGGACGAGGCCATCGAGGCCGTAGCCGATGCCGTACGCCGCAGCCGTGCCGGCTTGCAAGACCCCAAACGGCCTATCGGTTCCTTCCTCTTCCTCGGTACGACCGGTGTCGGTAAGACCGAATTGGCCAAGGCTTTGGCCGAATTCCTGTTCGACGACGAAACCATGATGACCCGTATTGACATGAGCGAGTATCAGGAAAAGCACAGCGTCTCCCGTCTGGTCGGAGCGCCTCCTGGATACGTAGGCTACGATGAAGGCGGACAGCTGACCGAAGCTGTTCGGCGGAAACCATACTCCGTTGTTCTGTTCGATGAAATCGAGAAGGCTCACCCCGATGTGTTCAACATCCTGTTGCAGGTACTCGATGACGGACGTCTGACCGACAACAAGGGCCGGACGGTGAACTTCAAGAACACCATCATCATCATGACCTCCAACATGGGTAGCTCCTACATCCAGAGCCAGATGGAGAAGATGAACGGCAGCAACAAAGAGCAGATTGTGGAAGAGACCAAGCGCGAAGTGATGAACATGTTGAAGAAGACCATACGGCCCGAGTTCCTCAACCGTATCGACGAGACCATCATGTTCCTGCCGCTTACCGAACCGCAGATCCGTCAGATTGTAACGCTGCAGATCAACAACGTCCGCCGCATGCTCGAAGGCAATGGCGTAGAGCTCCAGCTCACCGATGCCGCCATCAGCTTCCTGGCCCAGGCCGGCTTCGATCCCGAGTTCGGTGCCCGTCCTGTCAAGCGTGCCATCCAGCACTACCTGCTCAACGACCTCTCCAAGAAGTTGCTGGCGCAGGAAGTGGACCGCAACAAGCCCATTGTGGTAGACGTCAATGCCGCTAAAGACGGACTCGTATTCAGGAACTGATCCGGTTCTGAATCCATATAAAAAAGAGGCTGTCCCGACATGAAGAAGTACTGACATCCAGTCATTCCGACCTTGCATGTACTTCCACCTTCATGTTGGGACAGCCTCTTTTTTTTCTCTCCGGCCGTTCTCGTTCCCTATAGCTTCACCGTTCTGGTCTTTCCCGGAATGAGGGTCAGGTCGGCCGTGCCGTTCTCCCTTATCTCCACGTTCAGGTAGCGGGTCTCTACCACCACCCGGCCGTCCAGCATGATGATGCCCCACTGGTGCGCATGGCCCTCCACCGCACAATAGTTGCCCACCGGCATCCGGATGCTGCGGTACACCGGCGGCACCACCACCCGTTCACCCACCTTCAGTCCCCATTTCAGTCCCGAACGGAACGGAACCGCCTGACGCAGTCCTTCCAGGCGTTCCTTCCGCCTTTTCTCCTGTTCCAGCCGTTCCTTCTCCTTCCGCTTTTCAGCCAGCAGCTCTACCTCTGTCTGCAGTCGCGACAGTGCCGTGTGGAAGTCTTCCTCCCCCCGGCCCGGGTTTTCACGGGCCATGTATTGTTTTTTTCCGTCAGCCGTCACCCGGTAATACCTCCCCTCCCCGTCGGCTGTCACGATGCTCCCGTCAGCCAGTTCGCCGCAGAACCAGTAATACTCCTCCCCGTCGTCGGCCAGCAGGCACACGCAGTCCTGGTTCAGCGACGTGCCGATACACACCCACGGACGGAAGTCCATCGTTCTGTATATTTTCAGGTAAAAGCCGCAGTCCGCGATGTCATATTCGCTCATCCCCGGCCGGCTTCTGTACACATGCTTCGTTCGACTGCAGTATGCGTCCCCCACTCTCAGCAGCTCCATCCGCCCATATTTCACCACCGTCGGCCTCTCCGCATACCGGCTGCCCGTCCGCAAGTCCATGTAGTCCGTTTCCTGTCCGTCCGTCAGCTCCGCCAGGCCGTCCGGCAGCAGCCTCATCCGTGTGCAGCGTCCCGTCTTCCTCCGCACCGTCCCGTTCCCGTCCACGATGCCCGTACTCCAGTCGCCGAACCTCACGGCAGCCAGATCGTCCCGCACGTCAAACACCCGGGCATACCGGGCCTTCACCGTCACCAGGCGTCCCCGTTTCAGTCCCCACAGTCCGCTCTTGCGATCCCTGAAGGGTTTCAGCTCGTCCTCTACCCGTCCACCGTCCGGCCCGCAAGGCAGTCCGTTGCGCAGGCAGTCCAGCAGCCGTTCGTGCGACATCACCACCTCCAGCGGTTCGTTGCTCTCCTCCGTCTCCCGCCTCCGCTCCGCCACAGTACAGGCAGTCGTCCGGGTGTCGGATGTCACAATGCCTTTTCCCGCCAGCCTTCCTTCGAACGTCGCCTGCCAGTCGCGTTCCGCCACCGGCAGTCCGAACATCCGGTAGAGGCCCACGTGGTCTATCAGCACGCACGTCTCCTTTCCCTCCGCCTTCCGCAGGCCCCGGCCCGCCTGTTGCAGATACTTTGCCAGCGACAGCGTCGGCCGTGCCATCTGCACGAACTCCACGTCCGGGCAGTCGAACCCCTCGCTGAACACGTCCACGTTCACCAGCACCCGGATGCGTCCCGCCCGGAACTCCTCCACCAGCCTTTTCCGCAGCGGTGCAGGCGTGCGGCTGTCTATCGCCTCCGCACGGACACCCTGCGCGCTGTAGTACGCCGCGATGTTCCGCGCGTGTCCGATGCTCACCGCATACACGATGCCCTTCTTCCCCCAGGCATACCGGCGCATCCCCTCATACAGGCGTCCGATGCCCGGACGCCGGTTCAGCACCGCGTCCATCTCCTTCACCTGATAGTCGCCGTCCGCTCCGCGGCGCAGCAGGCCGTCTATCAGCCGCTGGTCCTCGCTTTCCGGGCGGATCGAGACATAGTCGAAAACCGACAGCCATCCCCCGCCGATGAAGTCAGCGATGCTGTCCGAAAGCACCAGCCGGTCAAACAGGTCCGTGAACCCCTTGCCGTCCAGCCGGCACGGCGTGGCTGTCATTCCCAGTTTCGGCGTGTCCGGATACCGTTTCCAAAGCTCCCGGTACGTATCCGCCAGCGCATGGTGGGCCTCGTCTATCACGATCAGTGCGGGTTTCTCACCCGCATCCGCCCAATGCCTCGACAGCCATTGGATGGAGCAGGCGCGCACACGACCGTCCGTCCGGCCCAGCCCGTAGCGTGCCACCGTTGCCTCTATCTGTTCCACCAGCTCCCGACGGTGGGCCACAATCCACACGCAGCCCCGGCCCCCGCCTTCCGCCAGCACGTCGTGTACCACTGCTGCCAGCAGGTGGGTCTTGCCCGTACCCGTGGGCATCTGCACCATCACGTTCGGGCACTGCTTCCAAGCCTCAAAGATGTTCCTCTTCGTGGCCAGCTGGTAGTCACGAAGCACGCTTTCCTGCATACGCCTTAATCTCCCACACCCCGATACCTAAAGCCTGATACCTTCTTGCGCAATGTTCCAAAGGAACAGGATATTCCCGATGATATACCGTCTCCACATCCTCCGTGGCTCCTTTATCAGCTTCTTGTCTATTGCATATAATATATGCCGCCTTGATTATTGTTTTATAAGTTAAAACCTTTATAAAGCCATCCTTATAAATTTGAAATAATTGGGACTCCTTTTGCCATAGACTTTAGGATTGCGAATAGCCCTGAAGAAAAATTCCAGTCCAAATCCTCTTAACCATCGTGGAGGACGGGGGAGGACGCCTGCTTTCGCATCAAAAGCACCACCAATACCATAAAAACATCCTACATTGATTGACTTTTTATATTTTAAAATGAATTTCTCTTTCATAGGTGAAGGCATACCAATAAAGAGGAAATCTGGAGCTTTTTCAGATATTTGCATAGCAATATTATCCTGTTCAGATTCCTTAAAATATCCATTTCGACTGCCTACGATATTGATATGTGGATATTCGGAATGGATTATCATTTTTAGTTTTTCTAATGTTTCATCTTTTGCTCCCAAGAAGAAAATTTTCATTCCTTTTCGGTCTGCTAATTTTAGAAAAGATTCAAAAACATCTGGGCTGGGTACACGGTGTTGGATAGGATATCCTTTTCTTTTAAGAAAAAATGTAGGCATAAAACTGTCTACATTGACTATATCAGAATCTAAAATTGCTTTTCTTAATAATTCGTCTTCTTGTGCCCATACAATCGTATCTACATTGGCTCCAGTTAAATGAATACCTCTTCTCCCTTCACTTAACCACTGATCTACAATATTAACAATCTCCTCAATATTGAGAAGATTGTATTTGATATTCCAGATATTGATTTGCTTGAGGTCTTGCTTCATATTTATGCTTTTCTCCATACCATTTTGTTTACTACCCCAGTGTAACTTTGAATCAGTTTGACCACTTTAGTGGACACATTTTCATCTGTATAGTTGGGTACCGGTATTCCATAGTCTGCTTCGTTATTCATTTCTACGGCAGTGTCAACAGCTTGTAGTAATGAATTTTCGTCGATACCAGCTAAGAAAAATATACCTTTGTCCATGGCTTCTGGCCTTTCTGTACTGGTTCGGATGCATACAGCCGGAAATGGATGACCTACAGAAGTGAAAAAGCTGCTTTCTTCAGGAAGTGTACCGCTGTCCGAAACCACGGCATAGGCATTCATCTGGAGGCAATTATAGTCATGGAATCCAAGTGGTTCATGTTGAATAACTCTTCTGTCTAACACAAACTTACTTGCTTCCAGTCTTTTTCTGCTACGTGGATGACAGGAGTAAAGTATGGGCATATCATATTTTTCAGCCATGGCATTGATGGCATTGAACAGTGACAGAAAATTCTTTTCAGTGTCGATATTCTCTTCTCTATGTGCTGATAACAGAATGTATTTTCCTTTCTCTAGATTTAACCTTTGATGTATATCGGAATCTTCAATCTCCTTTAAATTGGCATGCAATACTTCAGCCATGGGAGATCCTGTCACATAAGTACGTTCCTTGGCCACTCCAGATGCATTCAGGTATCTCCGAGCATGTTCCGAATAACACATGTTTACATCCGAAATAATGTCTACAATTCTTCGGTTGGTTTCCTCCGGCAGGCATTCATCAAAACAACGGTTACCTGCTTCCATGTGGAATATAGGGATATGTAGTCTTTTTGCACTGATTACGCTAAGGCAAGAATTGGTATCCCCCAGTACAAGTACGGCATCCGGTTGTATTTGTACCATCAGTTTGTAACTTGTGTTCAGAATATTACCCATGGTAGCTCCCAAGTCATCTCCTACTGCGTCCAGATAGACTTCAGGGTCTTTGAGCTTAAGGTCATGGAAGAATACTCCATTCAGGTTATAATCATAGTTTTGTCCAGTATGTGCCAATATGCAGTCAAAATATTTTCTACATTTGTTTATTACGGCTGCCAGGCGGATAATTTCAGGTCTGGTTCCTACTATGATCAATAATTTCAATTTCCCATTATTTTGAAAATGGACATCAGAATAGTCTGTTTTCATTGTTTCAACGTTTTAGAATTATTCCATTATATTCTCAGGTGTGAGGGGAGTATATGGGCCGTCTTTTACTTCAAAGATTACCGAACCGCTTTCCAATACTTCCAGGGTATGCCATTGCCCGGCAGGAATATGTACTCCGAAATTACCTTCCAGGGGGTTAAGTTCGCAAATTTCTGTAATATTTTTATTGTCACTATAAAACAGAATACGGATTCGGCCTCTTAACAATAAGTAAGTTTCGTCCGTTTGAACATGCCGATGAATGGGAAGTTTGGTTCCGGGTTCCAATGCATTTAGCAGTCGTTGTGCTTTTGCATCCAGATTGTGGTGAAAATTATAATTCATTCTCAACCGCTCATTTTTTCGTGCATCTTCGGTTACTTTATCCAATAGGGATGTATTGATTATATTCATTACACTACTCTTTCTAAGTTAAACTTTTTCAAAATAAGTATCGGGGCGGTTTGGGTCAAAACATTCATTGCACCAGATAAAAGTTACCAAATCTTCCGTATCCGACAGGTTAATCAGATTGTGGGTATATCCGGGAATTGTTTCTACTACAGTGATAGCATCTCCTGATACTTCTGTATTGATGACTTCGTCAGATAGAATGTTACGCTGCTGAATCAGACCGTGTCCATGAACAACTACAAATTTTTCTACTTTAGAATGATGCCAATGTTGTCCTTTGGTAATGCCTGGCTTGGAAATGTTGACAGCAAATTGTCCTTTGTCTGTTGTCCGGATAATTTCTGTAAAGCTTCCTCGATTATCCATGTTCATTTTTAGCGGATAGCTGAACTCTTCTTTAGGCAAATAAGAAAGATATGTGGCGAAAAGTTTCTTTGTTAATGCGTCACCGACATTCGGTACATCCAGCGTATTCCGACATTCTTTGAATGAATATAACAGCTCTACGATTTTACCCAATGTGATGGTATGTACAACAGGTACTTCACAAAACTTTCCGTTCTTGTGCTCTTTTCCTTGTAAGGCAGCAATCAGTTCATCTACAACATCATCTATGTATACCAGATTCATGACAACATTCGGGTCATTCACCTGTATGGGCATATTATGAGCTATGTTGTTACAGAATGTGGCAATAGCACTGTTATAGTTTGGCCGGCACCATTTGCCGAAAACATTGGGAAAACGATAAATCAGAACTTTGGCGCCTGTCTCTTGGGAATAAGACTCCATCAGTTCTTCACCTGCTCTTTTGGATTCTCCATACGGATTATGCAAAGCGGCCTGTATGGACGATGAAATCATGACCGGACATGTGTTGTGGTATTTTTTTAATGTATCCAACAGGGTAGAAGCAAATCCAAAATTACCTTTCATGAATTCTGTCTGGTCTTTAGGGCGGTTTACTCCCGCTAAATTGAATACGAAGTCAGCATTCTTGCAATAGATTTCCAACTCTGCGGGATCACTGTCTATATCATATTCAAAGACCGTGAGATTATCAGCTGATGCCAGCCCGTAGTTACGGGCTTTACCACTTTGTATATTATGCAATTGGGCTATCAGATTTTTCCCGATAAATCCTTTTGCACCGGTTACTAAAATTTTCATTCTCTGAGCTGTTTATTCACTTTTAATTTCAGATGATTTAGCTTTTTCCTCAAGTCCCAAATCTTCCCGGATGAATCGTAATTTCAGAAGCAGTTCCTTCATACCGGCTACATCCAGTCTTCTGGTGTTATGAGAATGGTAATCTTCTATTTTGGCCATAGCCTCGTTTCCTTCTGTGAAATACTTGTCATAATTTAAATCTCTGTTGTCACATGGAATACGATAATAGTTCCCCATGTCTATGGCCTTAGCCATTTCCTCACGGGTAACCAAGGTTTCATAGAGTTTTTCACCATGACGTGTACCGATAGTTTTAACTTCGGTTTGACCATATTTCGGATTGATTTGCGCATAGGTCTCCTTCAAAGCTTTGGCCAGTGTATCCAGTGTAGCTGCAGGAGCTTTCTGTACAAACAAGTCTCCATTATGTCCGTGTTCAAAGGCATAGATAACCAAGTCAACAGCATCATCCAATGTCATCATGAAACGTGTCATATTGGGATCGGTGATGGTTATTGGCTTACCGGATTTTATTTGCTCTACCCATAGTGGTATTACTGAACCGCGACTTGCCATTACATTACCGTAACGTGTACAACAAATGGTCGTTTGAGCATTTTCGCCCAGCTGACGTCCTTTGGCTATAGCAACTTTTTCCATCATAGCTTTGCTGATACCCATGGCATTGATAGGATAAGCTGCTTTATCTGTCGAAAGAACCACTACATTTTTGACTCCATGTGCAACGGCCGATTCCAAAACATTATCTGTTCCGATAACGTTTGTTTGAACAGCCTGGAGAGGGAAAAATTCACAACTTGGTACTTGTTTCAATGCAGCTGCACTGAATACATAATCTACACCAGACATGACTCCGTCTACCGATTGGCGGTCACGTACATTACCGATATAAAATTTCACTTTCGGATTTTGTAAGTGATGGCGCATGTCATCCTGCTTTTTCTCATCTCTACTGAAAATACGGATTTCTTTGATGTCTGAGTTTAAAAAACGTCTCAGTACGGCATTACCGAAAGAACCTGTTCCACCGGTAATCAATAATACTTTGTCTTTAAATACTGACATAATAAAAAATGTTTAAATGGCTGGTGAGCCTTGATATAATTTGTTCAGATTGTCAATGTACATACCGGGAGATAATCTTGAAAATACGGTTGCTTTAGCTTGGTTCCCGTACTCCGATATTAATTTTTTGTTTCGTACCAATTTCAGAATTGCTTCTACTATAGTTTGGCTGTCCTTTACTTTGATGAAAATACCATTCTGTCCATCTTGTACATATTCACTGATAGATCCTACGTTAGTAGTTATCGGAACAATGCCATAGCTCATGCATTCCAATAGGGACATGGGTAATCCTTCAAAAAAAGATGGTAATACGAAAACATCTATTGTTTTAAGAAATTCAGTTTTTGATGAGCCGGAAACGATTCCACAATATTCAAATTGTTCATTTAGGATTGATTTGAATTGTGGAATATATTGGTTGTGTATTTCTTCGCTTCCTGCCAGTTTCAACGAGAAAGGTATATTTTGTTCTTTGAGCGTTACGCATGCTTTCAATAAGTAATCCATACCTTTGGTCGATGCTATTCTTCCAATATATCCTATTGTGATAGGCTTGTTCTCGTGGGGCTCTTTTCTTGCAAACAGTTCTGCATCTTTTAGGTCAATGCAGTTGGGTAATACTGTTATGTATCTCGCTTGAAATTTTTGTTTTATTGTTTTCTTTTCCTGTTCACTCAGCACGATGAAAGAAAACGGATGGCAGAAAACTTTATTTAGAATCCAACGAAAAGGCTGGGGAATATGAGAAGCTGTCAAAAATATGCCACCATGAACATGGATGATGACATGTCTATTCATCCAGTATGCAGGAAAAAAGAATAAGGGATCTCGTAGAATGCTGGGTTTACTAAGTGCAAAATTATAATGAATGACGGCATCTTTGTTATGTTTTAGGCAATTCATCCATTTTAACCAGTCTTTAATCAATTTGAATATTCGGATGATATTTCGTTTTTCATTATCTTTTTTACCCAGTTCAAAATGAATATAATTAACGGTTGGATTGTTCGAAATAATAAACTGAGTAACAGAGGAGATTCCTCCAACGTTATGTGCCGAATCTAATGAGGGGGCTGTGATGATAACTTTCATTGGTTGACATTGGTTGAAAGAAAATTTTATTTTTAGATAAAGTCAATGAGCTTTTTCTTTGATTGTGCTATGAATGTTTCCATATTTTCAATTTGAGAATAAATCACGCTTAGCGATATTTTCTTAATTTCTTGAATGTTATTTACTAATCTATCATTGAGCCCGACTCTATCCAACAGACTTTTGCTCCTGTATGGATCATCGTTTTTATTTTTTAGAAGGATGAATTGAGTAACAGAGGAAATACCACTTACATTCAGTTTTGGATCTAATGAAGGAGATGTAATTATGATTTCCATTTTCATTTATTCTTTTTTCGATTATACCATAATAAGATTTTTTGAGGTATGATTTTTCTAAGTCTATTTTTAGCAGATTCTAAAAAACTGGTTTCTTGCCAAGATGCCATGTAGTGGTGTATTGTTCGTGTGTTTTGTGTGATATGCATTTTTTTTGTAATGATATTGATAGGACAGAAGTATTCTGATGGATATATATAAATGTCTCCGACTTTCTGAATACCAGATACATCAGATAATCCGTTTTGGATTAATAAATTGGTAGTATATTCAACAATAGTTTTTAGATTTAGCGTGCCATTTTCATATCGAAAATGTAGAGTTTCGTAAAGATCTAAAAAATCTTTATACTGGCCGAGGCCAGGGGCACAACCCAGGCCGAGACCAGGGGCGACTGAGCAATATTGCTCAGTCGCCCCTTTTTCATAATCTCTCTCCATGCCCATGAATGCTCCTTTGTCAATAATGTCATCTATCGGATGAATTACTTCAACGTCTGTGTCAAAATAAATTCCTCCATAACGATATAGAATCCAGAAACGGGCATAGTCGCTGACAAAAGCGTATTTTTTTGCTTCGTATGCTTCTTGTGTATAAGGAATAATATTTATGTCGAAGTTGTCTTCATTCCATTCTCTGATTTCATAGTCTGGAAGATATTTTTTCCATGATGCAATACATTTCGTAGCTAGTGGTGGTAGTGGGTTTCTCCCAAACCAACAGTAATGAATAATTTTAGGAATCATATTATTTTATATATAAAATAGTTGTTGATAAGCAATAAGTTAAATGTAGGATTTTGTAGCAGAAACCATGTCTAAACATTTTATGAGTTATAAAAGATTAAGGTTGATAAATTGCAAAATACAATATGATACAAGAGTAAAGAATATTGGAGTTAAAATTATAAATGCTTATTTGCGTCTGTCCTGCTCATGTTGGAAGTTGATTTTCCAAATGATTGAAATATAGTCTTTATAAATGTTTTTAGAGTGTAGCGATATGAATTTTCATTTTCTATCTGTAAGAAAAATATATATGTAGATAAAAGAATTTTAGAAATTTATTAAAAATATTTTTTGGCGATGTCAAGAATTTAATTTTCACATTTTTGGAATTACTTGATTAATATTTAACTGATTTCGATTTTAAAGTGATACTAATGATATTTATTATGTAACGCATTTAAGAGAAATTTCATGGATTTGTCCCTCATTTCTTTTATAAGAAATTCGGTCGCTTGATAATTTATTTTTTTGTTTGCAAGTTGGTTGATTTTTTGTGACAAATCCATCGCATCGGAACAAAAATGCTCACCAAGATTTAACTTTTGAAGTAAATTAAGGATTCTACCTGCACGATTTTCTATGCTGGGCATCGCTATAAAGTTTTTATGAAATAAAATACAGAAAACAATGCAATGAAAAGAATCAGAAATGATGAGCTTGGAATAGCGAATATCCTCTAACCATTTGCCTACCTTTACATAAGGTTTGATAATAGAGTTGGGGGTCATATGGAAGTTAAGTAATTTTATATATTTCTGATTTTGTGTTTTTGCATAATTGGCAATCACATTTTCTACGTTTTCATTTCGTATGAATTTGAAATATAGAATATTGTTAGTTTCTTTCTCTTTTCTATATTCCCCACATATTTCGTCATAATTTGGAAGAAGAAATGTTGGATCACAGACTTCTGTTGCTTCTGCGTGAAAGAAATCTTTGCAGATATTGACTCCTTCTTTTTCACGTACACTAATTGCGGAAAATTGGTTTAACAATTTTGATACTTTCGGTATCAACTCTTTGTTTTCCCAAGTAGAAAATCCGAAACTCGCTGCATATGATATACGAGTAGCATTAGGTGGCAAAAATGAGAAAAAATAAATGAGGGGGTCTAATCGTTTGGTAATATTGGGATTCCATACTTGGTCACTTCCTACTATGTATATATCGCTTTTAGGTGGGTTATCTTTTAATTCATCAATGTTTTTATATCTACGTGTAAAGTACTTATTAATATTATTTTTCCTAAATTGTAGGAAGTTGTAATGCTGATAGTATTGTAGAATCTTATTGATTAAACTGGAGCGCATGGGGGATAATTGAATGTCGATTATATCTACATTATGTCCCATGTTTTGTAGAGTTTTTATTAGTGCATAACATTGTAGATTAGCACCAAAATTATCTTCTTTGGAGAATGTCAGAATGGATATCTTCATTTTTCTTTTTGTAAATGTTATGTTGCTTATATATAATCAATAGTTTCTTTTTACATGCTATTCTATATAAAAGGAATATCATAAATATGTGTATAGGTGAAAACAATTGATCATTTTTAAATGAGATAATAATGAGTAATAAGTAATAATAGAAGGCTATTTGTGTAAGTGTCCCATTATTCTTGTTCCTAAAGAAAAAGGAAGACATGAAAAATGTTACAATTAAATATAAACTGATTCCTATGAAACCAAATTTGATTAATGGTGTCATCCAGACTAAATCTCCTGTTGAAATTTGTTCTTTAGTCCATTCATTTCCCCTTTTTTTCAGCGATCCAAGTATAAAATTGAACTCTTTTTGAGTTTTTGGAGAGTCTTCATGCCTCATTCCTACACCTTGTAGTGTATATGCAGGATTATGTAACAAATATTCTCCTCTTTCAATTAATAATAGAATACGGAAAGTTAATGTTCCTCCTTCATTATCGTTTTCAATATCTAGATTCTTGTAGTTTAAACTTGTTAACGCTTTGAAGTCTGATTCAGTATTTGCTTGTTTAAATCGTGTGAAGATTAAATCTCCTAAAGCTAGAAATACAATTAATCCGATTATTCCAAATTGGAGTGCCTTTTGCATTTTCCTTTCTAATAATAGGTATATTAGAATGCTTATAGCATATCCTAACATGATTCCTCGATGTTGAGTTAATATAAGGGCTACTATACATAGTAATAATAGGATTATTCTTTTCCAGGAAGAGAATTTTAATGTGATGGTATAATATATTAAAAGGAAATAGGTCAGATAAGGAATGTTCCGATAACGAAAAGTTCCAGCTTCTTCAGTTATGTTTCCACCTGTTGATAGCGTTTTTATCCCTAAAACTGGCTGGAGAACATATAGAATGGTTGCTATGGTCGTGATAAGGATTACTTTCTTAAATATCCACTTTAACAATAGTTCGTTAACCATTAGCCTAGCCTAAGCGGCTTTGGCAGTAAATAAAATG
>ERZ827150.177-NODE-177-length-101449-cov-15.321341_pt1 | contig 101449 bp, 80 predicted proteins | sample MGYA00519779_ERZ827150 | MGnify/ENA primary metagenome ERZ827150 (study PRJEB31778, sample SAMEA3449267) | human gut metagenome | biome: human gut; feature: human-associated habitat; material: faeces | place: United Kingdom | collected 2010/2012 ...
GCGCTGCTCCTTGCCACGGCTGCCTGCACGAAGGACGAACTGGCGGACGGCGACCGTCTGCCCGAAGGACAATACCCGCTGGAGATAGCCCGCATCACCCTCAGTGTGGAGGGCGGCGAGGCACAGCCCTGGGGCGCACCGGCGACGCGCGTCAGCGAGGACGGGGACGGCAAAAGCAGCACGTTCGACGCGGACGACAAGTTCGCCGTGCAGATAGACGGCGAGGGAGAGGTCGGCACCTACACCGTGCAGGACGACGGTTCCGCCGAAGCCGAAATACCCCTGTACTGGAGCGACAGGGACGAGGACCACACCGTCACCGCCTGGTATCCCGCCACGGACGGCACCCTCGACCTCGGCGACCAGAGCCAAAGTCTTGCCTACCTGCTGGGCGCCACGGGCACGGGCGACTACCAGACCCCCGTCACCCTGAGTTTCACCCACGCTCTGGCGAAGGTGCGCGTGACACCCACGGACGATGCACTCGGCGAAGTGCAAAGCCTCCAGCTCTATGCCTACACACAGTGTACTTATGAAAAGGGCACGGTAGTGCAAGGCTCGCAAGAGAGCTGGATAGAGATGAAGAAGTGCGAATACACCGAAAACGGCAACGCCATCACCTGCTGGGAGGCGAACGTGGTGCCCGGCTACACGATAACCAAGCTGCAGGCAAACGGCACCGAGGAACGCAACCTCTCTGCCGCCATCACCCCCGAAGCGGGCAAGTTCTACAACATCACGCTGAACAAGGACAAGGGATATACCGACGACGGACAGGGCAACTACACCGTGACCTCCACCGAGGGCCTGAAGAACATCGCCAAGCTGGTGAACGAAGAATGGAAGTTAGGCATCAATATCACCCTGACGGCCGACATCGACCTGAAGGGCATCGACTGGACACCGATAGGCAAAGATGATAACAAAGCATACACCGGCACCTTCGACGGCAATGGCAAGACCATCACGGGGCTGACCGTGACGGGAAGTGACCAATATGCGGGTCTGTTCGGCTACATCGGCTCCGGCGGCACGGTGAAGAACGTGGTGCTGGAGGGCGTACAGATAGAAAGCGATAACAGTTCGGGCTATGCCGGCGGCGTGGCAGGAGATAGCTGGGGTACCATTGAAAACTGCTCGGTGTCGGGCAGCGTCAGCGGTACAACGTTCGCAGGTGGCGTGGTGGGCTCTCAATGGGGCGGTTCCATCACCGGGTGCAACTCCTCGGCCACAGTGAAGGGCGTGATCTTTGCCGGCGGCATAGCGGGAGAAACGAATAGTGGGGCCTCCCTGACCGGCTGCTACGCCACGGGCGACGTGACCGTTGAAAATGACGGTACGAACAACTCCCATGCCGGCGGCGTGGTGGGATACAACGGAGGCGGCACCCTCCAAGCCTGCTATGCATGGGGCAGCGTGACCGGTAGCGGAAGCGGCACCATCTATGTAGGCGGCGTAACGGGAAGCAACGATTTAGGCACCCTGACTGCCTGCTACCATGCCAAAGGGACTGTCAGCGGCCCGGACGGAACCACAGGCGGCGTGGCGGGACGGAACTTCAAGGACTCCATGTTTGGTGGCGGTATCATCACCGCCTGCTACTGGGGAGGCAACGGTCAGGAACAAGGCATCGGTGAAGACCAGGTAGGTACCGGCGGAACCACACAGGTGACGGACGGTAACTGGTCAGGAGCCAAGGATGCCATGAAAACCGCCTTGCAGAGTGCAGGCTCAGAGTGGCAGTACGAACTCGGCACTGACGGATTACCTGTATTGAAAACAATGCCATAAAAAACTGCCCAAAAGCAAGCCCCGCCTTGTAGTGTGTGGCGGGGCTTGCTTGAGTCGCAAAAAAACAACGGTTACATGCGGTTGGTGAGATCCTGAACCAACTCGCCGTCGAACAGATGTAGTACGCGGTGGGCAAAGGTCGAATCGTACTGCGAGTGGGTTACCATGATGACTGTGGTCCCCTCGCGGTTCAGCTCCGAAAGAAGATCCATAACCTCGCGCCCGTTCTTCGAATCAAGATTGCCGGTCGGCTCGTCGGCCAAAATCAACTTCGGATTCGATACAACGGCCCGTGCTATGGCTACACGCTGCTGCTGCCCACCAGAAAGCTGCTGCGGAAAGTGCTCGGCCCGGTGGGAGATGTTCATCCGACTCAGAATCTCGTTCACGCGACGCTTACGCTCGGAGGCCTTAACCCGAAGATAGATCAACGGCAACTCTACGTTCTCGAATACATTCAACTCGTCTATCAAATTGAACGACTGAAAAACAAAACCAATGTTCCCCTTGCGAAAACGGGTGCGCTCCTTCTCACGCAAGGTCGAAACTTCTCGACCCAAAAGCTGGTAACTCCCTGAGGTCGGATTGTCCAATAACCCCAAAATGTTCAGCAAGGTCGACTTGCCACAACCCGAAGGCCCCATGATCGCTACAAATTCCCCTTCGTTAACATCGAAGGTTACACCGTTCAGTGCAATAGTCTCAATTTCTTCCGTACGGAAAATCTTGTGCAGATTCTCTACTTTCAACATTGTCATAACTTAATATACTTTTTTTGTGTTTGAAAATTCGGTTGTCTGTTTGATTATTTGGATCTATTCCGATTTGACGGCATTCGCCGGATTCTCGTTCGCCGTTCGCCACGAACAGAAGGTCACCGTGCCGAGCGTTACAAGCAGTACCGCCAAAAATGCCCCCGCAAATACCCACCAGTGGATCGGTACACGGTAGGCAAACGACGACAGCCAGCGGTCGACAATCCATAAACTTATTGGCGTGGCAATGACAAAACTGATGATTACAAGGATGATGTAGCGCCGGTTGAACAACTCAAGAACCTCGCGCGTCGTCGCTCCCAAAACCTTCCGGACCGCTACCTCCCGGCGACGGTACTGGGTCTCGAAGAGAACGATCCCGAAGACTCCCATCAGGGCTATAACTATCGACAGTACCGTGAAGAGACCTACTACGGTCGCCAAACGCCGCTCCTTGGCATACTCCGCGCCCAACTCATCCTCGAACGTCCGGACCTGGATATCGCCCGGAGTGAGGTGCGGATCCACTTCGGCAATGCACTGACGCAGGTAGTTGGCCAAGTCGGCTACATCGGCTTCGGGACGGTAGCGCAGGTAGAGCAGCTGCGAGGCTCGCCCTCCTGAACTTTGCGACCACTCCTCCGGTACAACATAAAAGACGAAGGGAATAACGTCATACTGCATCGGCCGGAAGTTGAAATCGCTGCAGACACCCACAAGTGGGTCGCTCCCGAAAAAGCCGCCGATCACGTCATTCAGTACAAGCCCGTATTCGCGCTGGGCGGCCTGGTTGCAGATCAGCATGCCGACCTCCTTGTGTTCGTCCGACTCGAGGAAGTCGCGTCCTTCAACGATGGGAATCCCCATCATCTTCAGGAAGTTCCACCGTACGATGTAGGCCTGCAGACTTATACGCTCGCCCTTGTACATACGTCCCCAGCCCATGCGGTCGACACTTATCAGGCGTCCCTCGGCCCCCGTAACGTCTACCACACGCGGGTCGGCAAGCAGCCGGTCACGCAGGGCATCATAGCTCATGGCGGCAGTTGAGGAGAGTTGCACGGCCATCAGGTTGCGGCGGTCGAAGCCCATGTCCTGACGCAGCATGAAGTTGTGCTGCAGGAGGATGAATCCCGTGGCGATGATCAGCCCCATCGAGATGGTAAACTGGAAGCCCAGCAGCAGTGTACGCAGCCGCCGGCCGCCGACGGTTCCGGAGAACGACCCCTTGACAACCATTGCGGGCGGGAACGAGGTGATGTACCATGCCGGATAGAGGCTTGCCACGAGGGCCATGGCCACCGCCACGGCAAGCAGAATGCCGATGACAGGCAGGTTCTGCGCCATGTTCAGCGGTGCGGAGATGTAGCTTGCCAGTTCGGTGCTCTGTATTGCGAAGGCCAGATACCATGCCAGCAGCAGTGCGATGACGACAAGCCCGACGGCCTCAAAGATGAATCCGAAACGCAGCGAGCCGTTCGGGGCGCCGAATACCTTGAAGGTATTGACCGTGCGGATGCGGACGGGCACCAGCGCAAAGAAGAAGTTGACGAAGTTGATGAAGGCCAGTGCGATGACCAGCATGGCGATTCCCAGCAGCGTGTAGGTCGTCACGAGCGACCCCTGCTGGCACGGCACACGGCTGTCGGACTCGAAGTAGAGGTCGCGGATGCAGGACAGACGTATGGGATCCGAATCGAGCTCTCCCTCTTCATTGGCGTCACCGGGGTACATCTCCACGTAGGCTTTCTTCCACTCTTCGACCACCTGCTGCGGATCGGCTCCGGAGTGGAGGCGGACAAAATAGTTGAATCCCCATTCCGATTGCTCGTTAAGTGAATAGTCTCCCAGATCCATGGCCATTTTGCAGTCGGCCAGCAGTGAGTTCTGGGGAAAATCCTCGAAGATGGCCACCACTTCACGGGCATTTTCGGCCGAAGGCTGTTCGGTGTCGCACCAGATCATGTCGCCGATGCCGACACCCAGTTGTTCGGCCGTCGTGCGCGAGATGATGACGCTCTGTGCACGCTGCAGGTCATGGACGTCACCCGCCACCGACTTGAATTCGAAGACATCGAGCAGTGGCAACGAGATGGAGCCCGAATAGATATTGAAGCGGTCGTAACCCATCTTCGAGGCATTCTCGCGCAGCACGACGCTGGGACCGAAGCCGCTCCAGGTGCAACCGCCCGCTTCGACGGCCGACGCCGAAGAGATCAGGAATTCGGCCATAGGTCGGCAAATCCATGCTTGCCACTGGTCAGGCGTATACCAGTCGGCGGATTCTAAAAGGTAGATGCGGTCCGAATCCTTCAGCGTGCGGTTGTAGGTCATCTCCCAGCGCACCTGAACCAGGATGATGTAGCACGCCGTGAAGGCAAGGGTCAGACCGATAATGTTGAGCAGCGACGAGGATTTGTATCGCCGCAGCGTGGTCAGAAAGTTTCTTAATGCTATTTTCATGTTTATATATTGAGTGTTGTTGTCTTTATTCGGATTTTACCGAGTCGGCCGGGTTTTCGTTCGCCGTGCGCCACGAGCAGAAGGTTACGGTCGATACCGTGACGGCGAGAACAACGGCAAAGGCTGCGGCGAATACCCACCAGCGGATTGGCGTGCGGTAGGCAAACGACCCGAGCCAGCGGTCCACGATCCAGTAGCCGACAGGTGCGGCTATGACGAAGCATATCGCAACCAGAGTAACGTAACGGCGGTTGAACAGGCTGAGTATCTCTTCGGTTGTGGCGCCCATGACCTTTCTTACGGCCACTTCGCGGCGGCGGTGCTGCGTCTCGAACAGGACAATGCCGAAGACTCCCATCAGGGCGATCACGACGGCCAGCACCGTGAAGAGCCCGACGATGGTCGATATTCGCCGTTCGCGGGCGTACTGGGCGTCGATCTCTTCGTCCATGAAGCGGATTTCGATCGGGTCGCAGTCGGGATCGAGGCGTTCGACGGTCCGCCGGATGTGGTCGCAGGCGGCGTCCGGATCAGTGCCCGCGGCCAGACGCACGTAGAAGGTCCCCATATCGTCGGAAAGGGTCACGAAGGCGAACGGCACGACGGGGTATTGCAGCGGTCGGAAATGGATGTCAGGACAGATGCCGACGACCACGCCGTCGTCCAGCCGGTCACCAATTCCGACTCCTTTGCGGGCAAGCAGGTCGTTGACGACGTAGTGCCACGTTGTGTCGCGGTCGTGCCCGGGACGGAAGCCCTCACCGGCAACGACCGGGATACGCAGCACATCGAGGAAGTTGCTGCGCACCGGACGCACGTGAATCATCACCTCCTCACCGGCGATTTCCCGGCCCCAGATCGAGTAGTTTCCGGCCACAAGCGGACCCTGGCCTGCGGTGACGCCGACAACCTGCGGATTCTGCTTCAGGGCCGATGCGAACTCCTCGAAGCGATCGGTGCGGACCAGCCGCCGCGAATTCGTCTCGAAAGTCAGCACCCGTTCGTGGTCGAATCCCAGGTCGAAGCGGCGCACATAGCGCTGCTGCAGGAGCGTAAAGGCTGAGAAGACGATCAGTGCAGTCGAGATCGAGAACTGCACGCCGAGCAGCGCCGTACGGAAGCGGCGGCCGGCCGTCGAACCGACAAACGACCCTTTGGCGGCCATCGCCGGATTGAACGAGGTGATGTACCATGCCGGAAAACTCCCGGCAACGAGTGCCGCCACGAGCGATACGCCGAGCGAGATGGCCATTACGGGAATGTTGTCGCCCAGCGCGAGCGAACTGCTGACATACGAGGCGAACTCGGTACCCTTCAGCGCGATGGCCACATACCAGGCACAAAGTTGCGCCAGGAGCATGAAGCCCATGGCCTCGAACAGGAAGCTGAAGCGTAGCGACGCACTCGGGGCGCCGAAGACCTTGAGGATGTTGACGGACCGCAGCCGCACGGGCAGCAGCGCGAAGAAGAAGTTGACGAAGTTGATCAGCGCAATGAGGATGATGAGCACCGCAACGCTCAGCAGCGAGTAGGTCAGCGTGGCCGACCCGCTGGGGAAGGTTCCCATGCCATCGAAGACCCTGCGGTCGAAATAGATCCGGTCGAGCGACACGAGCAGGCAGTCGCACGGGTCCTCCATATCCTCCTCGGTCAGTTCATCACCCCAGATCGGCGCCATGCGCTCGACGTATGCGCGGTAGTTCTCCTCGTGGATACGCTCCCAGCGCCGGGCCACTGCGTCGGGGTCAGCCCCCGCTCGCAGGCGGACGAAATAGCAGTCGTTCCAGTAATTGGCCTGGTTGATATCCCGGTCGCCGACGTCGATCACGGCGACAATGTGCGCAAAGCTGCTGTTCGCAGGAAAATCCTCATAAACGGCCACCACCTCGTGCGGGGCATCGGTGCGTTTTCCCTCCTGGTCCCCGAACCAGAGCTGGTCGCCGACATGCACACCGAGCCGCGCAGCCTGCGAGCGCGCGAGAGCCACGCCGTTGGGCTGTGTCAGTGCCTGTAAATCACCCTCGACGGCCCGCATCCCCACGGTCGCGAGAAAACCCTCGGAGACGGAGTTGAGCGACATCCGGAAACGCTGGAACTCACCGTGGCGCTTCACCCATACGGGTTGCTCCCAGCGCCAGGGACGTATGCAGCCGCCGGCTTCGATCTCGGGCGACTGTGCGATGAGCTGTTCTCCGTCGGGACGTGTCGAGCAGATCGAGTGGCCCGTTTCGTCGAACGGCGAGAGAGGTGCCACCAGATAGATGTGTTCGGCCTCGGGAATGGCACGGTTGAAGGTCATTTCCCAGCGCACCTGCACCAGAATGACGTAGAAGGCCGTGAAGGCGAGCGTCAGCCCGACGATGTTGAGCAGCGACGAGACCTTGTAGCGTCGCAGCGTCGTGAGGAAGTTATGGAAAGCGATTTTCATTCGAAACGTCTTTAAATCATCCCTTGAGTGATTCGATCGGGTCGGCATCGGCGGCGCGGCGGCTCTGCCATCCTACCGAGAGTACGGCTACAACGGCTGCAAAGATTCCTGCCGCAAGGAATATCCACGGCGAGAGTGAGATGCGGACACTGTACTCTTCGAGCCAGCGTCTCAGCCCGATGATGGCGATCGGTACCGCAATGACGAAGGCCACGCCAACCAGTATCATGAAGTTGTTCATGAGTTGTGTGAGCATCTCGCGGCGCGAAGCCCCGAAGACACGGCGTACGGCAATCTCCTGACGTTTTTGCTGGATGTAGTAGGCCGCCATGGCGAAGAGTCCCAGCGAGGAGATGAGTAGGGCTACGATGGTGAAGATCCCAATGATGTGCAACAGCCGCCGCTGTGCCGCAAAGTCTTCGGCAATTTCGTCCGTAATGTATCGGGCGGAGAATGAGCTGCCGTCGGTGATCTGGCGGAAGGTCTCCTCGATGGTCTGGTAGGCCCGGGCATGGTCGCCGGTTGTCTTTACGAGTATATTCCAGGGGTATAACTCGTCGGGGTTGTTCACCTCGCGCAGCAGCACCGAGGTCGGGGCATCGAGCGCCGAACGGACCTGGAAATCGCGGTAGATACCGGCAATGGTAAAGGAACGGTCGTAGTTCCGGCCAAGATTGAAGTTTGTAGCCTCTTCCGAAATGCCAAGTTCGCGCAGGGCATACTGGTTGATGAACCAGGTGTTCTGGCCGGTTGCGGCCACATGGTTGTCGCGCAGACGTTCGAGCCCCAGGATCCGGAAATATGTCGAGTCGCCGATGAAGACCTGGAACGAGATCATCCCGTCAGGGCCGTGTTGGTAGATGTTGTTATTGCCCCCGTCGTGAGGTGTTCCGCACCCGAGTCCGACGGCCTCGACCTCGGGCAGCGAACGGAGTTCGTTGCAGAAGTGGAACATCGTACTGCGGTCGGGGAAAATTCCGACCGATATGTTAAGGATGTCGTGTGTCTGATATCCCATCGGGGCGTTTACAAGATGGCGGATCTGGAGACTGATTGCCAGCGAAGCAGCAAGCAGCGTGATGGTGATGATGTTCTGCACGGCGATCAGTACCCGTCCGTAGACTGTTTTGGTTTGTCGGCGGAAGGTGCCGCGCACGATGTCGATGGGTTTGTAGCGGGAGACGAACAGTGCCGGAATAATACCTGAGATTACTCCCAGGGCGATGATCGCGAGCAGAGTAAATCCCGCCACCGGCCACGAAATATCATCCCAGACGGCAATCCTGGTTCCGAGCAGCTGTGAGGCCCATGGTACGAGCAGTTCGGCAATGCTGGATGCGAAGAGCAGGGCCGCGGCGCAGAAGAGTGTCGACTCGAGAATCCATTTCAGGAAGATATTGCCCTGCGAGGCGCCCAGCAGCCGTCGGGCCGCCATTTCGCGGGCCCGGAATCCGGCCTGCGCCACCGTGAGGTTGATGTAGTTCATCACGGCGAAGACCAGTACCACGAGGCCTACACCCAGCAGAATGAGCATGAACGAACGGCTGCCGTGGGCCAGTTGGTAGGAGTTGTTGACCGGCTCGAAATAGAGCTCCCGGAGCGAAATCAGACGTACCTGCGAATAGACGTTTCCCTTGTAGGGCCAGTATATCTCCTTGAAGAAGGAGAGAATATCGGGAGTTTTGGCCTGCAGGTCGGCGCCTTCCCGCTCCAGCAGGAACGTCACGCAGGCTCCGCAATTGGACATGCGTTCGTCGTTGGACCCATTGGTTTCGGTGATGCGCTCGGCCCGCATGATGATGTCTGCCGCGGGGATCGTCGAGCGCTCGATGTCGCGCATCACCCCGCTGACAACGTAAATGTGGTTGTCATTGTCCAACTGGATGGTCTGTCCCATCGGATCGAATGTCCCGAAAACCTTGCGGGCGAACGATTCCGAGAGGACGACGTTATCACGGGCGGCAAGGGCCTCCTCGCGCGAACCTTCGAGCAGCGTGAAGTCGAACATCCGGAAGAAGGTGGTATCGGCGTAGAGTACCGATGCAAGCAGCTTCTCGCGGCCGATCTCAACGGGAGTTTTCCCCTCATCAAATGCTATGGCACATGTCGATTCAATCTCCGGATAGCGGTCGAGGAGATACTTCTGAAGATAGTAGGCGCTGTAGACCGCCTCCTCGTTGCAGACGGCATAGATACGGTCGGCCTTGGTCTGGTAGTTGTCGACCGTGACTTGTCGGACCGTGTAGTCGGCCACGATCAGCACGAAGGCAAGAGCAAGGGTCAGCCCGATGAAATTGACGGCCGTATACAGGCGGTTGCGGCCCAGAAAGGTGAACCAGGAACGAAAGTCGAGTTGGCGGAACATGGCTGAACGGTATTATGTTGAGGTTTGTATGTGTGGATCAGTCTATTTGTTGAGTATAAGCACGTCGTTTGAGCCGTAGTTTTCGTAGCCCGAGACGATGACGCGCTCACCAGGTTCCAGTCCTTCGAGCACCTCGTAGTACTGCGGGTTCTGACGTCCGATGCGGATCTGGCGCTTGTAGGCGCGGTCGCCCTCGGGCGAGAGGACATAGATCCACGATCCGCCCGTGGTCTGGTAGAACGAACCGCGGGGAATGATGACGGCATCGGTCGGCTGTCCGAGTTCGAGGTGCAGGTAGTAGGTCTGGCCGCTGCGGATGTTGCGCGGATGGGCCCCGACGAAGGTGAAGTCGGCTCGGAACTGCCCGTCACGCACCTCGGGGTAAACCTTCCGCAGCCGCATCGTGAAGTTGGTGTCCTGACGCTCGAAGGAGGCGTCGAGACCCGCCCGAACACGGTCGATGTAACTCTCGTCGATCTGCGCCTCAACCTTGTAGTCCGACAGGTCGTTCACCTGCCCGATCTTCTGTCCCGAGGAGACCGACTGCCCCAGTACGACGTCCAGCAGCCCGACCTCGCCGTCGATCGGCGACTTGATCTGAAGGTTGTCGATCCGCTGGCGGATGAGCTGCATGTTGCGCTTCATGTTCTCGAGGTTGTCCTCCATCTGCTCGATCTGAACCGTCCGGTAGAGAGAATCCTGTACCTGCCGTTCGATGTTCAGCTCGCGCTGCTTGGCGGCCAGCTCGTAATCCTCCTTCGACTGGAGCCACTCCTCACGGGCAATCAGATTGTTGCGGTAGAGCTCCTCGTTCTGCTGCCAGGTGCGGTGCTTGCGCTCGACGTCGAGGTCCAGCTGAACCTTGTCAAGTCGCAGGTCGAGTTTCTCCTGCTCCATCGAAATCAGCGTGTTGCGCAGTATGTTCTGCTTTTCGGCCAGTTCTGCCTCGCTGTTCAGGATCTCGAGCGTCAGCGACGTGTTGCTCAGTTCGACCAGTACGTCGCCCTTGTGTACCGAGGCTCCCTCTTCGACCACCAGCCGTTCGACTACACCCGCCTCGAGCGGACTCAGCTGTACCGTCGTGATGGGCTGTACCTGCCCCGTCACGCGGATGTAGTCGTTGAACTCGCCGCGCGTGACCGTTCCGACCGAGATCGTGCGGGCATCGATGCGCAATGTCGAGGAGTTGCCGCGAAGAAGCAGCCATACGATGAAGATGAGGAGCACGGCTCCAACCAGATAGGGAATACCCCGTTTGGTGAACAGGGCCCGAAGCCCCTTTTTCTTTTCAATGCGAATATCCATGATTGTACAATATTTTTTTCGGTTTGGGATAATTGTTTATCGTATCAGCGGTTCGCCGTTGTAGTAGGCCACCAGCCGCACTTTGAGGATATATTGCAGCCGGGCACGCAGCCGCTCCGAACGGGCTTCGAGCAGGTTGTCGGCTGCGGTCTGCAGGTCGATGGCCGAGACCATGCCGCGTTCGTATTTGCCTGCGACGGCGTCGTAGGCCAGCCGTGCGGCTTCGCTCTTCTTCGAGGCCTGGACGAACTCCTTGCCATAGCCCAGCATCTGCTGGTATGCCTGTGCCACTTCGCTCTGGAGGGCGCGGAGGGTCTCGGTGCGGGTCTGTTCGGCGATGCGCAGGTTGTTGCGGGCGCGGTTCTTCGAGGCGCGGCGTGAGAGCCCTCCGAAGATCGGAATACTCAACTGGGCCGAAACATAGAAACCGTGGTTGTCGCGGAACTGACGTGTGAAGGTGGAGTAGAGTGACCGGTCGTCAAGATTCATGAAGAAGTTGGTCGAGTAGCCGCCTCCGACATACAGTGACGGGTAGAGGTTACCCTTCGCTACCGAGAACTTCAGCCGTGAGTAACGTACGCTGTGCTGCGCGGCAACGGCCTTGGGATTATTCTCGAGTGCATAGTCGAGCACCTCGCCGAAAGGTGCTACGCCCGCCGGAACCTCGATGTCGATATCGGTTTCGATCTGCAGCGGTTGGTCGGCCGGATAGTTCATGGCTTCGGCCAGGGCGATCCGGGCCAGGGCGAGGTTATTCTCCTGCTGCGTGACCAGATAGTCGTCCGAGGCCTGCTGCGACTCGACCTCCGCTACATCGGCAGCACTCTTCAGCCCCAGTTCGAACATCTTGCGGCTCTTGGCGAGTTCGGCGGTGCTGGTTTCAAGCTGCTCGCGGGCCAGACGCACGCTCTCGGTGTAGTAGACCACATCGAAATAGGCCTGCATGGTCTCCAGAGCGATCTGGTCGCGGGCCAGCTGCAGCTCTTCGACCCCCTGCATCCGCATGACGCGGGCGGCGCGGATCGTATTGATACCGGTCAGCCCGGCAAATACGGGCATCTGTCCCGAGATGGAATATGAGTTGTCGAAGTTTGAGACATCGGTATAGGTGTTGGTTTCGGGGTCGACCGAACGTCCGAAGCTGGTCGAAGCGCCTACCGAACCGCTGACCGAGGGGACGAGTGCCGCGATGGATTCGATGTAGTCCTGCCGGTAGTTTTGGTTTGTGTAGTCCTGCCGGCGTACGGCGGGGCTGTGTTCGACGGCATAGCGCATGCACTCGTCGAGCGACATCGGCTTTGCCTCGGCCGGGGCCGCAGCGGACGTTTCGAGTGTTGCAGTGTCGGCCGTGACAACCGCTGTCGAGTCAGGGGCTGTAGCCGTAAGGGTTACACTGTCGGCTGTTGCAGCGGCTGCGGGAGTCGTTGCCAGGACGGGTGTTTGGGTGAGTGTCCAGAAAATTGACACCAAAGGTATAAAAACCGTTCGTTTCATACGGGTTTAGGACTTTTTTGCTTGTTGCCTCCAATCTGTACCAACCCTGTGCCAAAACTTTCAACTGCCTTATATACAATAATAAACGTTTTACGGCCGACGGTCGAAATGTAAAATATTTTTACACTTGCGTAAAAAATCTGTACATGAAGATACTTTTCCTTGCCGAAATGACTAATTTTATCGCGTCGAACCCACCGGAGTCGATCCGTCGTCGGGGTGTCCGCCATGGCGGCGGGAGCCCCTGCGCACGCATCTTCCGTATATCCTATAAATGACCATGGCAAAAGAGAGAGAGGGAACCCTGCTCGTCGTTGACGACAACCGCAGTATTCTGGCAGCCATTCAGCTGCTTATGGGCAACTATTTCGCCCGCGTCCTGACACTTTCGTCACCGAACCAGCTCATGACGACGATCCGTCGCGAACCTGTCGATGTCATCCTGCTCGACATGAACTTCTCGGCCGGCATCAATACCGGAAACGAAGGCTTCTACTGGCTGCAGGAGATTCACCGCAACCGACCCGACATCAAAGTCGTGCTCTTTACGGCTTATGCCGACATCGACCTGGCGGTGCGGGCCATGCGCGACGGTGCCGTCGACTTCGTGGTCAAGCCCTGGGACAACGATCGGTTGGTGGCGGCCCTGCGCAACGCATACAACCTTGCCAGGTCGCAGCGCGAGGTGAAGCAGCTGAAGGAGATCAAACGTGAGTTGACGCACGAGGAGCCGATGTTTTGGGGGACAAGTCCGGCGATGGCCCGTATCCGCGATATAGTCGAGAAGGTGGCGGCAACAGATGCCAATATTCTTATTACCGGTGAGAACGGTACGGGTAAGGAGATGCTGGCACGCGAGATCCACAACCGTTCGGCACGCCGCAGCGAACTGATGGTTTCGGTAGACATGGGGGCCGTTCCCGAGACGCTTTTCGAAAGCGAGCTCTTCGGCCACGTCAAGGGCGCCTTCACCGACGCCCGGACAGACCGTGCCGGCAAGTTCGAGGTGGCTGACCACGGAACCCTTTTTCTCGACGAGATAGGCAACCTCCCGCCTCACCTGCAGTCGAAACTCCTGACGGCACTCCAGAGCGGACGGATCGTACGCGTGGGAAGCAATACTCCGATAACGGTCGATATACGTCTCATTTCGGCAACGAACCGCGACCTGTACGGAATGGTGGCCGAGGGGAATTTCCGCGAAGACCTCCTGTACCGTATCAATACGATACATATCGACCTGCCGCCGCTGCGCCAGCGACGTGAGGATATCGTCCCGTTGGCCGAAAGTTTCCTGCACCGCTATGCCGCAAAGTATGCGAAACCGATCGAAGGATTCTCGTCCGAGGCTGTCCGCGAGATGGAGGAGTATCCCTGGGCCGGCAACATACGTGAGTTGCAGCACTCGATCGAAAAGGCCGTGATTCTGAGCGACGGCCCGGTGATAACGCCGTCGACGCTGCTGCTGCGCCCGGCCTCCGTGCCGCCAGCGGCCGAAGCCGGATTTACGACTCTCGACGAGATGGAACGCTCGATGATCGCCCAGGCAATGTCCCGCTGCGGCGGAAACATGACCGAAGTGGCCCGCCAGTTGGGCATTACGCGCCAGACTCTCTACAACAAGATTAAACGATACGGATTATGAGACTCTCGAAAGGAATTGCATACGGTCCCGTCATCACATGGAGTCTGGTGTTGTGCGCGGCATCCTTGATCTGCGGTTGGATTCTGGTACGGGGCCTATATCCGCTGACACTGATCTGTGTTCCGGTCATGGTGTTGGCCTTTATCCGGATTCTGCACTGTTACGGCGACTCGGTACGGCGCGTTACATTCATGTTCAACGCCATCGACAGCGATGACCTGACCTTCCGGTTCAATGAGGACTCTTCGAAGGTCGACAATACGATGCTCAACGCCGCCCTCAACCGCATTAAGGATATCCTTGCACGGACAAAACTGCGGGCCGAAGAGCGCGAACGATACTATCAGCTTATCATGGAGAGCGCCAAGACGGGACTGATCACCGTCAACGATACGGGCAGTGTCTATCAGGCCAATGGCGAGGCGTTGCGTATTTTCGGTCTTCCGCGTCTGAACCACCTCCGGCAGCTTGAGGATTCGGCCCCCGAAGTATCGCGGGCGCTTGCATCGATACGTCCGGGTGAAAAACTGCGAGTCTCGTGCATGACCGAGACCGGAGAGATGATCCTTACGTTGGGGTGTGCCGAGATTACGCTCGAAGATCGTCACCGGCGCGTCATCTCCGTCAGCGACATCAACAGCGAGGCGAATGAGATTCAGGTCGAATCGTGGAGCAAACTGTCCCGCATCCTGACCCACGAGATCATGAACTCGCTGGCACCGATCACCTCGCTCAGCGATACGCTGCTGCATCTCGACCGGCCGATGGATCCCGATATTGTTCGAGGTTTGGAGACCATCTCTGCAACGAGCCGCCGGTTGGTGACCTTCGTTGAGGGTTACCGCCGTTTCACGAGGATTCCGGCGCCGCAACGCGAACCGTTCGAGGTACGCGAACTTATCAGGCAGGCCGTTGTGCTGACTGCGGCCGAGGATGACGCTCTGCGGATTCACGTCGACATCGAACCGGACGACACGATGATTTATGCCGACAAGTCGCAATTGGGTCAGGTTGCCGTCAACCTGCTCAAGAATGCCCGCGAGGCCATTGCCGGACGCAGCGACGGTGAGATCTGGATCCGTTCGCGGATCGATTCGGCCGAGCATGTCATTATCGAGTTCAGCGACAATGGCGGGGCGATACCGGCGGAGGTAACCGAAAATATCTTTACGCCGTTCTATACGACCAAGCCTGATGGTTCAGGGATCGGATTGAGCCTTTCGCGACGGATCATGCAGCTCCACGGCGGGTCGCTGCGCCTGAGTTGCAATACGGACCGGCGGGTGACCTTCACTCTGCAGATCGGGTAGAGGCGGTGGCGGCATTCCGAGTCGCCATATATGTATATTTACGACGGCAATTCGCATAAGGTCAGCGCTGTGTATCACTTCTCTTCTACATACACAAAAAAACTACTCGATCCCTATTAAAATTAGGGATCGAGTAGGGCAGTCTGCTGAAAACAGCTGTTAGTTCCCGCCTGAGGTCTATTCCATCAAAGCCTCGATGCGTTTCGGGATGTCGGTGTTTTTCATGATCGTGCCGAAATGATCGGCGCCGGCACCGTATGCAAATATGGGTACTATGGTACCGGTGTGGCCTTTAGTACTGAACGAGAGCAATACATCGGCCTTCTCACCCACGTCGAAGTGGCGGTAGGAGACCCCGGTTCCTCCGGTCTCATGGTCGGCCGTGACAACAAGAAGCGTTTCGGGATGCTGTCGGACGTAATCGGCCAGAAGTTGCAATGTAGTATTGAATTCGCGCATCTCCTCAACCATCCCTTCCGAGTCGTTGTTGTGGCCGTAACCGTCGATGATAGCGCTCTCGATCATCAGGAAAAATCCGTTGTCATTGTTGCGGGAAAGGGTTTCGAGAGCCTTGCCGACAGCTCGTGAAAGGTATTGCGTGGGGTCGGACTGGGGGGTCGAATCGCTCTCTTCGACCGGTTGCGAGGCCGCCAGTTTGGCCGCCAGGCACACTTCGGCACCGTCGGCGGCACCCGCTTCACCGGCCGATTGCTTGTTGCGGCGGTGTACATCCGACATGGGCAGGATGCCGACAAAGCGGTCGGACGATGTCGAGGCAACTGATTTCCAGTCGAGGTAGACATCATAGCCGCGGTTGATGAGTTCGGCGGTCAGGTCGACCGAGTCGGGGCGGTTGATGAAGACGCTAAGTCCGGAACCTATGGCTACATCCACGCCGCTTTCGACGAATTGTGCGGCGATATCATAACTCTTTGAGCGGCTGGTGACGCCCGCATAGAATGCTGCGGGGGTAGCCTCCGTCAGTACGGTATTTACGACTATGCCGCTGCGTTTGCCCATCTGCTGTGCTTTTTTCAGGATGCTGGTGAGGGGTTTGCCGTCGGGGTCGACACCCAGATAGCCGTTGCGTGTACGCACGCCTGTTGCCAGGGCCGTGCCGCCGGCGGGGGAGTCGGTGACGAAGTTGTCGGCCGAGCAGGTCTCGGACAACCCGATGACGGGGGCCTGTTCGAAGGCCGTAGAGTCTTCCTCCGAAAGCAGCAGTGACGATACGGCGCCGAAGCCCATGCCGTCGCCGATCAGAAAGATTACGTTTTTGGCCTGCTGCGGTTTCTCGCACGTGCAGGATACGACCGCCGTGCCGAGCAGAAGGATAGTCAGATAACGAAGCGTTTTCATTTGAGTATGTGGAAGTTTTAAGGGTTCGTGGCGAATGACGTGCTCATCCGCTCAACAAATATACTGCTTTTTTCGATTGCAGGCAATCGCCGGTCGTGATTCTGTAGGTACAGCGGTGTTGCCGGGTCGGGGGAATGCTCTTTTGCGGGCTTGCGGATGATCCGGGAAGTGCGTATATTTGTGTCTGTGAAAAACAATGAAGACAAGTGTTATGGCAGTCGAAATTGAACGTAAGTTTCTTGTTTCGGACGACGGATACAGAACGGCATCCGTTGGCAGTATCGAGATGGTGCAGGGGTATCTGGCCGTGGAGCGCGGCCGTACGGTACGGGTGCGGATCGGTGGTGAAAAGGGCTTTTTGACGGTCAAGGGGCCGAGTGCCGACGGGGTGAGCCGCAGCGAATGGGAGTACGGGATACCGGTCGGGGAGGCCCGCGAGATGTTGCGGCTGTGCGACGGCGTGATCGAGAAGGTGCGCTATCTGGTGCCTGTGGGCGGACATACGTTCGAGGTCGACGAGTTCCATGGCGACAATGATGGACTTGTGGTGGCGGAGATTGAACTTCACTCTGCCGACGAACCCTTAGAACGGCCGGCGTGGCTGGGACGCGAGGTGACGGGTGACCGGCGATATTACAATGCCCATCTGGTCGGCGAACCGTATCGGCTGTGGCGGGACAGAGAGTGATATGTTAAGGCGGGCGGCCGGGCGATATCCGTTCCCGTTCCCGTCAAACCGTGTCATTGTCATAAAAATAGTTGCTGGCGGAGTACTTTTGCCGTCCGATTTTACGTTACTGTCTGACGGGCGGGCATAATTCGGAGAAGAAGAGTTTCGCAACTCGCCCAAAATTATTACCTTTGTCAAGATAAACTCGAACTGACGCAATGAAATTGAAACTTGCAGACAAGATACGCAGCCTGTGGCGCAAACACCGCCTGAGCCTCCGTGACGAACGCGACAACAAGGAGTTGTGGTACATGTACATCTCGCCGTTGAGCATTGCGGCCGGCTTCATCGCGCTGATTCTGGTGCTGTTCATCGTCATACTCTCGACGGTGGCCTATACACCGCTGCTGGAGTTCCTGCCCGGGTATCAGGGCAACAAGTCGCGGACGATGCTCATGGAGAATATCGTCCGGCTCGACTCGATGGAGCGCCAGCTCAACCAGATGAAGGTCTACAGCGACAACATAGCCCTGATCATGGAGGGCAAGACACCCGTCATGCGCACGTTGACCGACCAGAACCAGGTGAACGCTGACAAGACGATCGTCATGCCGTCGGCCGAGGATTCGATCCTGCGGGCCCAGCTCGAAGGCGACGGTGACTATTCGATAGCCCGTCAGCCGGGCCGCCGCAGCGTCCGCGAATCGATGGAGCTGATCTCTCCGCTTGCGGGCGGAATCATCGTCAACAAGTTCAACCCCAGGCAGGGCCAGATGGGTGTGAGCATAGCTTCGACGACAGGCACCCAGGTAGTGGCCATCGAGCCGGGGACGGTTATCCTGAGCGTATGGTCGCCCGATACGGGGTATCTGGTCGAGGTGCAGCATGCCGACAACATAATCTCGATCTACCGCAACCTGTCGCAGTCGCTGGTCGAGGTGGGGCAGAAGCTGAGGGCCGGCGAGATCATCGGCAACAACAGCGATGCGGTCGAGGAGGGAAATACCCCGCGGATGTTGCAGTTCGAGATCTGGAGTGACGGCAAACCGGTCGATCCGGAGAGTTACATAGTTTTCTGACGCAAGAGAGAAGGGGATAGATATCATGAAACAACGACTTGCAGTTCTTGGATCCACGGGGTCGATAGGCGTACAAACACTCGATGTGGTTGGCGCCCACCGCGACATGTTCGAAATAACCGTGCTGACGGCCCGTCGCAACTGGCAGATGCTGGCGCGTCAGGCCGTGGAATTCGATGCCGATTGTGTGGTTATAGCCGACGAATCGCTTTACGATGCCTTGAGCGAGGCGCTCTCGGCTACCGATGTGAAGGTCTATGCCGGCGCGCGGGCAATGGAAGAGGTTGTGCGCGGCTCGAATGTCGATGTGGTGGTCAATGCGCTGGTCGGATATGCGGGTCTGCTGCCGACGGTGGCGGCCGTCGAGACGGGCAAGAAGGTCGCGCTGGCAAACAAGGAGACACTGGTTGTGGGCGGCGAACTGGTCATGCGGCTTGCTGCCGAGAACCGTGCGCCGATCCTGCCGGTCGACTCCGAACATTCGGCGATATTCCAGTGCCTGGCGGGCGAACACTCTCCCGTGCGGCGGCTGATTCTGACGGCCAGCGGCGGAGCGTTCCGCGACCTGCCGATAGAGGCGCTGGAGAACGTGACGGCCGAGGAGGCCCTGCGCCATCCGAACTGGTCGATGGGGGCCAAGATCACCATCGACTGTGCGACGATGGTCAACAAGGGTTTCGAGGTGATCGAGGCACGATGGTTGTTTGATGTTGCACCCGAGCAGATTGATGTCATGATACACCCGCAGTCGATCGTCCACTCGATGGTGGAGTTCGAGGACGGGTCGGTGAAGGCACAGTTGGGGCGTCCCGACATGCGGCTGCCAATCAGCTATGCATTGTCGTTCCCGTACCGGTTTCGCCGCGACGACGACCGGCTGGATCTGCTGACGGCCGGTGCGCTGACATTCAAGGCGGTCGACCGGGTGAAGTATCCGGCGCTCGACATTGCATACGACTGTTTGCGCAGGGGCGGTACGGCGGCTTGCACGATGAACGGTGCAAATGAGGTTGCCGTGGCTGCATTCCTTGGCGGCCGTATCCGTTACAACGACATTGTGGCGGCTATCGGACATGCATTGGGACATTGCGGATTCGTCGCCCGGCCGTCGCTGGAGGACTATGCGGCGTGCGATGCCGAAGCGCGGCGTCTGGCCGCGGAGTATATCGCCCGGGCGGCCGTCAGGAAGTGACCCCGCCGCGGCTAAACAAAACATGATAAACAAAAGTAGATGGATATATTGATCAAGATCGTCCAGTTCCTGTTGAGCCTGACGCTGCTGGTGGTGGTCCACGAACTGGGACATTTCATTGCGGCCCGCATTTTCAGGATCAGGGTAGAGAAGTTCTACATATTTTTCAATCCGTGGTTTTCGCTGTTCAAATTCCGTCGGGGCCAGACCGAATACGGTTTGGGATGGGTCCCGCTGGGCGGTTACGTGAAGATCGCCGGCATGATCGACGAAAGCATGGATACCGAACAGATGGCCGCTCCGCCAAAACCCGACGAATTCCGGTCGAAACCGGCCTGGCAGCGGTTGATTGTCATGGTGGCCGGCGTGGTGATGAATGTGCTGTTGGCCGTGGCGATCTATTGCGGGATAAGCTATGTATGGGGCGAACGGTATATGCCGGTGTCGGATGCACGCTGGGGATTCGTCTGGAGCGACGAGGGCAAGGAGCTCGGATTCGAGGATGGCGACCGGATCGTGGCGATCAACGGCCATGCGATAGATGACCTCGACGAGATCCTGAACGAACTCCTGATAACGGATGAAGACCGCCATGTTACGGTCCTGCGCGACGGGGCGGAACAGACGGTTGTCATTCCGCTCGATCGGATCATCGAGATGCGCCGCTCGCGCAGTTATGCCGAACTGTTCTCGTTGAGGCTGCCATTCGTTGTCGACAGCGTGGCAACTTCGTCGGCCATCGGGGCCGGGTTGCAGCGTGGCGACCGGTTCGTGGCGATCAACGGACAGCCGGCCGGATATTACGACCAGTGTACGCCGCTTCTGCAGCAGTATCGAGGGCAGACGGTCGCATTGACCGTGGCTCGCGACAGCCTCGGGACAACGGTCAACCGGGAGTTGTCGGTACCGGTGTCGGATGATGGAACGATTGGTGTCTTGCTGAACAACCCCTTCAGGCTGCATACGCGCCATTATGGATTCTGGGAGTCGATACCCGAGGGTTTCAAGCGAACCGGCGTGGAGATCAGCAATTACTGGGAACAGTTGAAGCTGATCGTATCGCCGCGAAGCAAGATGTACGAGGAGCTGGGCGGAATCATCGCCATAGGCAGCGTCTTCCCGTCGACATGGGACTGGGAACGCTTCTGGCATATGACGGCCATGCTCTCGATCATTCTGGCGGTGATGAACCTGCTGCCGATACCGGCTCTTGACGGCGGGCATGTGCTGTTCCTGCTGTGGGAGGTGGTGACGCGCCGCAAACCGAGCGAGAAGTTCCTCGAACGGGCGCAGATACTGGGGCTGCTTATCCTGATGGTATTGCTCGTCTATGCCAACGGAAACGACGTCCACAGGTTGTTGTCCGGTAATTGACAGCAGTTTGATATCTTGCAGCCACAGGTGATAGGGTAATATGTGGATAGGTGCGGCCGGTCAGATGCTGTCTGCCGTAGTTGGATAAGGTGAGATAGGGCAGGAGGGTTGCAGTTTTAAGGGCGTTGGCGTGAAAGATACGTGACGTGAAAATATAGAATCAGGGCGGTCAGCATGTTGCTGACCGCCCTGATTCGTTATTGTAACCGTGTCTGCCCTGGGGGTCTTGATTCGCCGGCAGTTTCGGGAGGCCTTACGGCCGAATTGCCTGAACCTGTCGCGGGAAGGTCTGTCTCAACGGTCGGGCACGGTGCCGGACGAGAATCCCCGGATTACTTGATCTGGATATCCTCGACCTTGAAACTGATCTGCTTTTCGATCTGCCCGTTATCGCCGGTCAGGATCGGCACAGTCAGTTTGACCTTCTGGCCGATTATTTTACTCTTGTCTTTGTCCAATGCTTTTTTGGTTTTGAAGTCAGGGAATATCTCCTCGCGTTCGAACCCGTTGAACTTCGAGAATCTGATATTCTTGAGCGGCACCAGATCGAGCGTTGCCGTCTGTCCGGGAGCTACCGTAACAGGTGCCGGAGTATCCAAACGTTTTTCGATCGGCGTGGACGAGGTGATTACACTGCTTTCGACGCCGTTGCTGTCGGTATAGCGGATACGGGCTACCGGAATGGTAATAGTCTGGTCGCTCTTGTTGTCAATCTCGACGGCGATGCTCTGCAACAAAACCTGAACTCTCATGTCGTACAGTTCGTCCGAGAACGAATATACGGTGCCGTATCTTTCGTCATAGGTGGTGACCTTGGCCGTCTGGTCGCCCGACTGGACGTCGAGTTTGTAGTCCGAGTAGGTCATGTAACGCGCACATCCCCCAAGCATGAGCGCTGCAAGGGCGGTAAGGGTGATAATGGTCTGTTTCATTTCGGTTTATGTGATATTGGTAAATATTAGTTAGTATTCAATACTTAGTTAATGACGTTTTTAAGGCCGAAAATATTGCATGCATTTCTGCTATTTCTCTTTTTTTGCCGGAGCGATGCGCCGGAAACGCAGTTTGATGACTCCGAAGAAGGCCTCGCCGAAGATCGAACTGCTCATTTTCGAGGAGCCGAGGACCCGGTCGACAAAGATGATCGAGACCTCGCGGATCCGGAATCCGAGCCGCCAGGCGGTATATTTCATCTCGATCTGGAAGCCGTATCCCTTCATGCGGATGTTGTCGAGATCGATTGTTTCGAGCACGCGGCGCGAGTAGCAGACAAATCCGGCCGTAGCATCGTGAATGGGCATCCGGGTTACGGTGCGGACGTAGATCGAGGCGCAGTAGGACATCAGCAGACGGGACATGGGCCAGTTGACGACGTTGACACCCTGCACGTAGCGCGAACCGATGACAACATCGGCACCGGCCTCGGCCGCCTCGATCAGGCGGGGCAGGTCATCGGGATTGTGCGAAAAGTCGCAGTCCATCTCGACGATGTAGTCGTATTTCTGTTCGATGCCCCATCTGAAACCGGTCAGATAGGCCGTGCCGAGTCCCAGTTTCCCGCTCCGCTCGATGAGGTGGAGCCGGCCGGGGAAATCCTCCTGGCGACGTTTGACGATTGAGGCAGTGCCGTCGGGCGAATTGTCGTCGATGATCAGGATGTCGAACGGCGTTGCAAGCGAAAAGACCTTGTCTATCATGGCCGAGACATTCTCCTTCTCGTTATAGGTGGGTATTATGACCAGATTTCGCATAACCGGATAGTATTAAGGTTGTTGTTGAATTTGTTCTCTTATTGTTTGGCGGCACCCGACCGTGGTGTGAAATGCTCCGCCATCATGTTGCCGAAGCTCCTGCGGCCGAGCATGTAGCGGATCACGATCGAGCCGCGGTAGACCGTCGCGGGCAGAGGAGGTCGGTTGCGTCTGATTTCGCGGCGTTTTGCCCGCAGGCTCCCTGTCTGCCGGTAGAATCCGCAATGTGCCTGCCAGACTGCCGCGACGTGTCTCCACCTGCCGCGCATGGCGTATGTCGCCGCCGTGACGCCGTCCAGCACCAGCCGAAGCGGCAGAACCCACCACAGATAACCGGCCGGCATGTTCTTGAAGAGCATTGACAGGTTGTTGCGGTGGTTGAGGAGTGTTTTGCGGGGCGAGGAGGAGTCGAGCGTCCCTCCGCCCAGATGGAAGACCGTACTGCGCGGTTCGACGCCGATCCTGTATCCTGCCTCCTGCATCCGCCAGCAGAGATCGATCTCCTCCATGTGGGCGAAGAAATCCTCGTCGAATCCGCCGCACTTTTTGAAAGCCTCGGCACGGCAGGCGAAGGCTGCGCCGCTGGCCCAGAAGACATGGCGCGGGGTATCGTACTGACCGTGGTCACACTCTATGTTGTCGAGAATCCGCCCGCGGCAGAAGGGATAGCCCAGAATATCGATGAAACCGCCGCTCGCACCGGCATATTCGAACCGGTCGGGATGGTCGACGGATTTCAGTTTCGGGGCGACGGCGCCGAGGTCGGGATTGCGGTCGAGAGTCTCGACCAACGGTTGGCACCACCCTTCGGGGGTCTCGACATCGGAGTTGACAAGGATGTAGTATTGCGACTCGACCTGCGCCAGGGCACGGTTGTAACCGCCTGCAAAGCCGTAGTTGCGGTCGAGGGTGATGATGCCTACACGGGGATAGGCTGCTCTCAGCCATTCGAGCGAATCGTCGGTCGAACCGTTGTCGGCGACTATCACCGGATACTCTGCGGGCGTATTGCGCACGACGCTTCCCAGGAAGCGCTCCAGATGAGCGCGTCCGTTCCAGTTGAGTATTACGATCGAAGCCTTGTCCATATCCCTATATGATTACACTCTTCAGTCATGAATTATTTGTCCGCCGTATCGTTTTGTCCTGCCGCCGGAGCGCCGCACTCCGCATCCGACATGACGGCCGGATCTTCCGACAGTTGGCTGGCTGAAGCCTTGAGTTGCGCTTCGAGCGTGTCGGCACTCTTCCAGCGCCGGTGCGACCACATCCACAGATACGGTTTGCGCCGGATCATCTTTTCGAGCGTCTGTGCGTAACGGTGCGTTATCACCCCCTCCTCGATCGGATCGGTGCCGTTGTAGAGCTCCTCGAACCAGATATGATAGCGGGAATGTCCGGTTTTGTCGACGTGCATGAAGTAGACCGGAAGCCCGAACCGGCGGGCCAGCCAGTCGCTGCCCATAAAGAAGTGGGTCGGACGGTTGAGGAATTCGCAGCACAGTTTGTGATCCTCCTGCGGGGGGCGTTGGTCTGCGATCAGTCCGAATATGATCGGATGGCCGTTGTATCCGTTCCGGTGTTTGAGGCAGAAGCGGACCATATCGTTCCTGGCAATCGGAAGTACTCCGAAACGCGAACGTATCTTGCGATAATATTTGTCGAAAGCCGGGTCGTGAAGCGGGTGGTAGACCCCGACGACCTGCGAGGCGGGATCGTACAGCTGATAGGCCCCGAAATACTCCCAACTGCCGTAATGGGCCATCATGGCGATCCATGATTTTCCGGAGGTGACCCGCAGCTGGTTGTCGATATCGTCGACCGTCAGTCGTCGGCGCATCTCTTCGGCCGACATGTTCGACATGTCGATGGTGTCGATGAAGACATCGGCCAGATGCTTGTAGTAATCGCGTTCGATGGTTCTGCGCTCCTGTTTCGACATCTCCGGAAAGGCATGCAGCAGATTATTGCGGACAACCTTGACTCGGTAACGGGCCACACGGTACAGAATAAAGTATAGCAGACGTCCCAGAACACCGTACGTGAACCAATCGGGCAGAACCCCGACGACGCGGCACGAAGCCATGAGCATATGGTATCTGATTTCTATGACTGTTTCCCTGACCATTGTTTTGGGGTATTATCCTTGAAATCCTCGAGATAGATCTTTATGTGATCGACCCGGCAGCGCACTTTGAGCCACTTCGAGATCCGGGCCGTATCGGGAGGCAGGGTTTGCCCGTCGCCGGTGAGGATGCAGACGATCGACGTATCGGCCTTGACGGTGTCGGTCGCCGTGTAGTCGCGGCTCTTCGAGAGTGTGATTTTGCTTACGCCGTCGGTAATGGCAAGCAGCTCACCGGCAATCTCCTCCGAATTGAAGTAGCTGTCGCTGAGATGGTCGAGCTGCGAGGTGAGTCTGGATATCTGACGGTTCTTTTCGGCGAGAAGCTCCGAGTATCCCTGCTGGAGCGAATAGATATCGGACGAGGATTCGTGTTCGAAGTCGCCGGACTGGTGTACTGTGAGCACCGTATTGTGCAACCCGAAACTCTCCATCTGGGCGCGGGCATTGTCGATACTGCTCTCGGGCAGCTGTTCGCCCAACAGTAGCAGTTCGATCTGGGACTGTTTGCCGGGGAGGCTGCGATAGCTTTTCTTGCACTCGATGACGCGGGTGTTGGCAAATCTGAATGCCTGTGCGACGAATTTGTCGGCCGTGGCCTCGAAGATCGATACCCGCACCATGTGGAACCCGATGATGACGCTCGGGATGAATGTGATGAGCGTTACGGTCATGATAATGCGGCGCACATACCGTTCGCGCTGTTTGTCGATGTAGATCTTCTTTTCGTACTTGAGGAATCGCACCATGATGTAGGTTGCCAGAGCGATGAAGACCGTATTGATGCAGAAGAGGTAGAATGCGCCGATGAAGAATCGGAACTGTCCGGTAGCCAGGCCGAAGCCGGCGGTACACAATGGCGGCATGAGGGCCGTGGCGATAGCGACACCCGGGATTACGGTCGAGTTGCGGTCCTTGCGGGTCTGGGCGATCATGCCGGCCATTCCGCCGAAGAAGGCTATCAGCACGTCATATGTTGTCGGGACGGTGCGGGCCAGGAGTTCGCTGCGGGCGTCGCTGAGCGGCGAGATGAAGAAGTAGAGGGTCGAGGCGATGATCGAAACGGCTATCATGAGGCCGAAGTTCCGCAGGGCCTTCTTGAGCAGGTCGAAGTCGTTGATCCCCAGCGACAGCCCGATACCCATGATGGGCCCCATGAGCGGTGAGACGAGCATGGCGCCGATGATCACTGCGGCGGAATTGACATTCAGTCCGAGCGAGGCGATGATGGTCGCAAAGATCAGGATCCAGAGGTTGACCCCGCGGAATACGACGCCCTTGCTGATGTTTTCAACCACCTCGTCGCGTTGGGCCTTGTCCTCTTCGAGATTGAAGCGGTCGGTGAAGAACTCGGCAAAGGCGTGCCAGCGTGAGTGTCGGGGACGGTTTTCGGTACTGTTCTGGGTCATCGTGAATATCTGTTTTTATGGCTGTTAATCATTTTCGGAGGTGGAATCGTCCGTGCCATCCGAATGGCTGTCCTGCTCGGCGGTGTGGCGGTTTTTGGCACAGCCAGCCACCGTTACGACGAATTCGCCGCGCGGGGCTTCGGTCGTGAAGTGTTCGCACAACTCTCCGAGTGTCCCGCGGACGGTCTGCTCGAATTTTTTCGATATCTCGCGCGAGACGGAACATTCACGGTCGGCACCCATCGTTTCGGCGAGTTGTTGCAGAAGCTTTACAAGCCGGTAGGGTGATTCGTAGAAGATCATTGTCCGCTCCTCGTTGCGCAGGGCCTCGATACGTTTGTTGCGGCCCTTTTTCTGGGGCAGGAATCCCTCGAAACAGAATCTGTCGCACGGGAATCCGCTCTGTATCAGAGCCGGGACGAATGCCGTGGCACCCGGGAGCGTTTCGACCTCGATACCTGCCTCGAGACATGTCCTGACGAGCAGGAACCCCGGATCGGAGATGCCCGGCGTACCGGCATCCGAGACCAGGGCGACGGTTTTGCCGGCTCCGATCGCTTCGGCGACCGAGGCTGCCGTGGCGTGTTCGTTGAACTTGTGGTGCGAATACATCCGTTTTTCGATCCCCAGGTGGTGCAGCAGAACGGAGGTGGTGCGGGTATCCTCGGCCAGGATATAGTCCACCTCCTCGAGCACGCGGATGGCCCGCAACGTGATGTCGTCGAGGTTGCCTATCGGGGTCGGGACGATGTAGAGTTTCGACATGGCTTGCCTGGTATGGTTGGTCGTTTTACAACAGTTTGCGCGAGAGGATCTCCATGAGCAGTTTCGCTCCGTCGCTGTCGGGATCCCAACGGTAGTGCGATGCGATATGGATCAGACACGCGTCGAAGTTGTCGAACTTGTTGAGTTCGGCTATGGCTGCATCGTATCGGGCACCGTCGCCGTTGAACAGGTCGCGGATCATGATGAACTTGTCGTTGATGCCGATGGCCTGGTTGAGATCGGTGATATGGTCGCTGTGGACGATCTTTTCGGTTATGTCGTGCTTCGGCGTCTCGGCCATCGCCTCACCGACGGTTTTGCTCCCGGCGTTGATCACCTCACCCAGTACGGGACGCGGTTTGCCTTCGGGGGCAAATGCCGACGACGGTTCGGTACGGTTCGGTACGGGAGTCGACTCCGGAATATGCGTATGAACAGTTGCTGCCGGTTCCGGTGCCGGAGGACAACTCTCTTGTTGAGGCTTTTCCTGCTGGGGCGTGTTGTCGGTCATGCGGGGGCCGACTGTTCCGTTATCCTGTGGTTCGGCGGTGCGGTTGTCCTGATGTCGATCGTCGGCAACCGTCGTTGAACTCTTCTGTTCGTCTTTGGGTTCGGTTGTGGCGGTCGGACGATCGGTTGTTGACGGAATTACGGTTCCCGATTCGCCGTAGAGAGTCATGATTATCCGACGGTTGTTACGCGAACGCTTGATCTTGTCCAGGTCGAACAGAGCAGACTGCCCCGAGGGTTGTTGCGGCTGCTGGACGCCGTCGGTACTGTCGGCCGGCTCCGAAGGGGTTGCAGTATCTGTACTCTCGGAGGCCTGTATGTCAGCCGGTACGGTATCGGGTGCCGAAACGGATGCGCTGTCGGCCGGCTCGGAAATCTCTTCAGTCATGAGGTCTGCCGCCACGGTTTCGGTATCTGCAGCTTCGGGTACATTATCGTAATCTTCAGACTCGAGGGCAGGGGAGTGTGCCTGTTCTGCTGCGGCTGCCGGTTGCGTTTCGACTGAAGGTCCCGTTTCGGCTGCCGGTTGCGCTTCGACTGAAGGTTTCGTCTCGGCCGACGGTTCCGGTTCTGCTTTGTCTTCCGGTTCCGGAGATGCCGGAACGCGAGGTACTCCCTCGGCCGGAAAGATGTTGCTCAGGTCGATCGGGGTGGCCATTTCGGTCTCCTGTTCGTTTTCGGATGCACTCTCCGGTTCGGAGGGCGTATTCTCTGTCTTTTGAGGTGTCATCTGCATCTGGCCGAAGCGTATCTCTTCGTAGAGCGATGCCAGCGCCTCGAGGACAATCTGCCGTTCGATGGCCGGAACATTCTCGTTTTCATTCCAGTTTTCGGTTACGGCAGCCACTCGGGCGAGTTGGGTTTTGATATGTTTGATATCCATCTTTGCAAGATTGTATAATTATCTTTCAAAGATAATTAAAATTTTCGGAATCATCGACTGTGATTGGGGTCAACGTCGCTTTTTTCTTGAGAAGCTCTCCGTGGATTGTCGCGTGCCGGAAATCGATCAGCCGTCGACGGCCGTTCGTAATGAGAGGAAAATATCCCGAAGATATGGTTGGAAAGCTGTCGCGGTGGGGCAGGTCAGTGAATGCGGCATGTCGGCATCCGGTTGACTCCAGCCCGAGTGTTCGAGGCAATTGTGACGGTCGGATCGGGCCGGAAAACGTAATTGAAAAGCGGCCGCCCGAACTTCTTGAAGCCGGACGACCGCTTTTGTTTTCAGTCGAGTCTTGTAAGGTGATTATTTTGACTGGGCAGGAGTATTGTTGTTCTGCTGCTGCGCCGACGGATCGGCCATTACCATGCTTTTGTCGACACGGATCGAGACGTTTGTATCGACCTCCACCAGTACATAATTCTCTTTGACCTCCTTGACTGTGCCGTGAATTCCGCCGGCGGTTACGATTTTGGAACCTTTAGCGAGCGATTCGCGGAATTTGTTCATCTCTTTGCGGCGTTTCGACTCGGGTCTCCAGATGAAGAGCCACATGACCAGGATCATGACGGCAATGACGATGAAGAAACCGTTTTGCGACGGCGCTTGCGGTGCGGCTTCGGCGGCCTGAAGGAATGTTAACATAGGTTGTAAAATTTAATTCTGTTTGACAATTGGGACAAATATACGGTTTTTTCTTCTGAAACCAATCATTTGCCGCGTTAAATTACTCGACTTCGGCTTCAAGGTATATGATTACCGGTTTGGGCGAGGCCGAGGTATGTATGGTCATTCGTTTCAGCTGCCAGCCGTGGAACCCGCGCGAGTCGAATCCGAAGGTCATCAACAACGTATCTCCCTTTTGTACAGGGGCTTTGTCGTATTCGGCAACGGTGCATCCGCACGATGTTTCGGTACGGATTATGACCATCGGTTTTGAGGTGCTGTTGACCAGCGCGATGCGTTGCCGGGCCTGTTCGCCGCTGAACATGCGCCCGAATGAAAGGGTGTCGACGACCCGCTCGTCGGCATTTGCGTCCGAAATGACATAGGTCGTGACGTTGCTCATGTCGACAGCCTGTGTGGCTGAATGTGACGTCTCGTCGGAACCGGCGTCGGTATTGCCGCGGTTGTGGCAGGCGACGGCTGCCGTGAGTGTAGCCGTAAGCAGGATTATGGTCTTTAACAGTCGCATGTCGAAGTTTTTTTGTTGGTGAATGAATGGCCCGGCATCCGTCGGAGCTCTCCGGGTCGGGCTGTTGTCGGGATAAGCAAAAACTGCTCCGGACAGGTGTTTCCGTCTTGCGCTCCTCCGCACAATGTTACCGGTTGTCAGCTCCCGCCCTCTTGCGGTTGCATCTGCTGCCCGCCTGGGGAGGGATGCCGTCGGTGCTCTCTGCAACTTCCGATCGGCCGGGTCATGTCGCCTGACCGGCCGGACTGCGTGCCCGAATGATCTCCTCCGGCCGTCAGGTCCGGTTAAGCGGCGTATCGGCTCGGCCGGGGATCAGATCAGCCCGCGGCCGCTCTTGACTATTATGCCCTCTTCGGTGAGCGTTGCGGCGCACCGGTCGAGGATGCCGTTGATGAAGACTCCGCTGGCGGGAGTAGAGTAGTATTTAGCGATCTCGATATACTCGTCGAGGGTCACCTTGACCGGTATCGACTCGAAGTTGATCATCTCCGAAAGCGCCGTAACCATGATCAGGTTGTCCATGAATGCGATTCGTTCGATATCCCAGTTCCGGGCAAAACGTTCGATGATCTTCAGGTAGTTGTCGTACTCCTCGACCGTCGAGCGGAACAGCCGGATGACGAAATCGCGGTCATCGTCGTTCTTGAATTTTGGCTGCAGCGGCACTTCGGTCTGCGAGACGCGGCAGTTGCCTAACGTATGCACGACCATTATCAGTGCGAATCCGAGGTCGTCGCTCCACATGATCGACTGCTCTTCGAGAACCTCCTCGACCAGGTCGAGATCCTCTATCTCATGGGTGTAGAAGTTCGTGACCAGTTTGACGTCATCGCGGTAGGTGCACTTTTCGGCCTCCATGTATGCCTTGTAGTAGTCCGAAGCGATCAGGTTGCCGTAGAGTGTCTTGATGAGTTCGGGATACGGCGACCAGTCGAGCCCGCGTTTGGCAGCGAAATCATTGATCGCGTTGCTGTCGCGCCACTGGGCTATGAGCCGGTTCTCGACGAACCGCATGTTGGGGTGCAGATCCTCGAACGATGGAAGATGTTTGCGCCGGGCCAGTTCGATGCGGTTGAGGGCATAGTCTGCGACATCGACGATCAGTTTCATCATCAGTATGTAGAGATCGTAGGTCTTGTCGATACTGTAAAGCATGTTCCGTTCCGAAACGGCCGTATCGGTGCTTTCCGACTTGAAGTGGGCATAGAGTGCCTTGATGGCTTTCAGTCTGAGTAATCTTCGCGACAACATAAATTATGAACGATTTTCGGCCACAAAAGTAACTAATTTTCCTGAAAGATGTATCTTTGCATACGTAAAATGAATAAACACTGACCTGTTGTGTACGATTTGATAGTCATAGGCGGAGGCGCCGCGGGCCTGATGGCGGCCGGTACGGCTGCCCGGAACGGACGGAGGGTGCTTCTGCTGGAGAAGATGGAGAAGACCGGTCGAAAGGTGCGGATCACCGGAAAGGGACGTTGCAACCTGACCAATGCCCGCCCGCCCGAGGAGTTTGCCGGAAAGGTGAAGGTCAATGCCGATTTCTTTGCGCCGGCGTTCAATGCATTCAACAACCGGGCAACGTTCCGTTTTTTCGAGAGCATCGGCGTAAAACTCGATGTCGAACGTGGCGACCGTGTCTTCCCGCGAAGCGGAAAGGCCTGGGATGTGGCACAGGCACTGGTCGACTGGTGCCGTGACGAGGGGGTGACGGTGCAGTGCGATACGCGCGTCAAGGAGGTCCTGACCGTCGGTTCGCGCGTGTACGGGGTCCGATACGTCAACAAACGCGGCTTCGAACGCAAGGAGGAGGCCGATGCCGTTATCGTGGCTACGGGCGGTGTCAGCTATGCCGCTACCGGCTCTACGGGTGACGGCTACCGCTTTGCCGAGGCGACGGGACACCGTATCGAACCGATCCGGCCGTCGCTGGTGCCGCTCGAAACTTCGTATGCCCATTTCCGCGAACTGAGGGGGTTGACGCTCCGGAATGTCTCGGTACAGTTGGCCGTGGACGGCCAGACCGTCGGTGAGGAGTTCGGCGAGGTATTCTTCTCGGACCGCGGTATCGAAGGAGCGGCTGTGTTGCGCCTGAGCCGCGACGCCGTGGATGCCCTGATTGACGGACACCGTGTCAAACTGATCCTCGACATGAAGCCGGCCCTGACGCCTGAACAGGTTTCGGCCCGTATCGGCCGTGAGACGGAACAGCTTGCACCGACCGATCCCTTTGCCGAACTGTTGCGCAAACTGGTCCCGCGGCCGATGGTCCTGGCGCTGGCCAAGGAACTGGACATCCCCGGCCGCAAGCCTATGGGTGAAGTTACCGAACAGGAACTGCACCGGTTGGCGCTTGTACTCAAGCACTACGTCTTCCCGATCAGCGACTACCGCCCCTTCACCGAGGCGATCGTAACGGCCGGAGGCGTCGACGTGTCGCAGGTAAACCCGTACACCATGGAGTCGAAACTTGTCCGCGGGTTGTATTTTGCGGGCGAGGTGCTCGACCTGGATGCGGCAACGGGCGGTTACAACCTCCAGATAGCATTCTCGACAGGTCGGCTGGCCGGAATGCTGAAAAAATAGTGAAGTCGAATATTTGCAAATTTGATTAGGATGAGAATCTTGAAACCATCGATATCCAGACGTATCTATCGCGTTGTAGCAGGGTCGGCACGGGCTGTCGACGTGCGCCATTTTCGCGGATACGGAGTCCATTCGCCATTCGTATATTCGCTTGTGCGCCAGGTGTTCATGCGCCGTCGGATCGAAGGCCCAGATACGTCGCTCTACACCGAACTGATCCTGAGACATGTATCCCGCCGTCGGGCAATTCAACTGCAAAACCTGTATACACATTGCGGTTACGGGAGCTATTGCCTCATGGAGAACGATGCGGTCCCCGACCTGACGGGAGTGGGAATGTGTATCGTGCTGCGCGACTGCGATCTGGAACGGATTTTGAACGTCGCCGAAAAGGCTCGTCAGAGCGGTACGACGGTGTGCATACTTGCCCCGCGCGATGAACGCACCCGCAGCCGGCAGTGCCGCCGTCTGGTCGCCGAACACCCGGGAACGAGTGTCGACAATCGGGGATATCTGTTGTTGTTCAACCACAAGTACCTGCCCAAACAGCATCTGGTACTTTAAAGCTAAAAGAATTTATGTCGCTATACACTAAAACAGGAGACAAAGGGACAACCTCGCTCATCGGCGGGGAACGGGTTCCGAAAACCGACCTTCGGGTCGAGGCCTACGGGACGGTCGACGAATTGTCGGCCTGCACGGCTGTTTTGACGGACCTGCTTCGCGAGAGGCCCGGAACGGAAGATTACGTGTCGGACCTGGACCGTATCGGATCGCAGTTGATGACCCTTGCGGCAATGTTGGCCGTTGGCCGCGGCGGTGAAGGCAAGGTACAGGAGTTGGATGCCGCGGCGATTGCCGCTCTCGAACTCCGTATCGACGAACTGTCGGGACGGGTGCGACCGATCACGAAGTTTACAATCCCGGGCGGAAACCTGTGCGTATCCCAGTGCCATGTCTGCCGGACCGTGTGCCGCCGTGCTGAACGGGCTGCTTTGCGGGCCGACGAGGCGTATGGTGTATCACATTCGGCGCTGGTTTATCTGAACCGGCTGTCGGATTATTTCTACATTCTGGGCCGCGCCCTGAATGAACATTTCAAGGTCGAGGAGATATTGTGGAAACCGTGAGTGAGATTTTTTAAGGTTTTGTTGCCACAGTGACAATATAAAGCGGGTCGGGACGTTGTGATACAGTTGCCGGCCCGCATTTTTTTCGGGTTGCTGGAAAGGCGGTCGATGCCCCCTGTGAATGTGACGGAATCGACTTGGCAATGAAAAAATTTTAGAGATATACATAAATATATTGCGGATTTAAAAATTTTTATATTTTTGCGGTTTAATAATAGGGCGTAAGGTATGCCTGATGACTTGCAACATGTTGGAAGTTAGATGGTTCATGCTTCGCCGATTGATTTGGGATTTAAAAAAACGAGATATTATGTATTGGACACTTGAACTTGCCTCCAAACTGGAGGATGCGCCATGGCCGGCGACAAAGGATGAGTTGATCGATTATGCAGTACGTTCTGGAGCCCCGTTGGAGGTATTGGAAAACCTTCAGGAGATAGAGGACGAAGGAGATGTTTATGAATCGATTGAGGATATTTGGCCGGATTACCCGTCGAAAGACGATTTCTTCTTCAACGAGGAAGAATATTAACAGCCTTTATTTAGGTTAAATAACTGAATGCCAGCGCGACAAACAATGAAAATTTGTTTGTCGCGCTGGCGTTTTATAGTCTCAGATGGTGCGGTTTGTTTGTCTAAAAAAATTACTATACACAGGTTCATAAGGTTATTTATTTTTTAGTAAATTTGTAAACTAAAGTGTCTTTTATTAAATCATGTAGATAACCAATTAAATCGTTTATTAATATGAAAAAACTATTTTTACTCATTTGTATATTATTTTATGTCATATCATTAAATGCACAAAATCGTAAAATTAAGGTTCCTGCACTTGCAAAATATGATGGTACTGACATTGAAGAGAACATGAATGGGCTACTTAATGAAGTCATTTATTTAGATTTCTCTGAAAAATTTTCTTCAACAGTCTACTCAATTAAAACATCCATTAGAGATACAACATGGCTTCGTAAAGTTAAAAATCCATCAAAAGCGAAAGAAGGTCGAGATTTTATAATCGGAGATTATCATACTGCCAAAGTAGAAGATCTACAGGATAAAGAGTTCCTTGTTAAGAGTATAGATAGGGATATTGTTGGACAATACCAACGTAGTTTTTATTCTATCCTGACTTTGGAGAATATTTTAGATGCGAGAGATGTTTATACATGGAGAGTAGAAACATCCTCAAATTATACTATTGTTTCAAATGAAAGAATACGGATTCGTTCCAAGCAATGGAATAAAATAGCACACGAATATGCTTGTGATGGGAAATTTTATTATTATTTATCTCCAGCATATGCTAAACCAAGCAAAGAGAATGGTTACACACAGTATGTAAAAGTTCGCTGCGTGGAGTGTGATTTCTTTTTAGGGGGAGATTTCTTTACTGGCAGGTATATCAGTAAGTATAAAGACGAAGAAGGACGCGATTATATATTTGATGAATATATGATGAGGCAGGATAAATTTCCTATAACTGAGGAAGAATACAATAAAATTGTCGCAACAAATATTGCGAACTATAAATCAGCAGGAAATTATTATTACACCCTCTCAAAAGTCATTAAGCCGTCAAATAAATCTATCCGATATGGGAAGATTGAAGAGCGACAATCGGATAGCTATTTTTATGAGGATAATATTATGTCTATTTTTATTGTAGGAGGGTCAAAGCAATTTGAATTCTCATTAACAAATAAGATGACAAATAGTATCAAAATTATATGGGATGAGGCCTCTTTTGTTGATGCAGATAATTTGGCGAGCAAGGTGGTTCATAAAGGAATCAGATTTATGGATGCTACTAATCCTTTGCCTGTTACAACTATTCCAAGTGGAGCCTCAATATCAGAACTTGTGGCTCCTACTAATCGTATTAAATATTCTGATGGCTGGTACCAACAATCGATAATATCGTCAAATAAAAGTGATGACCCTAATATTGTTGGCAAGACTGTTAAAATCCTTTTGCCTATAGAAGTTAATGGCGTGGTGAATGAATATGTATTTTGCTTTACGATAGGATGGAAATTTACTTATCCAGAATATCAAGAATAGTTTAAATAAATTCCATTTATTTAAATATATAACGTAATTATTTGTTTATCCTATCTTCCTATCTTCTCATCGCCTCAGACCGTCTCAGACGGTGCGGTTTGTTTGCGCAAATTCCATTGATTATTGCATAATATATTGATAATCAATACAGATAAATTTCTTCAACGAGGAAGAATATTAGTGCGATTTTAAGCACAGAAACAACTATTAAATCCCTGTTAATCAGATAGATTGGCGGGGATTTAATTTGTTTGGACAACAGTGTTTGACCGCCTCAGATGGCGCGATTTATTTGGACAAAATACGTTTTTCGGAGGTAAAATCGGGATTTGTTTGTCTGAAATATATCAGTTTTAGTTTCCCTCGGGAATATTCTTGACAGGCTCGCAGAGCTGGGTCGGTGCCCGCTCAAAGCCGGGAGCAGGAACTGGACGAATGACACGGGACATGGAGCGTGTTGGACGGATTGCACAACCGTTCCGCAACTATCAGATAGACTTCGAACCGCCGAGAATTACTGCCAAGCCTCTGATGTTCGGGGTGGATAAATGGCTCGACGAGCAGAACCGGTCTATCGCCAGCCGATTCGTGAAGATTGTCTGCCAGATTGAAGCGTTGTATCGGAAGGACGCCAAGCAGCAGGTGCAGGCTGTGCAGCGAAATGCACTGGTGGATTATCAGGAGCTTAAACGACTGCAGCTGGAGAATGTGCGGCTTACGGATCTCAACGGGTGCCAGGCTGCACTGATGCAGGAGTTTATCGACCAGCTGGCGGAGCTGTCTGTACGGGAACGAATCTTCTCTATCGCCGATGCTTTGATTGGCGGACAACCTGTCGCTGTTTCATCCGGAGGCGGAGGCGGAGGTAACTCCGACTCAGACCTTCGCTGGGACGGCCGCAGACCGGATGAGGAGGAAGAAGCGTATCGAAGAAGGTGTCTGCTACATGCCGCACAGGTTGTCCGTAATTCTCACAAAAGCACCATCCACAGATAAACTCCAGTTTTATATTAACTTCAGTGATACTGTATGGATAGCAGCGGCAAGCATGGGCGCGGTCGGGGCACCGGAAGGGGGCGGAAGAAATGGCGGTTGGTCGGGTCGCTGTGAAGGGGGGCGCGGTGGTTGTGGGCCGAGAAGCTGACGAGGGGCCAAAAGAAAACGGCGGCAGAGCGTATGCTCTGCCGCCGTTCGTCATGCGGGGATGAGCCCTGCTGCGGCTGCCGGATTAGAATACGATGACAGGACGGGTGAACGCATAATAGTTCATGCGTTTCAAACTCGTCATATAAATAGGCTCGCTGAAAGACATGTCATACGCATAATCAGTATAATAGCTTCTCTCATCCTCGGTCGACGACCAATATATGCACATACTATGCGTATCGAATCCCTTGACGTAACCCTGCAACTCGGCGGCGGAGGCCGCTTTGGCTGTTGCCACCCCTTGATCGGCTGCCTGCAGAGCCACTTCGCTGACCTTTACTCGCTGACTCTGCTGGTCGGCAAGATTGTAAAGTGCGGATAGGGTCATAGTCTGCACAGCCCTGTCTTGTGAATGGACAGGCACAAGACAACCTGCTCCGGCCATCATGGCGACAGCCAAAGTAGAATAAACTACCAGTTTGTTCATGAAATAAGAATAGATGTATTGTTGTTCATTATTTGTTTCCAGTAACGGTTGACCATAATCGGTTAACCCATCGCCATTCCCTCGGAAATACTAATAATGAACCTGGAGAGTTCGGACAGCGTCAGGTGCTGCCACAATGTTCTACAAACCGTCTCATCAGGGAATCTGAAAAAGATAAGAACGGAAATTCGAACACTATTGATCAAGAAATCCGGCGCAAAAGTACGAATAAAATTTCAAAACATGATCACAAACGGCCGGAATAATTGTAATTTATAATCATGTCGCATGACATTTATGCCTCGAGTTCTCACTGTGGCTTGCTGCATAAGACCTGCCGTTTTGCGGGGCTTGGTTACGGATTATGAAAGCGGACAGGAGGTGCACCTTCCGTCTCTTCTCTGACCGAAGCGCAATTGCTGCGTCAGGAAAGGGAGGGGCGGGTGGAGGAGTGACGGTAGGGTTATGACTCTTTTATGGATACCCTGTTTGTACGGAAGTCTTGACGCTTATGGATGTTCTGATAGTGAGGAAGTTTCGCCGCAGAAGCAAGCTCCCGGGAGGCCTTCTCCACACAAGTCCGGGCGCGCTTGGCTGGGACAACTTACGGCTGTCGGACGATCTTACACAATCCTCCCGCAGTGGGGGATTGTGTTTCAACGTAATAGTTTTGGCGCGAGGTACGACCTCTCTTGGGGCCGTTACCTGTCCAAAGATTTTATGAATTTTGCGGGGACGCCGCCAACTACCGTATTAGCCGCGACATCTTTGGTGACAACCGCTCCGGCCGCAATCACCGCATTGTCTCCGATTGTCACACCTTGTAGAATTGTAGCGTTGGAACCGACCCATACATTCTTTCCGAGCACGATGGGTGCCGGATATGTAATGGCTCTCCTCTCGGGCGCCAGTTCATGGTTCAGTGTGGCAAACACCACATTGTGTCCGATCTGGCAGCCGTCGCCGAGGGTTACGCCACCGTGGTCCTGAAAATGGCAGCAGGCATTGACGAAGACGTTCTCTCCGACGGTTATGTTCTTGCCGAAATCGGTGTAAAACGGCGGAAATACCCGAAAGGTCTCCGGAACGCGGTATCCGAATAGTTCGGAGAGCAATGTCCGGACAGCATCCGGTGTATGATATGCCGAGTTGAGTCGGAAGGTTATTTTCCGGGCCTCGTTGCTTGCCTGTTCCATCAGGGCGACAATTTCATCCGTATTCAGCGGTTGCCGGGTCTGGACGTAATTTTTGAACTCTTCTATTGTCATGAGGTGTGATTTTCTTATTGTTTGGATGAGGTGTCTCATTCGTAGCGTATTTTGAGGGTTCGGGCGGTCAAGGTTTTTCAGGGCGGTTCATTTCCAGCCATTGCAGTCTGCGCAGATCGGGCAGATGCCTGATTGAGAACTCTTTGAACCTCGCCTCGAAACCATTGCCGTCAGGACAGGCCCCCATTATTCCGACCATGACCGGATGGTTGTCCTGCAACCAGGCGTTGCGCATCATCGTGTACTCCTGATCGTTGAACGAATAGAAGATCTCCACGGCATCGAGTCTCCGCACGGCCTTGAGCCACACAAACGGGACCGGCGTGTCGAGTGGAACCATACTCCAGTCGCTGGTATTATGTGTGACGACGGTACTGAGATTGTATTTTCCGTCCACGAACTCAATACCTGTCTTGATGTAGTTTTTGTGGTCGATTCGCAGCATGAGGCCCGATTGGTCGAAACGGGTTTTGTAATCGCCCGAAATCTTCACTTTAACTTCGAATTCGCCGCCCCGCAGTGCATACAGAAACGGCGCGTCGTCGACGGTAAAGCCATAGTGTGAAATTCGCCAGTAATCTGTGTGCGGCGTGACATGCATGACGAGCATCCCCTCTTTGAATGACCAGTGTTCCGGTTCATTGAACCACTGCATTTGTTGCCAAGCCTGGGCGGTTCGGGTCAGCGGTTGGGCAGAGAGGTAGGTATTGGACGAAGGGTTTTTCATAACAGTGAATGTTTAGTGAGAGCGGGGCCAAATAAGCGTGGCTCCATCACAGTTTTATAATTTACGGATTACGCGGCACGGATTTCCTGCGGCCAGCGATCCGTCCGGAATATCTTTATTGACGACGCTGCCTGCGCCTATAACGCAGTTGTTTCCGATTGAGACACCGGGCAATACGCATACCTGAGCGCCAATCCAGACATTGTTTCCGATAGTAATCGGGTAGGCATATTCGAGTCCGCGGTTTCTCTGACCGACGTCAAAAGGGTGGCCTGCCGTATAGAATCCGCAGTTTGGTGCGACGAAGACATTGTCGCCGAATGTGACCTTGGCCGCATCGAGAATAACACAGTTTACGTTGGCAAAGAAGTTTTCGCCGATTTCGATGTTATAGCCGTAATCGCAAAAAAACGGCTGTTCTATCAGGAAATTGGCTCCGGTTTTTCCGCACAGCCTGATTATGATGTCTTTGCGGTGTTGTTCGTCGGCCGGTGGCAGGTTGTTGTATTCATGACACAATTGTTTGCAGGCGAGCCTTTCGGCTATCAACTCTGCATCATTGTTGGCATCGTAGAGTTTGCCCTGGCGGCATTTTTCCTTTTCGCTTGTCATAGGGATCAGCATTCGATTCATTGCCTTGTGCAAAGGTACGCTTTTGTTGCGTAACCAACAATGATCGGCAATAATCAATTTGCATGAAGCCCCGGGGGGGAGTAGTGCAGCGAAAAAGCAGGCTGGTTTATCACTCGACAAATCGACAGTACAGGCAGGCCTTTAACCGAAATTATCAATTCGGTCTGCCGTCGATCGAAGCAGCCTTCACTCTCCCTGCTTTCCGTCACTCGAAATACCCTTCGGGCACATCTCGGACGCAGCGCACCTTGAAATATCTTGAATAGTAGTTTTCAAGCGTATTGTCCTGGCTGGCCTTGAGGAATGATTCATCGGGGCAGTATACCAGAGTCGAATAGGCGAATCCCAAACGCACCTTCTGATTGCTGAATTTTGTACAGCAAGCCGCTTCATACATATAGTTGTCGAGCTGTCCGGCGGCCACCAGAGCCGACATTTCTACCAGATTCGGGACACGCCAGGCGGCTCCGCCGTCACCTGTTTCGCTGTATTCGGCACATGGGTTTTCGTATTTGCTGCCGAAATTGACCACCTCCTTCAGTGCGAATGGGGTAGGATTGTAGTATCCGCCCACATAATCCTGAGCGACGATGATACCCTCATAGAATGAATTTGCGGGATCATCCTCGGTATGTTCGATGAGAGGTCCTTCGGCGCGCTGCCGGAACAGTTCATCGGTGATTCGGTCCTTGAACTTGAGAATGCGGGTCTGGGGATCCCATTCGTATGTCGGGTCTGAGGCGACGTTGTGGACTGTCGAGAGATCCTGTTGACCGGTGACAGCCGGCAGAATTCTCAAACAACGGAGCGGCATGGCTCCATAACTTCCTACACCGCCGTATGATCCGCGTTCGACGGCCCAATAGACGCGTTCGGCGCTGGGGCTGCTGGTGTAGAACAGCGCTCCGTATGGGATGTAGGCTTTGGGATAGTCGTAAACGTTCATATCCTGTTTTGTGCCGTTGTAGAGTTTGGCGCCGGACGACAGCACATTTGTGCCGATACCGATACGTATGTATTCGTTTGTGGAGGCCAGATACCATCTCACTTCGTTGTCGTCGATAGAGCCGTTGCCGTTGAGGTCGCGGTTTCGCGACATGCAGGCCGAATATGCATATTGCTGTGTGTATGCGGCGGGGTTGAGCTTATGCGAAGCGGTGGTTGTGGTCACGGTCGAGGTGAAGCCGTTGTAACTTGGGTTGATATAGTCGTCCCAATAGCCGTAGATGCTGTTTTCGGCGTGAGAGGCGTATCGGTTGAGCAGCGAAATCTGGTTCCAGCGCCCGTCCGAATTTGTGAGATAGGCGTCGTAGGCATTGGTTCCTGAGTTGTATCCCATGAATGTGAACGACAGGGGAGTCTCGTTGTAGGTTTCGAGACCGAAGGCGTCGATGGTCGATGAGCGTGTATTGTAGAATGTCTGCATCGAGACCTGAGAGATATACGAGTGCAGCTGGCTGTAAATGCTGTTTCCGTCGGCCGACAGGTCGCTGCTCATCGCTATGATCATTTCGCGGGGGATCTTGTTGACCATCCAGCCCCATGAATTGAGTTTTTCATGGGTCAGAGGGTGCCGGTAATAGTAGTATTCGTTGACGAAAGCCGTGAATCGGGCCATATAGTTGCCGTTCTGAATCGAGATCGAGATTCCGTTTTCGGCGTAGGCGGTTGTCGACACCTGTTCTCCCAGATATATTTTCTTGACGACCAGGCCCATGGCCACGCATACGTCGTAGACATCCATCAACCGATGGTTGGCTCCGGTGGCGGTACCGCCGTATGCATTCTGGTTGTCGAAGCCGGTCAGGTCCTCGCGGCTCCACTCCGATACGCCAGGATAGTCGGCCAGAGTAGCCGTTGTCTGCGGCCAGAACTCAACCCATTTGTAATCGAAACCCTTTGTGGGGTTGTATCCCGATCCGGCGCCTTCGAGAATATCGGCTTTGGCTTTTGCCGGGTCCTGATTGTTGCGCAGGGCATCGGCGTATATCTTGTAAGGTTGCAGCGAGCCGCGTTTGTTCATGACATTCTGGTCGGTATAGGTCATGGCTTCGGACTGTATGACCAGGAAGAGCTTGCTGGCAATTGCATCGTCGAGTTCCTGTCCCGAGAGGCCGCGGGGCAGCGAGTTGGCTATCGACGAGAGGTCGTATTGCAGAAAGACCTGTTCGAAATGCGAGTCGAGCTGGTAGTTGTACAGGCAGGTTGTTGCATCGTATACTTCGCCTTCGGCGCCGGGCTGGTTGTCGGTACCCTTGTGGGCCTCGACGACGATGTTGTCAACCCCGAGAACCGACATGTTGTAGGTATACAGGTAATTTCGTATGATCGAGAAGTTGTCCCATGAACCCTGGTCGCTGAAGTCGCCGAGGTGTACGGTATATTCGACCGTAGCGGTATAGAACGGTCCTTCGGGGGTGGTCTCCTCGTATGTACCCTCGATGACGACGAAGGTACTGTTTTGCGGGGCATGTGACCAGATTTTGTCTTCGGGCATCATTCCCGGACCTTCGGTGGCATAGCCTGTATCGGGACCGTAGTTCCAGCGGTCACGGTCGTTGTACGAGGCGGCCGAGCCTGCCGGCTGTATATTCTCGGGCATGTAGAAGCTGAACTGATAGTCTCCTGCGGCCGTGGTACCGACGTTGTAGACGGCGCTGGTAAGGTATGTCTGCTTAATGTCGGGTACGGTTGCTGATTCGGAGGTGAAGCCGAGGAAGGCCGCGCGCGGAATATTGTACGCGCGGAATGTCGATGGGGTGAATGTCACGGTATGGGTCGAGGAGGTGCCGTCCCCGTTATCGACCTGCTTTGTTGTGCTGCCGCCCGGGATATTGAATGTTATGCGGGCCATCGAGCGCTCCATCATCATGGCTATTTTAGCCTGGGCATCGCCACGAGGACCGTAATCCGAGATCGACCCGTCAACGCCGAACGTAACTTGGTTCCATCCCGAGATGAGCATCTGCGACGAGGCCGTTATCGACGGCAGCAGAATGTTGTTGTCGGAATTTATGGTCGAGTTGCTCAGCCGTATGATACAGTCGCGCAGTCCGTCGAATGACAGAGATCCGTTCTCCACGTCGTCGCGGATATCGGCCAGGGTGTTCGAATCCCAGAATCCGCCGCTTTGGTAGTTTGCCACGGCGAGCAGTTTGCGTGTGCCGGAGGTGGTGCGGAACTTGACGCTGTAGATTGTCTCCTGATTGGTATATGTACCGTTCTGGGTGAGGTCGTTGTATGAGAGGTCGACTATCTGGAGGCACTCCGAACCGTCGGCATTGAATACGAATATCGAGAGCGAAGCCAGATACGACAATTCGTTGTTGGCCCGCGTGATGGTTATTTCGGGAGGCGGTATTGCACCCAGATTGAGTGTGACGGTTATGGGTTGACCTTCGGTCGTGCTGCCGCCGTCATCGTTGAAGTCCTTGGTACAGCCGGAAAGGAGCAGTATCGTCAGGCTTGAGATCAATAACCGTATGTATGATATTCTGTACATGTTAATGCTTCTGAATTTTGAGGTTCGGTTTGGCGCAGAGACCCTCCCGCGCTACATGAACGGCGGAATGGTCATTTCGCGCTCCTGCCACACCTTTGTCAGCAGGTTGAACTGCAGGTCGGTGGTGCCGTTGAGCGTACCCTCAACCTCGATGCTGGTATTTCGTGGTACCGACGGCAGGTATAGCGTATAGTTCCGTTCGGAGACCGAAGCCGATACGCCGTTTGAAGGGGTATATTCGAACTGTACGGTCAGTTCGAGCCGGTAAGCCTTGTCTTTTCCGGTCTCGGTTGGCGACCCTGCGGCATCGGTGAATGCGGCACCGGTCATGTCGTATGTTCCGTGCTGATTCGGAGCCAGGAATGTTCGTGCGATTTCGGTGTATCCGTCGGCCGGTTTCGAGACCAGTTCCACTGGGGCGTCAGGCGATATGATCCGGTCGACAAGCTGTTCCGAATTGTTGACAAAGGTGATATGGCTGTCGATGTCGGCCGGAGCGTTATTGTTCAGGTAGAGCCTGTAATCGTCGGGACGATGGAACAGTTCGGCACGTGTTACGGTTATTTTCATGTCGTCGTTTCCGGGCTCCTTGTTTAGCAGCAGCCTCAGGCGGCCCAGTACGTGCTGGACGGTTACCGGAATTATCTGTGTGGTGGTGGAGGGCGACACGACCTGGACGGCCGTAGCGAAATCGTTCTGATACTGCATGTCGTTCCCCTCTTCGTCGACGCGGTTGTTTGACATCGGCGATAGCGAATTGCCGTCGATCTGAGGCCACCCGTTGAAACCGGTGAGGTCGAACCGCAGTTTTTGCAGCTGTGTGGCCGAGAGTGAGCTCCAGTCGGATACCTCGACGCCGTCGACGGTCGGTCTTGGGCCGAAATCAGCATTGGCTATTACATAGAAGTATATGTTGCCGGCCTCGCGCAGTGTTATATACAGGTATGACTGGTTCGAGAGGTTGTCGTCTTCGGCATATCCAACCAGAACCCCGTTGCTGTTGAAGGCGTAGACACGGAGCTGGCGAATGTCATTGTCGGTCTCCGTATCTCCGGCACTTCGTGTTTCCGAGCCGTTGCTGACCACAATGCGCACATCGACGGGACGGTCCGTTACGGGGCTGTCCGGTTCATTCTGCTTGCAGGCCGCCAGGCCCGACAACAGAATGATTGCCAATATTATGCGCAGAGACATGCTTCTCATGATTCGTTGACTTTTCGAGTCTTAGTTGTCCTTGTCAAATCCCGGTGTGACAGGTTTCTGCTCCCACTCGGCAATTTCGATTCCGGCCGTACTGGCACGTATGAGAATCGGGATAAGTATTTCGTTCCGGTTCTCGACCGAGATGCCGTATGTCGACATGAACTCTGCCAGGCTGAACTCCTGGATTACGGTCCGTTCGGGCCCCGAGAGCAGTTGCAGCATAATGTCGTTGTCATCCTTGAACCGCATCGTGTTGAACTGTGTCACATAGCTTGTGTCATCGTTTTCATCGGTCTGGAGTGTCGGATAGTACGTGCTGTGATGGTCCGCGGCCGGGATGTTGTCGAAATCGGTGTACGACGGCAGGCGGGTCATGGCCAGTTCGACATTGTCGATCTGGGCTCTTGACTGTAGGCCGGTCTGTGTAGTCCATGCGCCGACGAATCCTTCGAGGCGCACATTCACCTTGATGTGCGAGCAGACGAACTGACACACATAATCCTGTTCGACCAGAGTTTCGGGAATTGCGATATCGGTTGTCCCGTAATATAACGGGTCGTTGGTATCGATTTCGGTGTTGTCGAAATGTCCCGGGGCAGCAATCCGGTCGCCTTCGTGTATGGTACTGTTTTCGAAGGCGTTGCCCCAGCATATTATCTGATAGCTGCCCGGATACAGTTCGATGTTGGCACCCTGGTATGCGTCGAGCGCCTTCTCGTCATATTCGAATACTCCGGCCAGAGAGCCGTCGGCAGCCGAGTAGACATACATTGTGACCTTGTCGATCTTCTCGGCGAAGATATCGGTTGTGCCATCGCCGACATAACGGAAGCGGAGTGTCACTTTCCCTTTACAGTCGTCCATGTTCTCTCTGATACAGCCGGTCATGAGTAGCATGACCGTTGTCAGGACGAACAGCATATATAGACGGAGTCTTCTCATTTTCCTTGTATTCCGTTTAACGATTTTAGCGGTTGTTGTCGGAGCGCAACCGATCCGGAGTCGGGCAGGGGTGCACGATGGCATCTCCCTGCCCGCATACCGAATGTATGGTGATTTAGATTATATCTATTCTATATCGGAGTCGAAACCCGGTTTTACGGTCTTGTTGGTGAATTTGGCCACCTCAACCTTGACGATAATGTTGTACTGCGACGGATCCTTGAAGCTTGCCGATACGTTGTACGGCGCGATGGTGATATCCGACGAATATATTGTACCGGGCGTATAGATAATGCTCTGTTTGGCCCCTACGCCGGCCTCCGTATCCAACAGTTCTACGACATTGGCGTAAGCGAGGTCGTCACCGGTGCTTGTCGGGAAGAGGAAGTCTCCGTATATTGCAAGGGCTGCGTCGTCGGCATCGAGGTCAACTTCAGCTCCTTGTGTACCCTGTTCATCGGACTCGTATACCTTTACGGTAAACTGCTGAGCGGGATCGGCGCTGCCGTTTGTCAGATCGGGGTAGTAGAGCTGGAAGTGCCATTGCGGCGTTGTGGGCAGTACCTGTACCGAGGCATCGGGAGCATTCTTGTCGGAGGGGTCGAACGGCACAAAGAAGTGGAACGGTACGCATACACCGCTTTGGACATTGTATGCATCCAGGTCGAGCATGGCACCCGGCGTAGAGCCTTCGTAACCGGTATATGAGATAACGTTGTTGATCAGTGCCCATGTATCGTCACCGACGACGGGCGAAGTGGGTTTTTTCCAGGCTCCGTTCTCGATTGCCGCCGAAGCGAGGGTCGGGGTTGCAAAGAGATTGGCATTCTGAACCTGCGTATTGGCAAAGATGTTCTCTTCGAGGTAGACATTGCTCTGGAATATGCCGGTCAGCGTTGGTTTCCAGTTTTTCCACACTACAAGGTACCAGGCCTTCGAGTTGGGATCCTGAACGGGTTTCTGACCGTCGCTTGCGATTGTAATCTTTCCCCACTCCATACGCGAGATGAGAGGACGGATGGTGATATCGGCCGTGTAGACATGATCCTTGTCATACTGCGGTGCCTGAGTATTGCCGCTGTAGTTGGGGACATCGGGGACATTGGTATCGAGGGCGACAGGGGTGATGTCGGTATCGCAGCCGGCGAAGATCATGCTGCCCTGGTCGAGTGCCGGGCCCTGATCGCTGAGGTTTGCGATGAAATCGTTATCCATACGGTCGCCGGCGGCCAGCAGGGCCTTCGGGCTGTTTGCGACCACAAATACGGCCGACACGTTGTTGAGGTTGACGAATCGCAGACCCGAAGTGGTTATGTTGTCGAGGTCCTGACCGGTCAGGCGGTAAGCGCTCTGGATCGTCGAGTTGCTGTTTGTGAAGTATACGTCGATACTGGAGATGTCGGTCGAGGGCTGGTATGGCGCATCCGGAGTAATATATGCACGTGTTACGGGCGTGGCGATCTTCATGACGATCGACTTCGAACCGGATTCGGACGGATCGGTCGTTACACCGTCGTTTTTCGAGCATGCGATCATCCCGAGGCATGCTGTTGCAATGAGTAAGAATCTGAATTTCATAGTGGTGTGGTTTGAATAAAATTTATTTAATGTTTGTTTTTATTATCTATTATTATTTGTGTGTTTTTTTGAGACTTTTCTCGTTTTTTGACCTTGTTACGGTGTGTATGGTTAAAGTGACCGGTTTCGGCCCAATCAATTGTTAACGTATGTTATGGTGTCCGAACCCTCGGCGGCACTTTGGGCCTTGGCCAGCTCGTCGAGGTTGAACCTTGCATCGTCCGATCCGCCGGATGCGGCGCGGGTCCAGGCTTCGCGGGCCTTTTCGGGTTCATTCTGCATTGCGTGGATCACACCGATGGCGTTGAGGACCCGGCTGTCGTTGCCGTCGACCCTTTCGAGCAACTTCATGGCCCCTGCGAGGTCATTGCGTGCGATACGTTCGGCAGCACCGTTGACGGCAGCCTCGACCCGGTCGGGATATGTCTGCAGGGCAATCTCCATGATGCGGTTGTATTCGGCCGAACCTTCGGGATAGTTCCGTGCGATACGGTATATCTCTCCGAGCGGGAGTTCGCGTGGATTGGTTTCGAGAATCTTCAGGGCCTGATCGGTCGAGATGTTTGCGGTGTTTCGGCAGTATTCGATCGAATAGTCGTTTCGGCGCAGACCCGGGTACACCTCATTGACCAGTCTGCGGTAGATATCCTGCGGTTCGATCTGCGAGAGCAGCCATTCGCGAGTGTCGAACGAGCGTGTCGAGTCGTCGATTATCTTGAGGACCCTTTCTCGGCCGGCGAGTCGCGGCAACTGCTCGACCTCTTGGCGGAACAGCGACCAGGCTTCGCCGTGTCCGGTAGCGGAAATCATGTTACGGTCGATACCTGTTTTGCCGGAGATGTAGTCTGCCAGGGCATCGGCACGTTGTTGCGAGAGGCGCTGGTTGTATGGAACGGTAGCCTCGGGAGATGTCCAGCCGTCGATTACGATTCCGGTTATGGTCACCGTATTGTCCTTTCCGACGCGGTTTACCGACTCGATGATCGAGGCGAGTTCCTGCTTGTTGTTCTTGTAGTCCTCCCGGATTGTGGCACTGTTGAGGCGGAAGTTGATGTAGGCCGGTTCGCCCGTCTCGATCAGCTTGACGGACTCGGTTCCGGGTTCGGCGAACGAAATTCGATATTGTGGCAGGTAGGGTTTTATATCGATGCTTGCGATGTGTTCCGAGCCGGTTGGTTTGAGGATATCGTCGCACCAGCACGAGCTTTCGCGTATCACCACATCGACCTGGTCCATCCACGGCTGATAGGGGATGGCAGCCGAGTAGTCGATCACGCATTGACCGTTCTTGAGATCGGCACGGGTTGCAGTTCGCCGTGCGACAGCGGTATTCGGAGATACGGCCTGGCTGTTGTTTCGCAGGTAGTACATGTATGCACGGCGTCCCATGAGCTCTATTGAGGGGAGTTCGGCCGAAGCCTCTTTCCCGACGAGCACCGGCGTAAGGATCCGGGTCTGGGTAGCGTCGTTCTGGATGTCTGAGATGTCGACAGTCATTTTTACGGCCAGCGTCTGGTCCTGGATCTTGTAGACGATATTCGACACTTCGGCTTTGCCCTGCATGTCGGCTTGTGCGAAGGCATCTGCCGGCATCATTGCCGATATGAGTGTCAGGATGAGTATTATAGTGCTGTTTTTCATGGTGTCAAGGCTGTTATGTGTCGGATCAGAATAGGTATACGAGGCTTACGGCGGCTTTTGTAGGGCCGAAATAGTTGTGGTTGTTGCTGCCGAGTTTCGATCCGCATTTTGGGCATCGGTAAACGTCGTATTTAGTGTAAGCGTAGCCGACACCTATTTCGGCTTCGAGGTTCCAGTGTTTTCCGATCATCCAGGCGTATCCGTATGCGACACCGGCACCGACGAACCAACCTTCATAACGGTTCTGTTCGAGCCGGGAGAAATTCGTGCCGAGGAAGTCGGGCAGGCCGTGGATATTTCCGACATTGTATACACCGCCCCAGAGGTGTCCGGCGATGAAATGGCCTCCGAATCGTTTGCAGGTCCAGTATCTCATTTCGGGTTGGATGAGCCAGTGTTTCCATTTTTTGTTGTCGGAGAATGTCCAAGGGTTCCAGTTTCCCGATATGTCGAGAGTCCATTTTGGGGCGACACCGATTTCGACGCCGAGGTTCATGGTGGTTGTAGCGTCGTAGGCCAGGTTTGTTTTGACGGCCCATTTCTGCGCATGGGCTGTCGAGACAGATATGGCCGCGGAGAGTATTCCCAGCAGTAAGATGAACAATAAATGTTTTTTCATCATTCAAAAAATATTTGTAGATAGCGTCAAGATTCCCGAATTTGCGGAAAAAATATTGTTTAACGCGAATACTTTGCAAATATAATTAAAAAAATCCCCCCCCCCCCTCACGAAAAATTATAAATTTATGTGTGGCGATAATGATATTTTGTTTATTTGCTTTATTTTTGTAAAAATGATACTTTTTCACCCCTTACATTGAAAAGCATTGATGGATTAAGTTGAATATAATTGAAAATATCGTTGCAGGCCGTTGGAGGCCTGATTTGTTCTGCATATTTGATGCCATCAGGATATTCAGGTGCAAAATCAATGAGACAAACGAAGTTCCGCAATCTGACTGCAGTATTTTATTGCGCAGTCCGAAATATTTTTCTGCTACGGACTGTTGTCTGTGCAGTGCTACTTCCATGCTGCGGCGCAAATATTGTAGTATGGGCATACCGATGTTACGTTTGCAGACCTGCGGCACACGCAATCTGCTTTACTGCCGGTTACGGGCTGGCTATAAGCAGAACTTGTGGCGTCATAAAAAAATCGATTTGCAGGAATACATCGGAACTGTTATCTTTGTGGCGGCAGAAAAGAGTGGGACGGCGAGACTGTCGCAAATAGAAACAAAGCCGTCCCGAGTAAAAACAAGAGTGTATATTTATGAAAAAGTATCGTTGTGTAGTATGCGGTTGGATATATGACCCGGCCGTAGGTGATCCGGATGGCGGTATCGCTCCGGGAACCAAGTTCGAGGATATTCCCGATGATTGGACTTGTCCTCTGTGCGGAGTCGGCAAGGATGAGTTCGAGCCTGTCGAGGAGTAGCCGTACGTAAAACGCCTCAACGGAGGGGCAAAATTGGCCGACAGCCGGTGTGCTGCGGCGTATGCAATAGTGACGTGTCGAAATGCAGAGAGCGTTTCGACACGCATTTTTTATGACCTGATGCCGGAAAGGATGCGGGGAAATATGCTGATTACGCTCCCTGCCCAGAGCGGGCCGGATGGCTGGCAGAAAGCCGAGAGAAGACGGAGAATGTAAGAGTTGGGAATAGATAAAATCGCAAAACCGCGGGAAGAGGAGCGAAGGGAAGAGATGGAAGAGAGGGAAGAAGGGCTTACGTACCGGAACGGCGGGCCCGTATCGAGAGTTATTATAGTACCAATGTTTTATGGAAATACGCACCTTGCACTACCGTTTGTTTTTGGTAGGCGGCTTGTCGTCGGAAGGTTGTTAAAGCAGTCGGTGATAATGAGTTGCGTTCTATTCTCTGGAGTTGCCGTCGTAGCTCCAGTGGAATGTGGCGCGACAGGCCGTTGTGCCGTCGTTGTCGTCGATCTCGAAGAACGAAACCGAATCATCCTGACGGTATTTGACTGTGAGTTGCTGGCCGAGCCGCGTTTCGTGCAGGAAATTGACCTCGATCCGTACGGGAGCCGTGCCTGCCGGAAGTTCGGTTGGAAGCATGTCGATCATCAGTTGGATGTATCGAAGGGCATTGGTGTGGCGGTTGAAATCTATGTCGCTGTATGCAATGTGGTGCGAGGCGGTTTGGTGTGGTTCGACGGCCGGCAGTCTGGAGGGCTTGTCGCACGGCGACGGGTCGGGGCAGATGGTGTCGCCGCGTTCGGCAATGTAACGCAGATCGACCGGCCGGCGCGAATCCATATCTATCATGGCCCATTGGGTTACGGCACGTCCGAAAATCTCCGCATTCCCGCTGTTGCGGAATACGAAGTTGCGGGTCGACATCAGCCGGCCGTATTCGTTGACCCATGTAGTGACGGTGTAGGGGGTATATTGTTGGGGGCGGCCGATGATCTCGACGGCCATGCGGGAGAGTACCCATGAGCGGTTTTCGGAGCTGAGTTTGCGTATGCCGAAACCTTTGGCATCGGCATCGAGGCCGGCGACATCGAGTGCATTGCCTATTAGGCGCGAAAGGGTGACATGACGGGTGAAGTCGACATCCTGAGGCTCGACCTCGAAACTGTAATCTGTTTTTGCTGCCATAATCAATCGTTCGATCTGTTTGTTGATGAGCGGAGCCAGCCGTGTGGACCGCGCTGAACGTGAAGCCGTGCCTCGCTCCCTGACGTGTGAATGGTGTGGAAGGCGTGCTCCGCTTCGGTGCAAAGATAGGGCTTTTGCGGGAAAAATATTCGTTTTTTTTTGAGGCTGGTTCTTCGGGGCTGGGGTGATGAGTTGAGGTCGTCTGCGAATCGGCGGCAGGATGCAAAAAAAAAGCGGGAGTGCCGTTGCTTGTCACAGCACTCCCGCCCGGAGTATTGATCCGCGTAGGGGATCGTTATTTATTGGATTCGATACCGTATCCCTTGCGCTTGTCCTCGCGTTTGAGCAGCAGGGCGAAGATGATCGCCGTGAAGGAGAGCGCCACGAAGATAATCATCGGAAGCGAATAGTCGTACTTGTTGATTACGGCTCCGTCGAGGGTCTGGGTACCGACGATGCAGTACTTGTTGAGGATCCAGTTGATCAACAGGGGAACCCCCATCAAGCCGACATTCTGCAGCCAGAATATCAGGGCGTATGCCGAACCGAGTTTCTTTGCGTCGATGATCTTTGTTACCGAAGGCCACATAGCCGAAGGCACGAGCGAGAATGCTATACCGAGGATTATCATCATTGCGACGGCAACGGCGACGCTTGTGATCTGCGGAATTGCGAATACTAGGTGTACGATGAACAGCAGCACCGCACCGATCACCATGAGCGAAGCGCCGTGACCGACCTTGTCGTATATGCGGCCGAATATCGGGGTGAGCAGGATGGTTCCGAAAGGCAGCATGGCCGGGATCCACGAAGCGTACTGGTATGCGATGGGGTACTTGTTGAACATGAAGTCGGTGGCGTTCTTCTGGAACGGGAAGATAGCCGAGTAGAACACCAGGCAGAGGATTGCGATGTACCAGAATGCCGGGTTCCGTACGATATCGAGCAGGTCACGCAGGTGGAACTTGTCCTCTTCGGCGACCTGGGTCTGTATCTGTTCACGGTCGAGCTGCTTGTCCATGACGCAGAATACGAGGAATGCGAGCAGGCCGATGCACATGATGGCCATACCGACCATTACCGGAGCCGAGATCTGGAAGTTGAACCACTTTGGGAGCATCGGGCAGAGAACGAAAGCGGCGGCGGTTCCCAGACGGGCCGTGGCGACCTGGAGTCCCATTGCCAGGGCGAGTTCGCGGCCGGCGAACCAGCGTGCGATGATACGGGTTATGGTTATACCGCAGATTTCGGAGCCCATGCAGAATGTGGCATATCCGAGCGATATGTAGAGCAGCGAGGCGTGTATATCACCGAGCCAGGGGATTGTTTTGGCGGCGAATTCGGGGTTGTGGACCGTGTACTCGATGACGAAGTACTTGATCGTGACGCCGGCGAGCATCATGATGACCGACATTACGCCGGTGAACCTCGAGCCGAGTTTGTCGAGTATTATACCGCCGATGATGAGCATGAAGAGGAATACGGTGAACCATCCGTACGAGAAGTTGAAGACGCCGAAATCCATCGATGTCCAACCGAGTCCGCCGTCGGCAATCTCCTTTTCGAGGAGCGTCTTGAGCGGCGACATGATGTCCGAAATGAAGTATCCGCACATCATGGTGAACGATACCAGCGCGAGGGCGGTCCAACGAGCCGTTTTCGATTCACTGAGTTTGTGTTGAATTGCTTTTACCATTTAATTTTTATTGTGTGTTTTGGATTAGATTCGTGGGTTTGCTGCGGTGTTTTGTTTGAGGAGGTCTATTCGTCTCCGGCATAGCGTTTCAGGAGCGAATAGGCTTCGTTCAGCCCTAGTTCGCCGGCCTTGCTCAGGTCGAGGCAACCCTTTCGGGTATCCTTCATGTATATCTGTACCAGCCCGCGGTTGTAGTATGCCTCGGCGAACGACGGCCAGAGCTCGATGGCCTTGGAGTAGTCGTCGAAGGCTTCGGGAAGTTTCCCCGAGAGGGCCATCAGGTTTGCGCGGTTGTAGTATGCGTAGGCGAAGTCGGGATATAGCTTGATGGCCTTGTTCAGGTCGGCTATGGCCTCGTCGTAGTTGTACGTGCGGTTCGAGTTGTTTTGCAGGCGGTTTACCGGATCGGCCTCGATGGTTATTCGCTGGTATGAGTTGTCGATCGAGGAGATGAAGTCGATCATTTCGGCCCGTGTGGTCGAACGGTTCAGGTAGAGGAACGGGTTTGCAGGGGCCTTGTCGATGGCCGTCGAGTATGTTGCCACGGCATTGGTGTATTGCTTGACCAGTGACTGCGTTATTCCGCGCTGGAAGAGCAGCTGCCACGAATCGGGATTCTTGGCGCACCGGGCGGCAAGTTCCTGGTCGAGTTCGACGAGTTTGTCGGCGGGGATATCGCTGTCGAGTCTCGAAAGTTTGAGGTCCTGCATGTCGATCATGCTGCAGAAATCCTCGACACGTTGCAGGTAGTAACGGTCGGGGCCGGTTCTGACGGTAGAGTCTTTTTCGAGCAGCGTGAATCGGAACAGCGGCATCAGGGCGAGGTGTTCGCCGGCGGACTGTGTCGAGATCCGTTCGAAATTGCTTCCGGCCATCCGGCTGTCGAACGAGAGCAGCTGGTCGAAACGGTGGGTGGTATCGGCATAGATCGAGTACGAGGTGCTGTCGGAGAGTCGGGCCTTGTACTCGGCAATTTTCAGGTCGGCGGTTCGGCGGTCCTGCTTTGCGCCCTCGACATCCTTGAGCATGTATCGTATGCGGCTTCGGTTTATGTATGCGTTAGCGAAGTCGGGATATAGCTGTATGGCCTTGTCGAAGTCGTGCAGGGCGGCGTTGAGGTCTCCGAGGTATGACTGGAGCAGGGCTCGGTTGTAGTATACGAGGACGTTGTCCGGGGTATAGAATGCCACCTGGTTGTAGTCGTCGAGGGCACGGTTGTAGTCTCCGATCTGCGAACGGACGATTGCCCGGTTGAAGTAGGCGAGCGAGTTTGTGGAATCGAGTTCGATGGTGCGGTCGAAATCCCTGAGCGATTCGACGGGCCGGTTCATGTGGGAGTAGACGAGTGCCCGGTTGAAGTATGACAGCAGGTATGTCGAGTCGCACTGTACGGCCCGGTTGAAGTCGGCCAGGGCGTCGTCATAGCGCTCCTGTGTCATGAGCAGGGCGCCTCGGCGGTTGTAACCGTCGGGGTTTTCGCGGTTGGTCTTGATTGCCAGGTTATAGTTTTCGTAAGCTGCGGCGGTATCCTTGAGGTAGAGGTAGCATGTACCGCGGTTGATGTAGGCATCGGCGACCTTTGTTTCGTAACGGATGAACATGTCGAAATCCTCGATGGCCTCACGGAACTGCTGGTTGAGCAGGCGGGTTACGCCGCGGCTGTAGTATGGGTTTGGGAGGTCGGGCCGCAGGTCGATAGCCTCCTGGAAATCCTTTAGGGCATCGTCGTAGTTTCCGAGTCTGGACCGGGTTATTGCACGATAGGTGTATGCGGTTGTGAAGACGGGGTTTTTCTCGATTGCGGTAGTGAAGTCGGCTTCGGCACCGAGCAGGTCGTCGAGGTTGTACTTGGCGATACCGCGCAGGAAGTATGCCTCGTAAGCATCCTCATCGACGCGCAGCAGGATGTTTAGAGTCCGGATAGCGTCGGAGTAGTTGTTTTCGATCATGAAGCGCCGCCCCATCCAGTAGAAGTACTCCTTGTTGTACTGGGCGTCCGCGACATGGCTGCAGAGCAGCGAGGCGAGGAAGAGGATCGAGACGAAAAGTTTGCGCATGGTCTGAAAAAGCATATTCGGGCGTAAAGTTAATAAAATTTTGATAAAAATACATAAAAAAGGGTCGCTGTGCGGAGATGATGTTTGGGATTGTGGTTTTGGGAAGGGATAGGGGTCAGTTGTCGGAGAATTGCATGAAGGAGGTGTTATATATGGTGCGGGATCAAAAAAGCGGGAATTAATTTGTGGGTTTAGGCAAAAAACTTTAACTTTGACAGCAATTTGTGTTTCGAAGAACCAATTTAAAACTCAGCAGATGAAAAAAGTCGATGTCGTACTTGGCCTCCAGTGGGGGGACGAGGGTAAAGGCAAAGTCGTCGACGTGTTAACACCTCATTATGATGTGGTAGCGCGGTTCCAGGGAGGGCCGAACGCAGGACACACGCTCGAATTCGAAAATCAGAAATATATCTTACGGTCGATACCGTCGGGAATCTTCCAGGGGGGCAAGATCAACGTGATCGGGAACGGGGTGGTTCTCGACCCGATCCTGTTCAAGGAGGAGGCCGAGGCGCTTGCGGCGAGCGGTCACGATCTGACCGAACGGTTGTGCATCTCAAAGAAGGCACACCTGATCCTGCCGACGCACCGCATCCTGGATGCGGCATACGAATCGGCCAAGGGGAGCGGCAAGATCGGCACCACGGGCAAGGGTATCGGCCCGGCCTACACCGACAAGATCAGCCGTCAGGGAGTCCGCGTAGGGGACATTTTCGGTGATTTCGAGGCGGTTTACCGCAAGGCGATTGACCGTCACAAGGCCATCCTGGCATCACTCAACTACAAATACGATATCGCCGATCTGGAGACCCGCTGGATGGAGGGCATCGAATACCTCAAACGGTTCCGGATCGTCGACAGCGAACGCATGGTCAACGACCTGCTTCGCGACGGCCGCAGCGTGCTGGCCGAAGGGGCCCAGGGCACGTTGCTCGACATAGATTTCGGGTCGTATCCCTTCGTCACCTCGTCCAATACGGTTTGTGCGGGTGCCTGCACCGGCCTGGGCGTGGCCCCGAAGTGCATAGGCGAGGTCTACGGCATCTTCAAGGCATACTGCACGCGCGTGGGCAGCGGTCCCTTCCCGACCGAACTGTTCGACGAAACAGGCAAGCGCCTGCGCGACATCGGCCATGAGTACGGTGCCGTAACGGGCCGCGAACGCCGTTGCGGATGGCTCGATATGGTTGCACTGAAGTATTCGATCATGATCGACGGCGCTACGGCCCTGATCATGATGAAGTCGGACGTGATGAACGATTTCGATACGATCAAGGTCGCCGTGGCCTACGACGTCAACGGCGAGCGCATCGACTATTTCCCCTATTCGCTCGAAGGCGACGTGCGTCCGGTCTACCGCGAGTTCAAGGGTTGGAAGTGCGATATCAGCAAGGTGCGCCGCTATGAAGATTTCCCGGCCGAATTCAAGCATTACGTCGAGTTCATCGAGGAGCAGACGGGTGTTCCGGTCAAGATCATCTCGGTGGGCCCCGACCGCGAGGATACGATCGTACGTTGAAGAGATCGAAATGAAGAGACAACAAAATAGTTTATTAACCTGAATACAGATGGAAAAGAAGTTGAAAATTATTGTGCTTGCCAAGCAGGTGCCCGATACCCGCAATGTGGGTAAGGATGCCATGACGGCCGAAGGTACGGTGAATCGTGCGGCACTGCCGGCGATCTTCAACCCCGAGGACCTCAACGCGCTTGAGCAGGCGCTTTACCTCAAGGATCAGTGCGAGGGCAGCACGGTGCATGTGCTGACGATGGGACCGCAGCGTGCGGCCGATATTATTCGTGATGCGATGTTCCGCGGCGCCGATGGCGGTTACCTGCTGTCGGGGCGCGAGTTTGCCGGTTCGGATACGCTGGCCACGTCGTATGCATTGGCATGCGCCCTGAAGAAGATCAATCCCGACATCATCGTTGCCGGACGCCAGGCCATCGACGGTGATACGGCTCAGGTAGGCCCGCAGGTTGCCGAGAAGCTCGGTTTGCCGCAGGTGACCTACACCGAGCAGATCATGGCCTTCGACGGCAAGACGATCACCATCAAGCGCCGTCTGGAGCACGGAACCGAGGTTGTGACCTCGCCGATACCGATGGTTATGACGGTTAACGCTTCGGCGCCGGAGTGCCGTCCGAAGAATGCCAAGCGCGTGATGAAGTACAAGTATGCGATGGCTCCGAGCGAGATGGCTGCTGCCGGTGACAGCGACTATTCGAAGATCTGCTCCGAGAAGGATTACCTGAACATAGTCGAGTGGGGAGCGGCGGATGTCGATCCCGACATGTCGCAGCTGGGTCTGAACGGCTCGCCGACGAAGGTCAAGAAGATCGAGAATGTGGTTTTCCAGGCCAAGGAGGCGAAGCGGCTTACGGGCGACGACAAGGATATAAATGAACTGATGGTCGAACTTATCTCGAGTCACACGCTCGGTTAATGGGAAAGGAGAACAGACGTATGAATAATATATTTGTATATTGCGAAATTGAGAACGGGCAGATAGCCGACGTGAGCCTTGAGCTTTTGACCAAGGGCCGCGAGCTGGCTGCGACGTTGGGATGCAAGATCGAGGCTGTGGCCATCGGCCACTCCCTGTCGGGCATCGAGCAGGAGTTGGCCAAGTACGGTGCCGATACCGTATGGGTAGCCGACGGCGAGGAGTTGGCACCGTACCGTACGCTGCCGCACTGCGCCGTGATGTGCGGTCTGATCGAGGAGCAGAAACCGCAGATCGTTCTTTTCGGAGCTACGCCGGTAGGGCGTGACCTTGCGCCGCGCGTATCGTCGACGCTGCACAGCGGTCTGACGGCCGACTGTACGAGCCTGGTGATCGGCGACCACAAGGATGCCAAGACGGGTAAGGAGTACAAGAATCTGCTCTATCAGATACGACCGGCCTTCGGCGGCAACATCATCGCGACGATCGTCAATCCCGATCACCGTCCGCAGATGGCTACCGTGCGCGAGGGTGTCATGAAGAAGGAGTTCGCCCCCGCAGCCGGCAAGGCCGAGGTGAAGGAGATCGCATGGCGCGGCATGGTACGCGACACGGATCTGGCGGTCAAGATCGTCGAGCGTCAGATCGAGGAGCGCAAGATCAACATCAAGGGTGCGAGCGTCATCGTTGCCGGCGGTTACGGAATGGGTTCGAAGGAGAACTTCGCGCTGGTTCACCAGCTGGCTGACGTGCTGGGTGCCGAAGTGGGTGCAAGCCGTGCGGCGGTCGATGCCGGATTCACGGACCATGCGCGTCAGGTTGGACAGACGGGTGTTACGGTACGTCCGAAGCTCTACATCGCCTGCGGTATTTCGGGACAGATCCAGCACACGGCCGGAATGGACCAGTCGTCGATGATCATCTCGATCAATACCGATCCCGATGCTCCGATCAACAAGATCGCCGACTACGCCATCGTGGGCGACGTGAACGACGTCATCCCGAAGATGATCAAGTACTACAAACAGAATTCGAAATAACAGATGCGTAAGATCCTGTTCATAGGTCTTTTGACGGCGGCACTCTGTTGCCGGGCGCAGGCTCAGGAGATACGTCCCCGCGAAGCCGGTTTCGAGGATTACCGGGTACTTCTCGAGGCGGCCGGTTACGAGGCGTTCAGTTTCGATTTGCGGGATTTCCTCGCAGGCCGTTACGACGTTTCGTTCCGGATCGAGGAGTATGTGGACGGCAAACGGGTTGAGGGTGGCGATGTTGTCGGCCACATGGGCCTCAACAAGTTCCTGCTGACCGATTTCCCAGAGGAGCAGCGTGGTGACGTCCGACCCGAGGATATGGCCGATCCTGAAGCGGGGGTACTCCGACAGGCCGAGAGCCTGACCATAGGGTTCTACCCCTCGGAAGAGGATTCGACGGCAAACGTGTCGATCAGCCTTGCAGGAATGGGGCGTATGGGCTGGCCTTTGTCGTTGAAGCCGGTCGTGACGCCTGACAGAACCTTTTACAACTATGGAGCGCGTCCGTTCCGGATCGATGGCTTTGAACCGGGCCGGTTCATACCGCTGGTCTTTTACGGCTCGTTCTGGTATGACGAGAGGGCGAACCTGGTACGATTCTGCGGCGAACGTGAGATCGCACCCGACCTCTCGAGCGAAATCGTCGCCAACGTGCCGCACTTCTATGTAATAGGTGTCGTGCTGACCGAAAAACAGGAGAAACAATAAAAACAGAAATTAGAGTTATGGCAAACTTTTTCTTAGATAACAAGGATTTGCAGTACCATCTTACGCACCCGCTGATGCGCAAGATTGTGGAACTGAAAGAACGTAATTTCGCCGACAAGGATCTCTACGACTATGCACCTCAGGATTTCGAGGATGCTATGGATTCGTATCGCCGCGTGATGGAGATCGCGGGTGAGATCTGCGGCGACGTGATTGCTCCCAATGCAGAGGAGGTCGACAAGGAGGGACCGAAGGTTGTCGATGACCATGTGGTCTATGCGGCCGGAACCTCGCGCAACCTCAAGGCTATTAATGATGCCGGTTTGGGCGGCCTGACCCTGCCGCGAAAGTACGAGGGTCTGAACTTCCCGCTGGTCTGCTTCGTGATGGCCAATGAGATGGTTGCACGTGCCGATGCCGGTTTCGAGAACATCTGGGGCCTGCAGGACTGTGCCGAGACGTTGAATGAATTTGCGAGCGAGGAGCAGAAGCAGAAGTTCCTGCCGATGGTTTCGCGCGGGGCGACGTGTGCCATGGACCTGACCGAGCCCGATGCCGGCAGCGACCTGGGTGCCGTGATGTTGAAGGCAACGTGGTGCGAGGAGCGCAAGGTATGGCTACTGAACGGCGTGAAACGTTTCATCACCAACGGTGACGGTGACATCTCGCTGGTTCTGGCACGTACCGAAGAGGGTACGACCGATGCCCGCGGCCTGTCGATGCTGGTTTACGACAAGCGCGACGGCGGCGTCAAGGTTCGCCGTATCGAAAACAAGTTGGGTATCAAGGGTTCGCCGACATGTGAGCTGGTCTTCAACAATGCACCTGCGCAGCTGGTCGGTGACCGCAAGATGGGCCTTATCAAATATGTGATGAGCCTGATGAATGCCGCCCGTCTGGGTATCGGCGCACAGAGCGTCGGCCTTTGCGAGGCAGCCTACCGCGAGGCCCTGAAGTATGCCCATGAGCGCGAGCAGTTCGGCAAGCCGATCATACAGTTCGCGGCTATCTCGGAGATTCTGAGCAACATGAAGGCCAAGTTGCAGGGAGCGCGTGCGCTGCTTTATGAGACGACCCGTTTCGTGGAGATCTACAAGCAGTATACGCACATCAGCCACGAGCGTTCGCTGGAGCCGGAGGAGCGTGCCGAGATGAAGGCTTATAACAGATTGGCCGACGGTTTCACACCGCTGCTGAAACTCTTCGCATCGGAATATTGCAACCAGCTGACCTACGATGCCATTCAGGTACACGGCGGTTCGGGCTTCATGAAGGATTATCCGGTTGAGCGCCTCTACCGCGATGCACGTATTACGAACATTTACGAGGGAACGTCGCAGTTGCAGGTTGTTGCGGCGATCAACCACATCACCAAGGGTACCTATCTCGAACAGATCAAGGTTTACGAGCAGGGCACTTACCGCAGCGACCTGAGCGAGGTATGTGCAAAGCTGGTGGAGATGCGTGAGGCATTCGAGAAGGCTGTTGAGAAGGTTACGGCTATTGACAAGGAGGTTTCCGGCTACAAGGACTTCCATGCCCGCCGACTGGTCGAGATGGCCGGACACATGGCAATCACCTATCTTCTGGTGCGCCAGGCTACCGAGTCGGACGAATATTACGATTCGGCACGCATCTACGCTAAGCTGGCCGAGGCAAATGTCAAGGCTGCGGCAACGTATATCGAGAATTCGGACGGCAGCGATGTCGACCTGTTCAAGTCGATCGAGGCTTAGGCCTTAGGTTGCAGTGAAAACGTTCGGGCCGGATGTCAACTCCGGCCCGAACGTTTTTGTGTGGAGAGGGGGGGGATGAGTTGTGTTTATCGATTGAGTGCGGTGGTGCAGGTGTGAGGTATGGGTGCAGGGGGCGTGGGGTTGTATTCCGGCTGTATTTCGGGGAGGGTATTTCGACTGCATTCCGGTTGTATCCCGGCTTCGGCAGAATGGTGGGGCTCTGGCCGTCCGGTGCGCGGAGTGTAAAATAACCGTCCGGTGCGGAGTGCAAAATAAAGCGCGAGTTTACGATAAGGAATATACCATAAAAAAACCGGCCCGGGCATGTGCCGCAGGACCGGTTTTTTCGATTTATGATGCTCTGTCCGAGCTCAGATCTGTTCGAGAACTGTCTATTCGAGTTCGATCAGCTGGGCATCTGTCGGGACGTTGTCGCCGACCTCAACCAGAATCTGTTTTACGGTTCCGGCCTGATCCGAGGTGATCGAGTTCTCCATCTTCATGGCTTCGAGTATCGCAACCTCCTGGCCGGCCTTGACAGCGTCGCCAACCTTGACCTTGATGTCGAGCACGCGACCCGGCAGCGGTGCATTTACCGTCGGACCGGTTACGGGATCGTGTTTCGGAACTGCGGGTTCCTCCTTCTTTTCCTCGGCAGCAGCGGGAGCCGCAGCAGCTTCGGCAGCCTTTTCGGCCTCCCAGGCAGCCTTCTTCTGGTTGGTGAGGAAGGTCTTGGCAACCATCGGGAAGAGTTCGAGCAGAAGAACTTCCTTCTCGTTGGCGGCCAGCTTAACGCCACCGTACTCTTCGAGCACCGGATTAGGCTGCATCTGATATTTCGAGGTATCGTACGGAGTCTCTTCGCGGACGCCGGCAATCTTGAATCGGAATTCGGGATCTATCTCGACGGGGGTCTTGCCATATTCGCCCTTTACGAGGTTGACGAACTGGTTGCTCTTTGTGGTGTACATCGGTTTTCCGTTCATCAGGTCGAGGGCGCAGTTCACGGCCTGTGCGCCGACGATCTGCGAAGTCGGGGTAACCAGGGGCGGCAGACCTGCAGCCAGACGCACCGTAGGAATCAGCTCCATGGCCTTGGGCAGGATATGTTCGCACTTGAGCTGTTTGAGCTGTGCAACCATGTTGGTGTACATACCGCCCGGGATCTCGGCCTTCTGTACGAGTTCGTTGGGAGCGGGGAAGTTGAAGTATTTTTCGATCTTGTGGCATGCGTCGAGCATCGTATCCTCGTCATCCTGCTGTGCGGCCTTGATAGCGCGGTCGAATTCGGCATCGATTTCGGCGGGGATCTGGTCGGTGAGCGGGTTGAAAGGTTTTGGGAACTGTTTTACGGCATCGTAGGCTTCGAGTTCCTTGCGGATCGTGAGCAGTTCCTTGTTGATCTTTGCTACGGCATTCATGTCGATATCGAGTTCGATACCCATCTTCTTGCAGAAGATATATATGAGTTCGATAGCCGGAGCAGCCGGGCCGCCTGCGAAGTTCCAGATGTTCGTATCGACGATGTCGGCACCGGCATTGATGGCTGCGACCACGGAAGCCAGACCGTAACCTGGGGTACAGTGGGTATGGAAATCGACGGGGACCTTGAGGTTCTGCTTGAAGAGGCGGATGAGTCCGGCGACGCGTTTTGGCGGGATCAGACCGCTCATATCCTTGATTGTTATCATGTCGGCGCCGAGGGCCTCCATCTGTTTGGCCTTGTCGAGGAAATATGCGTCGGTGAATACGGGTTTAGGGTTCTTTTTACCCATGAGCCGGCCGAAGAATCCGATTTTGGGATATTTGGGGTCGATAGTGTAGCAGACGGCGCAGTCGGCTATACCGCCGTACTGTTTGACATATTTGATAGTTGACTTTACGTTGTTCACGTCGTTCAGGGCGTCGAATATACGCATGATACCGAGGCCGCTTGCGATCGAATTACGGCAGAAACCGTCGATGATTTCATCGGTATACGGGCTGTAGCCGAACAGGTTACGGCCGCGCGAGAGAGCGGTGAGTTTTGATACGTCGCCGATCTGGGCTTTGATAGATTCGAGTCTTGTCCAGGGGTTTTCGTTGAGGTATCTCATCACCGAATCGGGTACGGCGCCGCCCCAGACTTCCATTGCATAGAAGTTTGCATCTTTGTAGAAAGGAAGTACACGGTCTACCTGAGCCTGATTGAGTCGGGTAGCGAATGCCGACTGCTGGCCGTCGCGCAACGTGAGGTCTCTGATTTTAAGTTTCTTTGCCATAGCTATAAAATTAGTTGTTACTGCCGAATTAACATTCCGTACGCCTTAGCGTAAAAACAAAATTAAAACTATTTTCGCAAAACTCATAATAAAATTTAGCCTAAAATCGGATAATTATTGCGATTTGTTGAAAAAAGATCGCTTTTTTTGCGAGAATTCATAATATTGAGCGTGAGATTTTGTCCGGGAATGGCAGCTGTTGACACGATTGTTGTTATTTTTGTAAAAGCGTATTACAAAATCATACAGTAAATATGAGTAAGATACTTCAGGAATTCAAGGCTTTCGCTCTGAAAGGCAATGTGGTCGACATGGCTGTCGGCGTTATCATCGGCGGTGCTTTCGGAAAGGTGGTATCGTCGGTCGTGAACGATATTCTGATGCCGCCGATAGGGGTGCTGCTCGGCGGTACCGATTTTTCATCGCTGTCGGTGGTGCTCAATCCCGAGGCCGTGGCGAAGGGGGCCGAAGCCGTGACATGGCGGTACGGGGCATTCATCCAGACATGTATCGATTTCCTTATACTGGCGGCATGCGTCTTTGCGCTGGTCAAGGTGATGAACATGCTGATGCGTAAGAAGGAGGCTGAGGCGGCTCCTGCTCCGGCCCCTGAACCGTCGAAGGAGGAGCAGCTGCTGACCGAGATCCGCGACCTGCTCAAGTCTCGCAAATAGGTGTTCCTGGGCCGGAACGAGGCGGTTGTGCTTTAGGTGGGGATGTTATGAATCTTTGCCGGCCTTGCGGTTTGTGATCAGGTCGGTGACGTAGATCGTGAAGATCGGGAACATCATCATCCCGAGGCTGGGCAGCAGTACGCATACGACCTTCCCGACGGCCGTTACGGGGAATATTTCGGCACCGACGGTGGTGACATTCATCCATGCCCACCAGAGGGCGTTCCCGAATCCGTCGAGTTTCGGGTTCAGGTCTATTTCGTAGCAGTAGAAGATGAGGGCGGCGATGTAGGTGAAGGCTGTCACGATGAAGAGGTACGATGCGAAGAGCTGCCTTATCCGGCGGCGTGCGAGCCATCCGGCGACGATCACTACCGAGGCGAGGCTTCGGATTAGGGGAGCGGCCTTGAGGATTATGTTCCAGTCGCGCGAGGGGGTTGCTCCGCACCAGTGTACGATGTTCAGGAACGGGATCGACACCAGCAGGAATATGACATTACGGCGGAAATATCGGGCCGGATCGGGGGCGGAGAGCCAGTGGACGATGAAGTCGCCGATGAAGACCATGCAGACGATGAGCTGTATGTCGAGGTATGCCGGTGAGAGGACATATCCGCGGTTGTGAATGATGTCGTACGAGAGTGAGAGCAGAATGATCACTCCGCCGGCGAGGGTAGCCCAGTCGAAACCGTGCAGCAGCCGCAGGGCCGGTTTTGAGAGCGGTGGGGTATGGGGTTTTGGTGTCATACCCTTGGCGGGGGCAAAAGCCATACCAGAGATTCCGGAGGGGCCGATATTAGGAAAAACGCTGCAAAAAGCGTTACTTTGTGGCCCGAATCATTTGAAAACAAGTTAGCGATGAAGGATTGTCGATTGATTATATTCGATCTCGACGGTACGTTGCTCGATACGCTGGGTGATCTGGCGGCGTCGTGCAACCGTACGATGGAGAGTTACGGTTATCCGACGTTTCCGTTGGAGCGCTACCGCATGATGGTGGGCAACGGCATTACCAAACTGATTGAACGGGCACTGCCGGAGGATTGCCGGACGCCGGATCACATCATGGAGGTTCGCCGGCGGTTTATCGGGTACTATCAGGCGCACCTGGCCGATTTCACACGGCCTTACGAGGGGATACCTCAGCTGTTGTCGGAATTGCGGCGGCGGGGCGTAGCATTGGCCGTAGCCTCGAACAAGTACCAGGAGGGTACCCGCATGTTGATTGAACGTTTTTTCGGTGGCGATATGTTTTCGGCGGTGATGGGGCAGTGCGACGGCCGGGCGGTGAAACCCGATCCGCAGATCGTGCGCGACATCCTTTCGGTGACGGGCATTTCAGCCGACCGGACGCTGTATGTGGGTGATTCGAGTGTCGACATGCAGACGGCGGCCAATGCATCGCTCGAATCGGTCGGGGTGACCTGGGGGTTCCGTTCACGCGGGGAGCTTGAGACCAGCGGAGCGGCACACATTGTCGACCGGCCCGAGGAGATACTGACGCTTGTCGGGTGATAGTGCAGTAGGGTAGGTCGGCTGGCTCTGGCGGGGGGCGGCAGCATGTCGGCATGGTCGGCCATGCCGCGCAGACGGCCACTTTGTTTCAGTGAACCCGGCCCGGCCGTATTTCCACCACGCGTATTCCCGCCACGCGTATTCCCGCCACAAGTATGATGAAGCGGCGAGTACTGAAAAACAAACGGGAGTGTCTCAAATCGAGACACTCCCGTTTTTATGCAGGCCCGAGATGTGCGGACCTCGTCCGATTATCAGATCCTTATTCGGCAGCCTCTTCAGCGGCGCTTTCGGCAGGATTCATGATAACGGTCAGTTCGTTGCTGTCGTCCAGCACCTTGGCCATGAGTTTCTGAACCTTCTCGGCCGACATCTCGTTCAATACGCGCTCGTAGTCGGTTGCGGCATCGAAATCATAGATGTGCAGGTAGATCAGGTCGCTGAGCCACGATGCGTTTTTCTTGAGGTTGTCCTTGTGCTGTTTGATCATGTACTCCTTGACCTTGCCCATCTCCTCCTCGGTGGGGCCCGATTCGGCCATCTTGCGGAGTTCGTCCTTGGTTATGCCGATCAGTTTTTCGGCCATCTCCTTGTTGGTGTCGAACGAGATCTGAAGCATGTAGGTATCCTCTTTGGGGTCGGTATCGACACTCATGTATGTGCTGACACCGTAAGTACCACCCTGCTCTTCGCGGATCGAGATGGTGTAGCGCTGACGCATGATCTGGCTGAGGAAGTCGGTAGCGAGGTGGTCTTCGAGCGACTTGAAGTTGCTCGGGCCGGTGTATGCGAGGAATATCGAGGTCTTGGGCATCGACATTTCGGCCTCGAATACGTTTTCGACATCGCCCTTGTAGAGTCGAGCCTTGTCGTCGACCCAGGTATGGGTTTTCTTGCTTGTGGGCAGCGAGCCGATATACTTCTCAACCAGCGGTTTGAGTGTATCGAGCTGGAAGTCGCCGACGAAGAAGAAGGTGAAGTCTGCGGCATTACCGAACATCTTGTTGTAGAGTTCGGGCATCTTCTCGAAGTCAATCTTGTCGAGATCCTTGAGCGACATTACACCGCGACGCGGATGGTTGTTGTAGAGCGACTTGTAGATCTCTTGCTGGAACTTGAACATCGGGTTGCTCTCGATATTCTGGAGCATCGAACGCTGGTTGCCCATGTACACGTTGAAGTCATCGATGTTCCAGCGGGGCGAGGTGAAGTATAGATAGATGAGCTGCATTTCGGTTTCGAGGTCCTTGGTAGAGCAGTTGCCCCGGCCGCTGGCGGTGTACGAACCGGTTCCGAGCGAGAAGTTTGCAAGTTTGCCGGAGAGCTGTTTCTTGAGCTCCGAGAGCGAGAACTTGCCGATGCCGGACTGCTCGACTACGCCGGTCAGAACCGATGCGGTCATGTCGTCGGCCTCATCGACGAGCGAGTTTCCACCCAGAGCGGTTGCCGATACGCGGATCTCGTCGGCCATGTAGTCGGTCGGCAGTGCAACCACCTTGATGCCGTTCTTGAGAGTCCAGACCGTAGCTCCGAGCTTGTCGGTCGAGGTTTTGGCCACGGGCGAGCCCTTGAGTACGGTACCTTCGGGAATCAGCGGCTCCTTGACAACATCTTCGGCATAGGGTTCGAGCTCTTCGCTGCGGACCTTCTCGATGATGGCGAGAATATCCTCGTTCGAGGGGGTATTGGCACCCTCCTTCTCGGGAGCATAGATTATAACGACGTTGTCTTCATGTTTGAAGACGAGCTCCTTGGCAATCTGGTTGAGCTGTTCGATGGTCAGGTTGGGGATTATCTGCTGACGGATCTCCCACTCGTCCTCGGCCGACGGTACGGCGATGTTTTCGCGGTAGGCCGAGATGTATTCGTTGACGAACTGTTCGTTGCGGCGGTCAGCGCGCTTGTTGTAGGCGGTTTCGGACGAGCGCATCCAGTCGGCCTGAACACGTTCGAGTTCCGACTGCGTGAAACCGAAACGGTAAGCCTTTTCGATCTCGGTGCAGAGGGTTTCGAAAGCGCGTGCAGCCTCGCCTTCATGAGCTATGGCTACTCCGAGGAATACGTCGGAGGTAGTGGTCAGACCGCCGTACATCGATGCGGAAGCGACGATGGGTGAATTGGGCTGCTGGGCGATGTCGTCGAGACGGTTGTAGAGCATGTCGCAGATCATGTCTCGGGCGATGTCGAGGACGTATGCCTGGATCGAGTTGTTCATCTCGAAGGGGATAGGCTCGTTCTTGATCATGTATCGGATCATTGTCGAGGTCTGCTCGGGGTCGGTAGCGACGCATACGAGCGGTTCGGTATTACCCTCGATCTTGATTACCTCCTTCGGCACGGGGTTCTCGACGGCCGGGATGTCGGCCATTACCTTTTTGATCTTCTCGACCATCACGTCGGCATCGAAGTCACCCACGACGACGATAGCCTGCTGGTCGGTGCGGTACCATCTGTGATAGAAGTCCTTGATCTCCTGATAGGGGAACGACTTGAGGCCCTCGATCGAACCGATGATGTTTCGGTCGGCATATTTCGAGTGGTTGTACATCGTGGGGGCCACCTTCTCGTTCAGACGCCAACCGGCGGTATTCCGGGTACGGAGCTCCTCGATGATCACGCCGCGTTCGTTGTCGATCTCCTCGTCCTCGAGCGAGATGTAGTACGACCAGTCGTGGAGGATCAGCAGGCAGGAGTCGATGATACCCTCGCGCAGCAGGGGCACGCTCGAGATGTTGTAGCAGGTCTCCTCCATCGAGGTGTATGCGTTGAGGTTTGCGCCGAACTTCACACCGATTGTCTCGAGATAGTTCATGAGGTTCTTTCCGGGGAAGTTCTTGGTGCCGTTGAAGGCCATGTGTTCGAGGAAGTGTGCCAGGCCCTGCTGGGAATCCTCTTCCTGAATAGCACCCACATTGTGGAAGATGTAGAAGTCGGCCTGATTTTCAGGCTTCGCGTTGCTGCGGACGTAGTAGGTCATGCCGTTGTCGAGCTTACCTGTCCGCAGGGCGGTGTCGGCCGGTATCGGCTGGGCCGATACGAATGACGCAAGAAGTAATGCGCCGGCTGTCAGAATAAGTTTTTTCATAGGTTTTGAGTTGATAAAATCATCTATTAAGTTTCGATCTTGTTGTCACAATTCATTCTCTGAGGGAGGATTCTGCGGTTCGGGGTCTGGCCGGTATTCGAGCAGGTCGCCGGGTTGGCAGTCGAGAGCGCGGCAGATGGCCTCGAGGGTTGAGAAACGTACGGCACGAGCCTTTCCGTTTTTGAGAATCGAGATATTGGCCTGCGTGATGTCGATACGTTTGGCGAGTTCGCCGAGCGACATTTTGCGTTTGGCCATCATGACGTCAATGTTTATAATTATCGGCATATACTCTCCCCCCCCGTAAATTTGTTTTAATCAAAGCATTCATAATGGTCAAATCGTTAGTTTCTGTTCCTGCGACAGGTCGTATCCGATCGAGAATATTTCGGCGATGAACAGTATTATCACGCCGAGCAGGACATCCCAGAAGTCGATCCGGAACGATGTGTTCAGTACGATCGAGCTACCTTCGAGCCACTTGTTGGCGCTTTTTATTGCGGTGAATTCGATCAGCGAGTGCAGCAGGGCGCATATTATCAGCACATATCCGATAACGCGGGTACGTATTATGTTTTTACGGTTGAATACGCTTTCGCTTTTGATGCTTCGGCGCAGCGACAGGATTATCAGGAAGAACATTACGATGACCGTGATGTAGCACAGCATGAGAATCCAGCTGAGTATGAGAGTCATGGGCGAACCTGTGACGGAGGTCATTATGCCGAGCGTTGAACGGTCGGTATTGTCGCTTTCGACGATGAGGTCTATTTTGTTTACGCGGGCCTTGATCTCGGTACCTTCGGGCAGGTTGAGGTTCCGTACATCGAGTTCCAGATCCGGGTTGCTGTTTGGCAGGTCGTAGAACAGGTTGATCGAGCGATTGTTGTTGTCGCGGATATTTGCGGCGATCGATTCGCCGATCCGTTGGCCGTCGTTGTAACCTTTGCTGAGGTCGGAGCCGAGTGTACCGAAGATGAAGCTGGCCACGATCACGGCAAAGAAAACTATATATAGAACCAGTATACGGTTCTGCAGGGCTTTTTTGCTGCTCATTTCTTGCTGGGTTGTTATAAATTCGAAGGCAAATATATTCAATAAATTTTGATTTGCAAAATATTTTTATCGAAAATCGATAATTTTTTGTTGCCCTTGTTGTCGGGGCGACCTCCTGCAAGAGAGTGGCGTACAGCCGGGTATAATAAAATACGGATATGGAATCATTGTGCATCCGGCGGACCTGAGGTGCCGGCGGATGGTTTTCGGACTATAGTTGGGGTCAGCGTTCGAGTTCGCGGCGGTTTGCCAGGGCCTGCGTTATGGTCATCTCGTCAACGTATTCGAGTTCGTCGCCGAATCCCAGTCCGCGGGCTATGGCCGTCACCTTGACTTCGGGATAGGCCCGCAGCCGGTTGAGGATGTAGAAGAGTGTGGTTTCGCCCTCGACCGAGGTGTTGAGCGCCAGGATCACCTCACGAACATGCTTGTCGGCCAGCTGCTCCATGAGCAGGTCGATTTTCAGGTCCGAGGGGGCGATACCCTGCATGGGCGATATGACTCCTCCCAGAACATGGTATACGCCTCGATACTGTCGGGTATTTTCGATCGATATGACGTCGGCAACCTGTTCGACCACGCAGATTGTCGAGCGGTCGCGGGTCGGGTCGGCGCAGATCGGGCAGATCTCCTCGTCGGAGAGGTTGTTGCATATTCGGCAGTGGCGTATCGAGGTGCGGAAGCGGTCGATACTCGAAGTCATGTCGGCAACGCTGGCCGGATCCATCCGCAGTATGTGCATGGCCAGGCGCAGGGCGGTCCGGCGGCCTATTCCGGGGAGTTTGGTCAGCTCCGAGGTGACCTCATCGAGAAGTTTCGACATTGTTGCAGATCCTTTCTGTTTCGGGGTTAGTCGATCTCGGTTTCGTGTTTAGTCGATCATTGCGATGGCTTTGGATTCGATCCAACCCTTCTTGCCGTCGGAGATCGTTATTTCGACCCAGGAGTCCATACGGTTTCCGACGCTGACCTTCGTACCTTCGTGGAGCACGAATAGGTCGGTTCCGGTTTTGTCGGGGGATGCCTTGACCGAAACGGCGGCATTCATTACTATTGCGTCGGAGGGTGAGATGTAGTGGCGGCGTTCGACGACGGCGAACGATGTCGAGACTATGAACAGGAACAGAGCGGCGATTGCCGTGAAGAAGCCGATCTTGCGGAAGAGCGGGATCCGCACGAGCAGGTAGACCATCGTGGAGAAGAGCATGACGGCGAGGAATATTACCGAGAGTATACCCCAGGCATTTCCGCTCAATGTCTGCCGGACCGAACGGATCCACTTGTGGGCGAAGAATTCGGGGACGCTCTGTATATGATCTTTTGTATAGCTGTTTGCCACGTCGAGGTTGTATCGAATGTCGGGGTCACCCGGGGCCAGGTTGAGTGCCTTGTTGTAGTACAGGATTGCCTGCCCGATCTTCCCGTCGCGGAAATATGCGTTTCCGGTATTGTAGTATAGTTTTGCGGAGGCGAGGTCCTGGTTTTCGATGGCGTGGTAGAGTTCTATTGCACGGCGGTAGTCGGCATTGATATATGCCGTATTTGCCTGGTCCCACAGCGAATCGATATCGGCCGGCCGGGTCTCGGCGGCTGCCGGAGCCTGCTCCGGCTCCGCGGCCATTATTGCTGCGCTGTCATTGGCGGCAGGCTGTTGTACGGCGCCGTTTGACGAAGCCTGGTTCTCCTGCTGTGCGGCGCCGAGGCATGCGGTGGCAATGAACAGCAGACAGGTTGTTATGATGTACTTTTTCATTCCGAACGATGTTTTTTGATTGTCGATTCGAGTTCCGAGATGATGTTGACGCCTTCGGCATAGACTTCGCTCATCTGTGCCGAAGCCATTGGCGAATACTGGGCCTCCTCGCAGGCGACGATCGTATCGATGAATCGCTGCATGGCATCGGGTGAGATTCCGCATTTCCGCATCTCCTCGCGGACATTCTCCTTGGTGAGGTTTGCGACCGGGATGTTCAGTTTGTCGCTCATGTATCCCCAGAGGGCCTGCAGCATCTCCTCGTAGAAGTTGTGCTGGTTGTTTTCGGACATGTATTTGGCAGCGGTCCTGAATCGTTGCAGGGCGATCCGGTTAGCACGTTTTCCGCGGATGAGTGTTGTATTCTGGAGCTCCTTGATACGTTTGTGGAGGTATGCCGACGTAGCGGCGAAGAGCGCCACGAGCAGTACGATGACAATCCAGTATGCGGTGCTGCCGACGAAGACCGCGCTTTTGGGTCTGAGGCCGGCGTTTCCGAGTTTTATGAATCGTATATCCTGACCGAGCAGTTCGACCTCCTCTTTGGAGAGGCCTCCGATGATGGTATTTCCGGAGAGGCCTCCGCCCGAGGTATCGGGCTGTACGTCGAGTTCGAGTTCGCGGGTGGCGAGGGTTACGTACTTGACGAGCTGCGGGTCGAAATATGTGAATTCGATTGGCGGGACGGTGTAGGAACCTTCGGCACGGGCGATGAACGGGTATTCGAACTGTCGGTATCCGGATATTCCGGAGGCGGCATTTTTGAGGCTTTCGGTGGTCTTGACGTCATAGAGCTCGAATGACGAAGGCAGCGAAAGTGTCGGGGCCTGAACGAAGGGAAGGTTCCCGGTACCGCTGATCTTGACGGTATATGTTGCGGCGGAGTTTGCGGTGAATGTGTTAGTGGGAGGAGTGTTTTCCATTGTGAATTTTCCCACGGCTCCGCTGAATGATGCCGGGGCTCCGGCAGGCAGCTCCTTGACAGTGATGTCGATCGGAGCGGTAGTTAGTTTGCGGCGGGCTTCGGTGACGTCGGGCATGTCGAAGAAGGGGTCGAAGCTGCGCGAGCGGCTGGGGCGGACGATCTGTGAGATTACGGTCATTTCGGCAGGGTCGATCCGCAGTTTACCGGCCTGCTGCGGATAGAGCAGGTACTGGCTGAGGATATTTGTCTCGTAGATGCGGCCGTTGTATGTTTCACGTTGAGTCGGGGCGTTTTCGACGTTCAGGTCGCGGGTCCAGAAGCCGTTGAACGACGGCAGTTTGACATCGTCCATGCCAACCAGCGGGATACGTCTGTAGAGCTTGAGGGTTGCGGTGACGGGTTCGCCCTTGAATACGCTGTTTTTGTCGACCGAGATTCGGATGAATACGTCATCCTTTCCGATCGAAGCCGTCTGGTTGTTCTGGGATTGCTGCCCGCCCTGCTGGGTTTGCGACTGAGCTTCGTCGACGACCTCGATCTTGACGGGTTGTGTACGGTATGTCTTGCCTCCCGACTGGACTTCGGCCGCTCCGATAGTGTAGTTACCCTTCTGGGTGGCCATGAGCACGTATGCGAACGTATTGATTTTGGTGTGTTCCATCGAACCGTTCAGGATGAAGGTCTGTTCGCGGTATGATGTTACGGGTCCGGCGATTAGTTCGAAGTCGTCGAATGAGGGTGCTACGAACGTACCGCTGTCGGGATCGGCATCGAGGTTGAATTCGATCTGGAAATTCTCGCCCGTAGCCACCAGCAGCGGAGCCTTGGCCTCGAAAGTGGGTTGGGCAGCGGCCCGTACGTGGAACATGCACAACAGTGCGGCTGCGCTCAACAATAGATTTCTGATGCTCATTTTCTGTATAGTAGGTTCGTTTACAACGTTTTTCAGTGCGTGACTCCAAGTGTTTTTTCGTGTCCGCCGGCCTGTTTCGGACGGGGTCCGGCGGCGGTATATCGTTCCGCGACGGTTTTGACGTGCAGCGGATTCCGTGACGGTTTCGGCGTACGGCTGACACCGTTGACATATCTGTTAATATAGATTAACGCGGAGGGCGTGCCTATTATTATTCGATGCTGTCCGAAAAAATCAATCAGACCGCATCCGTGGGGCTCCCGTTAACAAAACATCTCCGACAGACGCTCTGCCTGCCGGAAATGTCTTGTGGATTATCGGCCCGTTCCGCCTGCTTCTGCGGGGGTGAAGCGAGCCTTCGAATGTGGCGAACGGCCGCCACGGAATGACGGCCGTCACCAGTTTTGTGCTTAGTGCTTGAAGTCGGCGAAGAAGTCGTTGCCCTTGTCATCGACGATGATGAAGGCAGGGAAGTTCTCGACATAAATCTTTCGCACGGCCTCCATTCCCAGTTCGGGGAAGTCGACCACCTCGACGCTCTTGATGCTGTTCTTGGCGAGGATTGCTGCCGGGCCGCCGATCGAGCCGAGGTAGAAACCGCCGTGCTTCTTGCAGGCGTCGGTAACCTCCTGCGAACGGTTGCCCTTGGCGACCATCACCATCGAGCCGCCGTGCGACTGGAACAGGTCTACATAGGGGTCCATACGTCCGGCGGTGGTGGGGCCGAAGCTGCCCGAAGCCATACCCTGCGGTGTCTTTGCCGGACCGGCGTAGTAAACCGGATGCTTGCGGAAGTATTCGGGCATCGGTTTTCCTTCGTCGAGCATCTGCTTGATTCGGGCGTGTGCGATATCGCGGGCCACGATCAGGGTACCCTTGATGTTGAGGCGGGTCTTGATCGGGTATTTGGTCAGCGTGGCGAGCACCTTGTCCATACCCTCGTCGAGGTCGATCTCGACGGCCGGGGACATTGCGGGAGCCTCTTTGGGCAGGAAGCGGGCGGGGTTCTTCTCGAGTTTTTCGATGAAGATGCCATCCTCGGTGATCTTAGCCTTGATGTTACGGTCGGCCGAGCAGCTTACGCCGATACCTACGGGGCACGAAGCGGCATGTCGCGGGCCGCGGATCACGCGGACGTCGTGTACGAGGTATTTTCCTCCGAACTGTGCGCCGACACCGCTCTTGCGGCAGATATCGAGCACCTTCTTTTCCCACTCCAGGTCGCGGAAATATCGTCCGCCCTCGTTTCCCGAAGTCGGGAGAGCGTCGAGGTATCCGGCCGAGGCCTTCTTGACTGTTGCGAGGTTTGTTTCGGCCGAGGTGCCGCCGATGCAGAGAGCAAGGTGGTAGGGCGGGCAGGCCGATGTTCCGAGGTCCTTGATATGTTCGGTGATGAATTTTTCGAGGTTCTCTTCGGTGAGCAGGGCCTTGGTCTGCTGGTAGAGGAAGGTCTTGTTTGCCGAGCCGCCGCCCTTGGTTATGAAGAGGAACTTGTATTCATTGCCGCGTGTGGCGTAGATGTCGATCTGGGCGGGGAGGTTGGTTCCGCTGTTCTTCTCGTCGAGCATCGTGAAGGGAACGACCTGCGAATATCTGAGGTTGCGCTCCTTGTATGTTTCGTAAACGCCGCGGGTAATACACTCGGCATCGTCGGCGCCGGTATATACGTCTTCGCCCTTCTTTCCGATGCAGATGGCGGTACCGGTATCCTGGCATGTCGGGAGTTCGCCTTCGGCGGCCACGCACTGGTTGAGCAGCATGGTGTATGCGACGAACTTGTCGTTGTCGGTAGCTTCGGGATCCTTGAGGATATCGGCGAGTTTCTGGAGGTGGGCGGCGCGCAGGTAGAACGAGACGTCGCTGTAAGCGCGTTTAGCGAGGAGTTCGAGGCCCTTGGGGTCGACCTTGAGGATACGTCGGCCGTCGCATTCGACGGTTTTTACATAGTCTTTTGTAAGCAGTTCGTATTCCGTGGTGTCCGGACCGACGGGAAACGGTTCCTGATAAATGAATTCAGCCATAACTTTTGCAGATTACAATTTTCGTATTTTAAATGTTTTCGATTGCTCGCACAAACGTAACGGATAGTGCTTTCCGTTATCCGGACGCAAATTTACGAAAAACATTGTGAAACGGCTAACACTCCGGACAATATTTGTGCAAATAATTTTCATGGCCGGGCGTGCGGGGCGCCGGCAGCTGGAAATATGGGGCTTGAATGTTGTATTGCGGGGGTGTTTCTGGCGGGTGGGGGAACTGTTGCGTGCGGGGTGTTGGCGGTTTATGGCGGGGACGGGCGATTTATGTCTGGGGCGGGCGGTCGGCGGCAGCCTGTCGCGCTGGTTGTGTGGCGGGGCCTGCGAGGGGCGAATTCGGGCCGGAATTTTTCCGAATAGCCGGCGTTTTCACGGATAATTGTCTTAACTTTGCATGAATCTTAAAACCACTGATTGTTTCACACCTGTGAGTACTGCATCCGAGCCGAATACTTCAGTCGGAAGAAGCCGCGGGCTGCTTTCGTTCCTGCGCCGTCCGGACGAGTTCATGCCGCGTGACAACAGCTGGCCGGCATTGCTGCGCACGGCCTGCTGGTTCTTTGGCCAGCTGTTCGTATTCGGTGTGGGGATGGCTGTGCTGATCACGCTGGATCTGTCGCCGGCCTCCGGTTCCGAGGGGTCGGGGAGTGCCACGCAACAAGTCCCGATCCTGCTGATGGTTCTCCTGCCGCCTCTGGTCGAGGAACTGCTGTTCCGTTTCCCGCTGCGCCGAAAACGGTGGATATTGTCCGTTTGGGCTGTCTGTGTGGCCTGGTTTGGCATGAGCATGATGTTGGGTGTCAAGGTCCATGCGGGTGAATATCTGGTATGGCGCCTGCTTGCGGCAGCGGCTCTGGGGGCAGCGGTATGGTTTCGCGGCTGGAGGTGGCTGCAGCGAATCGGTTACGGGTGGTACTTCTACATCCTGGCATTGCTGTTCGGGGCAGGGCATATCTTCAATTATATCGCTGAGGATCACGTCACGGCCGGACAGATCGCTTTCTGGGTACTGTACACGGCCGACAAGACTGCTGCCGGCCTGATCTACGGATATGCACGCATCAAACACGGTTTTTGGGCATGCGTTGTGTTGCATGTGCTCAACAACCTGCCGTTTGTGATTTAGAGCGTGTGGCGTGAAAAATGTACGATAAGGGCAATTATTTTTTCGGACGGTTGCACCATATTCAAAAAAATAGTACTTTTGCAAAGATTTTAATAACTGACCTCCGCAACGGGGCCGGTCCGGGTGGCAGAAACCGGCAGAGGCCCGGTGTTAAACCGGAGGTTAAACTGAACATTTGAAGGATTCAATTCTTAAACTATAACAGCTATGGTATCTTACAAAGATTTGGGTCTCGTGAACTCGCGCGAGATTTTCAAGAAAGCCATCGAAGGCAAATATGCCATTCCGGCATTCAACTTCAACAACATGGAGCAGATGCAGGCCATCATCCAGGCATGCGTCGAGAAGTCGTCGCCCGTTATTCTTCAGGTATCGAGCGGTGCCCGCAAGTATGCCAACCAGACCATTCTGCGTTACATGGCACAGGGTGCTGTCGAGTATGCCAAGGAGCTGGGCAAGAACATTCCTATCGTTCTGCACCTGGACCACGGTGACAGCTTCGAACTCTGCAAGAGCTGCATCGAGATGGGCTTCTCGTCGGTGATGATCGACGGCAGCCACCTGCCTTATGAGGAGAACGTCGCCCTGACCAAGAAGGTCGTTGACTATGCACACCAGTTCGATGTAACGGTTGAGGGTGAGCTGGGTGTTCTTGCCGGTGTCGAGGACGAGGTTTCGGCCGAGCACCACACCTATACCGAACCGGACGATGTAGTCGACTTCGTAACCCGTACGGGCGTTGATTCGCTGGCTATTTCGATCGGCACGTCGCACGGCGCCAACAAGTTCAAGCCGGAGCAGTGCACCCGCAATGCCGATGGCATTCTGGTTCCGCCCGAACTGCGCTTCGATATCCTGGCCGAGATCGAAAAACGTATCCCGGGCTTCCCGATCGTACTTCACGGAGCATCGTCGGTACCGCAGCAGTATGTCAAGACCATCAACAAATACGGTGGTGCACTGAAGGATGCGGTAGGTATTCCGGAGGATCAGCTTCGTCGTGCGGCAGCGTCGGCAGTCTGCAAGATCAACATCGATTCGGACGGACGTCTGGCGATGACGGCAGCTGTTCGCGAGGTGTTCGCAACCAAACCGGCCGAGTTCGACCCGCGTAAATATCTGGGTCCGGCCCGCGACGAGTTGAAGAAGCTCTACATGCACAAGGTTGAGAACGTGCTCGGATCGGCCGGCAAGGCGTGATCCTGAGCGCTCTGAAGCGACTTTAGAAATGGAGACGTCCGCCGAATGTTCGGCGGACGTCTATTTTTTTGTCCTCACGTCCGGTTACCCTCATTTCCGTAGTCTCGCCTTTATTTCCGGATTTTCACCTTTATTTCCGTAGACTCGCCTTCATTTTCGGATTTTTGCCCTCACATCCAAAATTTTGCCCTCACATCCTGCTCTTTCCGGGACGTTCCGTGCAGCCGCAAGTCCCCTGGCCTTCCCGCGCAGTGGTATTCTCCACGGCGGTGTTTTGGGCGGTGGCATTTTCTGCCGTGGCATTCTCCGCGAGATGGTTCTCTCTGCCGGCATTCTTCGCGGCGGCTTGTATTGTGCCGTTACCTTATGCTGTTCATTCGGATGCTGGCCTTGACCAGCGCCAGTGCACGGATCCGTTTCATGGGGATCTCCTTGTCGGCGTGGTGGGGGTTCTGGCTGACGAGTTTGACGTAATCCTTCCGTTCGGACTTCTGGATATATTTTACGGTGATGTACTCTTCGCCGTCGAGGTCGATCGAGAGCAGGTACATGTCGCCCCAGAAGATGTCATCCGGATTGTTGAGCTGCTTGTAGAGGACAATGTCGCCGCTTTTGAGCAGGGGGTACATGCTGTCGCCGACCACATATATGGCACCGTCGCACTTCGGTAGGTTCGGAATGTGGATGTAGTTGACGGGTTTTAGGGACCGGTTGTCGGCGAAAAGCGGGACGAGGCCGGCTGTACCCTCGATGTTGTAAAGCGGGACGCTCTGCAGGGGAAGGGTGTTGTCGGTTCGGAGGAGGAATGATGTGAAATCGGGTTGGGCGTTGAACATTTCGCCGCGTCCGGAGTCGAGCCATTCGGGGTTGACGTTCAATTCTTGAACAAGAATATTCTTGTTCCGTTCGGAGAGTGCGCTTTTTCCGGTCTCGATCATTGAGAGTGCGCTTTTGCCGATTCCCAGTTTCTGAGCCAGAACCTCTTGCGTCATACCGAGTTCCTTGCGTATAAGTTTTAATCTCGATTCCATGGCGGCGTATAATTATTTTTTATGAAATATTTTCCTGAAACGTGATACAAAATTCAAAAATTGAACTTATCTTTGTACTGCAAAGATAGGGAAACAATTTCGAATTACCAACAAAAAATGGCTTTTGTGCTCATATTTTATATGTTGTGATGCCGAATGCCGCTGTTCAATAAATGAATCCTGCGGCCGCATGGCCCGAACGACTTCAAAAATTGAATCGAACCCCGCTTCCCGATCCTGCAATATTCCAACTTGCGTGCTAATCATGTTTTATTAATCTCAATCTATTCGGGATCTATGTTGAATATTCCTGTATCTGTTTATGAGGAGGTGGCTGACCGGTTGCGCGAGGCCCTCGGCATGAAGGACTATTTTTCGGGGAGCATCGAGGCTCACGACGATGATTACGACTACCGGCTTACGGCTACGCTGATCGTCTACCGCCGCCGCGACGGATATGCCGGCTGCGAGTTCGAAGCCATCGACGACCTTGTCCCCGTATGGTGGGAGTTCCACTCGTACGACATGGAGGGCGAGCTGCTGAACGACTTCGATTTCTCCTTCCTGCGCGGGATGCTTGTCGCAGAGTAGCTCTTGCGCCCGTTTCCGGACAACGGCTCATCTCGGGAGGACGCTCCCGTCCGGAAACACCTCTTCACGACCGGCCTCCCGCCCGGGGACGCCCTTCATTTCGGGCCGGTCGTTTTTTTCGAAAACTCTTAAATCCGTAAATATATATCACAAGTATGTCTGTTGTTTCATTCGAGGATTATTCGCTTGCCGTCTATCCGTTTTTGTCGCTGCAGGGTTTTCATCGCACCTATTACCGTGTTTTGCAGCAGTTTGCCGAGGGGCGTATACGGCGGTTGATGGTGACCATGCCGCCGCAGCATGGCAAGTCGGTCGGGTCGACGACGCTGCTGCCGGCCTACATCCTGGGGCTCGATCCCGATCTGCGGGTTGCGATCGCCTCCTATTCGGCGACGCTGGCCAACAAGTTCAACCGCCGCGTACAGCGTATCATCGAGTCGTCGGAGTATTCGGCTCTGTTTCCGCACACGCAGATCAAGCGGGGCGGCCGGCCGGCGAACTATATCCGCACGGCCGACGAGGTGGAGATCATCGGCCGGCGCGGGGAGTTGCTGTCGGTAGGGCGGGAGGGGTCGCTGACCGGAAACCGTGTCGATGTCTTCATTCTGGACGACCTCTACAAGGATGCCCTCGAGGCCAATTCACCCGTCACGCGCGAGAACTGCTGGGAGTGGTATACGTCAGTTGTTCGGACACGCATGCACAACGCCTCGCGCGAGTTGATTGTCTTTACGCGCTGGCACGAGGATGATCTGATCGGGATGATTGCCTCGCGGGAGCGGGTGGTGTCGCTGACCGACTGGGCGCAGATCGATACGCTGAAGCGCGGCGAGTGGCTCCATCTGAACTTCGAGGCCATAAAGGAGTCGTCGCCCTCGGCGCTTGATCCGCGGATGCCGGGCGAGGCGCTGTGGCCCGAGCAGCAGGATATCGACCTGCTGACGGCCAAGCGGAGGCTCGATACGGCCCGTTTCGACTGCATGTACCAGGGGCGTCCCTCGCCGCAGGGGAGCCTGCTGTACGGTGACAACTTTGCTGAGTACGAATCGTTGCCGTCGGATATAGTCCGTTTCGGCAACTATACGGATACGGCCGATACGGGTGACGACTATCTCTGTTCGATCTGCTATGCGGTGGATGTGGACGGGGTGATCTACCTGACGGATGCGGTCTATACGCGCGAGCCGATGGAGGTGACCGAGACGGCGGTGGCGGAGATGCTGTGCCGCAACCGGACGCGTCAGGCGACCGTCGAGAGCAACAACGGCGGTCGGGGATTTGCACGGGCGGTCCAGCGTCTGGCGCCGTCGACGCGGGTCGAGTGGTTTCACCAGAGCGGGAACAAGGAGGCGCGGATACTGTCGAATTCGGCGACGGTGCTGCATTCGCTGCGGGTTCCGGCGGACTGGCGTCAGCGCTGGCCGGAGTTCTACCGGCACGTGGTCACCTACCGGCGGGTCTTCACCTCGAACCGCTGGCACGATGCGCCGGACGTGCTGACGGGTATCGTCGAGCGGGAGGTTCTCGACCGGCTCGACCGGCGGTTGCGGCGGATCTCGTTCGTGGGCCCGAAGGGGGGCAGGTGACAGGTTTCGTGAGTATGTTTTGCCGCTACGATTGAGGTTTTTGGGAAAGAATTAGTATCTTTGCCGGATAATCCGCCTGTGTGCGGATCGGCAACGGAAATACTAATACGAACAAATAGATTTTTTTTGAATTATGGCTTTGCAATGCGGGATCGTGGGGCTGCCCAACGTCGGCAAGTCGACGCTTTTCAACTGTCTTTCGAATGCGAAGGCTCAGGCGGCCAATTTCCCATTTTGTACGATAGACCCCAACGTGGGGGTTATAACGGTTCCCGATGAGAGGCTGGTGAAGCTGGCCGAGATAGACCATCCCAAGCGTGTTGTGCCGACGACGATCGAGATTGTCGACATCGCGGGTCTGGTGAAGGGAGCCTCGAAGGGCGAAGGTCTCGGGAACAAGTTCCTGGCTAATATCCGCAATACGGATGCGATCATACATGTGCTCCGGTGCTTCGATAACGAGAACATTACGCATGTGGACGGGAGTGTCGATCCGGTGCGCGACAAGGAGATCATCGACACGGAGCTGCAGCTGAAGGACCTTGAGACGGTTGAGAGCCGCATCGGGAAGGTCCAGAAACAGGCTGCGACGGGCGACAAGAATGCCAAGCGGGCATTCGAATTGCTGAGCCGTTACAAGGAGGTTCTGGAGCAGGGCCGTTCGGCGCGTACGGTGGCGGTCGACAAGGAGGACAAGAAGGTTCTTCCGGACCTGAACCTGCTTACCGACAAGCCGGTGCTGTATGTCTGCAACGTCGACGAGGCAAGTGCCGCAAAGGGGAATGCCTATGTTGAGGCGGTCTGGAAAGCGATTGCCGACGAGGATGCCGAACTGCTGATCGTGGCGGCGGCGACGGAGGCCGATATCGCCGAGCTGGAGGATTACGACGAGCGCCGGATGTTCCTCGAGGAGATCGGTCTGGAGGAGTCGGGCGTAAGCCGTCTGATCAAGGCGGCCTACAAGCTTCTGGACCTGCAGACCTACTTCACAACGGGGCCCGACGAGAGCCGTGCATGGACCTTTACGCGCGGCATGAAGGCTCCGCAGGCGGCCGGTATCATCCACTCGGATTTCGAGCGGGGTTTCATCCGTGCTGAGGTGATCAAGTATGACGACTACGTTTCGCTGGGTTCGGAGAAGGCGTGCCGCGACGTGGGCAAGATCGGCATCGAAGGCAAGGAATATGTGGTTCAGGACGGTGACATCATGCACTTCCTGTTCAACGTGTGATATTACAAACCTGTTTAACATCTTAACATCGTACGGTTATGAAACGATTCAATGCAGTCGTAATCGCCCTCTGCATAGTGCTGAGTGCGATCTTTATCGGGCGGGCCTATACCTACAAGTATCGGGTTCAGGACACTATCGAAGTTACCGGACTGGGAGAGACGGACTTCACATCGGATCTTATTGTCTGGCGGGGCTGGATTACGGCCGAGGCCGGAGATGTGGCTTCGGGATATGCGCAGATCGAATCGAGCCGGAAGAAGGTGCTGGATTATATCGTGTCGAAGGGGATTCCGGCCGACAGTGTGGTCTTCATGTTCGTCAATGTGAACAAGGCTACCGAACCGGTCTACTCGAGCGACGGAAACTATATGGGGCAGCGTTTCGTGGGATACGACCTGCGTCAGGAGTTTACGGTCGAGTCGACCGATGTCGAGGCCGTCGAGGCGATTTCGCGCGAAATCTCGTCACTGATCGCCCAGGGGGTATCGATGGAGTCGTGGGAGCCGGCCTACTATTACACGAAGCTCGACGACGTTAAGCTCGACCTGATCGAGAAGGCTACAGCCGATGCCAAGGAGCGTGCATTGAAGATTGCACGGGCGTCGGGTGCGAAGCTGGGACGCGTGAAGAGTTCGCGCCTGGGGGTTTTCCAGATCACGGGCGCAAACAGCAATGACGAATTTACGGCGGGAGGCCAGTTCAACACCTCGAGCCGCAACAAGAAGGCCCGCGTAACGGTCCGGCTCGAATACCGTATCAAATAGACGTACGGCCGGAGTTCGGGTGAAGGGAATTTTTATAAAACGGATTATATGGCCGGCTGCGATGCATTGCGTGCGGCCGGCATGTCGGACGTTGGGGGAGTGGAAAGCCTCCGTCCGATTTGAAAAGTTTACAGTATGAGTGACAACACAAGACCTGTTCGGGTGCGTTTTGCCCCGAGTCCTACCGGTCCGCTGCATATCGGCGGCCTGCGTACGGCATTGTACAACTATCTGTTTGCGCGTCAGCACGGCGGCACGATGATCCTGCGTATCGAGGATACCGATTCTCACCGGTTTGTTCCGGGCGCCGAGGAGTATATCATGGAGTCGCTCGACTGGTGCGGAATACATATCGACGAGGGTGTCCGCGAGGGAGGCCCGTACGGACCGTACCGCCAGAGCGAACGTCGCGAGATCTACCTCCAGTATGCCGAGCAGCTGGTCGGGAGCGGGAATGCCTACTATGCATTCGATACTCCGGAGGAGTTGGAGACGGTTCGCAAGGAGTATGAGTCGCGCGGCGAGACCTTTGCCTACGACCATACCGTCCGCGAGCGGATGAATACTTCGCTGCGGCTGTCGGCCGAAGAGGTTTCGGAACGGATTGCACGCGGCGACCAGTGGGTTATCCGGTTCAAGATGCCCGAGAACGAGGAGGTTGTGATGCAGGACATGATCCGCGGCGAGGTTCGCATGAACACGTCGACGCTCGACGACAAGGTTCTCTACAAGTCAGCCGACCGCCTTCCGACCTACCACCTTGCCAATATCGTCGACGACCACCTGATGGAGGTTTCGCACGTTATCCGCGGTGAGGAGTGGCTTCCGTCGCTGCCGCTGCACTATTTGCTGTACCGCGCCTTCGGGTGGAGCGATACTCAGCCGGAGTTTGCACACCTGCCGCTGCTGCTGAAGCCGACCGGTCAGGGCAAGCTCTCGAAGCGTGACGGCGACAAGATGGGCTTTCCGGTATTCCCGCTGTTCTGGAAGTCGCCGACGACGGGCGAAACGGCCCACGGCTACCGTGAGGACGGTTATTTCCCCGAGGCGGTTGTCAACATGCTGGCTCTGCTGGGCTGGAACCCCGGGACCGAACAGGAGATCTTCTCGATGGATGAGCTGATAGCGGCCTTTTCGTTCGACCGCGTGGGCAAGTCGGGGGCACGTTTCCAGCCCGACAAGGCGCGGTGGTTCAACGCGCAGTACATGCACCGCCGCGACAACGGCGAACTGGCGCGTCTGTTCCAGCCGATCCTGAAGGAGAAGGGTGTCGAGGCGCCGCTCGACCGCGTGGAATATATCGTAGGGCTTGTGAAGGATCGTGCAGTGTTCGTGAGCGACCTGTGGGATCTGAGTTCCTACTTCTTCGTAGCCCCGACCGAGTACGATGCCAAGTCGGTGCGCAAATACTGGAAGGATGATGTTCCGGCGCGTCTGGCGGAACTGCGGGATGCGTTGGCCGGGGTTGAGGAGTTCTCGGTGGAGGCAACCGACCGTTTCGTACACGAGTGGAACGAATCGAAGGGTTACGTTATCGGACAGACGATGAATTCGTTGCGGCTGGCCGTAGTGGGAGCCTGCAAGGGCCCGTCGATGTTCGAGATACTCTATGTGGTTGGGCGAGACGAGACCATCCGCCGCATCGACGCCGCATTGGCAGCGATCCATCCGGAGGCCTGATCCGGCCCGGAGCTGCGGATCTTTATGAGGTCCGGGATCGGAGGCAGGTGCTTTTGATGCCCGAGGCTGTGGATTGGGATTTGATCGGTTCAGCGCGCTGTGGAACAGGTGTTGCATGATATGGTCTGAGCCGTGGATTTTAATTAAATTAAACGGAATAGAGATATGAACTTCAAGGAACTTGTGGAGGAGCGCCGTTCGGTTCGGCGTTACTCGGACCGGGAGGTCGAGCAGTCGAAACTCGATTACATACTCGAATGTGCACGCCTGGCGCCGTCGGCCGTGAACCGTCAGCCATGGCATTTTGCCGTTGTCCGGAGCCGAGAGGCGCGGGAGCGACTTCAGCGCTGTTACGGTCGCGACTGGCTGTCGACGGCACCGGTCTGCATCGTGGTTCTGGCAGATCGGAATGTTTCGTGGAAACGGCCGTTCGACGGGCATGACCATGCCGATATAGATGCTGCAATCGCTGCCGAACATATCTGTCTGGCGGCTACTGAACAGGGTTTGGGGAGTTGCTGGATCTGCAATTTCGATCCGGCGGAGTTTGCCGTGCAGTTCCCGCAGCCCGAGGGTGTCTATCCGGTGGTGATAATCCCGATAGGCTATGCGGCCGATGAGCCGCGCGAAAAGAGCCGCCGTCCGCTGTCGGAGACGGTTTCGGAGCTGTAGTGTGTGCTGCGGACATCCGGAACGGGTGTTTGCGGCGCAGCATCTGAACAGGGGTGCAATTTCTGAACAGGGGTACCGCATTTGACAAGGTGTAGCCTCTGAACGAGGGTGCCGTATTTGAGCCAAGGTGCAGTTTCTGGGCAGGGCGCAGTTCTTGAATCAAGGGGCAACTTCTGGCCAGGAGGCAGCATTTGAATAGAGAGCAGTTTTTCTGGACAAGGGCAGCTCTTGAACTAATAATACTTTTGTGAATAAACATAGAAGGCCGGTGAGCAATCACCGGCCTTCTATGTTTGTGTTATCTACAATAGACCCCACGTTTTTGCGCAACGATCTGACAAGTGAGGCTATTCTATGCGGCTGCCTGTGCTTGTGCCCTTGCAGTCGATGTCCATGACCCCATGAAGCCCGGCCGGGCTTCATGTTTCGGCATGTTCGGGCTTCTGAGCCAATATTCGGGGCGGGAAACTATGCGAGCAGTTCGCGCACCTTGTTCGAAATATCCTTGCCTTCGGCTTTGCCGGCCAGGCGCTTCGAAGCTATTCCCATCACCTTGCCCATCTCCTTGATGGACGAGGCTCCCGTTTCGGCGATAATCTCGCGCAGGGCCGCCTCCAGCTCCTCTGCCGAGAGCGGTTTGGGCAGGAACTCCTGCATGACCCGTACCTGCGCCATCTCCTCGTTGTAGAGATCTTCGCGGTTCTGCGACTTGTAGATCTCGGCCGCATCCTGACCCTGCTTGCAGAGCTTGCCGATAATCTTGAGCGTATCGGCATCGGGAAGTTCGGCGATCTCGGTTGAGGCGGTTTTGGCCTCAATGATATATTTCTTGATGTTGCGCAGCGCACTGAGGCGTACCGTATCCTTGGCCTTCATGGCCTCCATGATACCTTTGCTGATCTGTTGTTCCAGACTCATGGTTGTTGTATGTTTTGGTTCACATTTGTTACGTCCGCAAATATACGAATAAAATGCGGCAGGCTATTCCCTTCCGTCGAAGAAATCGAGGGCGTCTTTCATCAGACGGTCGCGTTTTTGCTGGTCGGTGACGGTTTCGAAGGGGAAGCCGAGCACGATCGTCTTGTAGTCGCCGCGGAATGCCGTGCCGGCACCGAGGCCGTTTTCCGAATAGCACAGTATGGTATATGCACCTTTGCCGACGGGGGCGATTGCATCGGGCGACTCGACGGCATAGCATTCGCTGCTGAGTTCGGTGTTGAAGCGGTATTCGGCCATCGGGAAGCGGGCGGGCGAACGTTTCGTTTTGACGGTTCCGCGACGGGCCGCGCGTTGGCCTACAAGCCGGTAGTGGAGCACTTCGCGTGCGAACGTCTGGTCTGCGGGACAGGCATCGGGACCGTGCCAGAGGTCGCTGCCGACATAGCTGCCGCTGACCATTATGTTTCCGCCGGTGGAGGTGTAGTGTGTGATTGCACGTTGCAATTCGGGCGTGAATGTGCGGAACTGAATACCGCCGGTGCCGCGCCCCATAACCGTTGACCGCTGCTTGCCGAGGATCAGGTCGATGATCGGGTAGCGAGTCATCAATGTGGTATCCGCCTCGACGGCCTGAGCCGAAGCCGAGCAGAACGAATATCCGGCTGCCGCGATCGAACGTCCGTGCAGGGCGGGGTAGTCGAATGTATTTCCGGCGAGCACCTGTGCGGCGTAATCGCTGTAACACGATCCGAGGGATTCGTTGTAGTTCTCGCTCATGGTCTCCGAGCGTCGGTATTCGCGCTGGTATCCGATGAAACTTATGTCGTTGAGGTATGGTACACCGCCGTCGATGTGGTTGAAGAAACCGGCTATCGAGTCACCCTGGAAGTTGAGCGGGGCGCTGACGCGGTCGAAACCGTTGACAATCATCACGGTGCCCTTCTCCTGCGAGAGGCGGCATACGGCGAGTGTCTGGCTCGGGAAGCTCTCACCGCCGTCATTGACCGCCGTCACGCGGAACGAGTATACCGTATCGCGCGAGATAGGGATGATGCAGGCGGTATCGTCGACCATGCGGCCGTTGTCGAACCCTGCGTCACCGCGGCGGGTGTAGATTATGTAACGTTCGGCGCGGGCCGACTCTTCGAGGGTATCGATTTGGGGACGCCAGCTGAGCCGTACGGAATCGCCGGTCAGGGCTGCGGCAAAAGCCTCGACGGGCAGCGGCTGTACGACATACTCCTGATCATACTGATATGCGAGATATTGCAGAATACCCTTGTATACGGCGCGGCTTACGGTGAACCTGAAACGCGGGTCGAGGCCGTAACGCATGTCGGCGAAATTCTGGTGTGAGAGCAGTTCGAGGAGCATTGTGGGGGCCGACGGGACACGTGCTTCGTAATATGATCGGTTCCAGAGACCGCGGCGGGACCATTCGGGTTCGTATGCGGCGCGGACGTCTCGGCAGATGTTTGACATGACCATGTCGGCCAGGTCGCGCGAGAGGTATCTCGATGCCCCGCCATGATATTTACCGTTGTTTTCGCGGGTGAAGAATATGCCGAGCGTTCCGACAATCTCGTCATCCATCTTTGCGCCGGCATCCGAGTGGAATGCGAATGCCATGTCGACCGGAATCCTGAGACCCGTGCTGTCGGGCAGGGCCTTCGAACCTCCCATGAGGTAGTTGACCCAGTGTGCACGCGACATGTAGTCGTCGCGATAGTCGTCGGCACCCTGTTTTGGATTGTAGACCTTTTCGGGGAATCCGGCCCACTGAAGCCAGTACCTTGCCCCTTCGACATATCGCGGATATCCGCTTACGGTGGGTTCATACTCCATTTCGGGATTACGTTTTTCGGGAACGGGGATGCGGGCGATGTTTCCGTATCCGCCGCCGAAGCGGACGGCATCGGCCGTGACGATACGGTGTTTGCCGTGGGCCGAACGGTTTGTCAGCGTGACGCTTCCGTGAGCCTCGTCCATGCCCTCGGCGAAGTCGAAGTGTCCGAGGTAGATCCACGTTCCGCCGCCGATCATCTGATTCACTGCAAACGTCGTCTCACCGCCCAGATGCCGGACGGTGTATCGGGCGTCGTCGGCACTGTTACGGTGGCTCTGGTAGGATACATATACCGCATATCGGCCCTTTTCGGGGATGTCGGGCGTCCAGACGATCCGGCTCTCATCCTCCTTTTCGGGGTCGAGGCTGACGCACTCCGAAGCGCGGCACGATCCGTCGGTGAAGGGATTATGACCGTCGGTGAAAGTCTGCTGCCGAAGGGCAAACCCACGTTCCACGGGGGTATACCATGTACGGTGTCCGGTATATTCATCGTAGGTCGATGTACCCGGAGTATCGTTGTCGACGATAACCTCTTGAGTTTGCCAGTCCCGTTCGCGTGGGAGCATGACGTTTGCACCGGCATTTTCGAGCATCGGAACCAGGTATTGGAGCACATAGCTCTGTGTGTATAGGTCCTCGATCGTTTGCCAAAGCTTGGCCCTCTGCCATTGCCATTCGCCGCTGTTGTTGTCGAAGTACAGTCCGTGGCTCTGCCACATGGCAATGTGACGTCCGGCGAGGCCGCGTTCGGGCTGCGAGAGGGACGAGAGCCGTGTGACCAGCGGCCGCGAGGCGCGGTTTACGAAACGTTTCTCGTCGGTTTTGGGCTCGACGTCCTGGTAGATCTCCTGCTCGGCGTCTGGACTTTTCCGTTGGGGCATTTTCCGTTCGGGCGTTTTCGAGCGGAGCGGGCGCGGGATCAGATCTTCGATGTTCTGGCGGTCGGTGATGATCCGTATCCTGAATCGGGACATTTCGTCGGGCAGGCACTCCCGTATGCTGTCGTATATCGGCGGGATGTTCTCCACCCGGAACGGGTAGTACGACATGTCGATATTTGTGTAAAGCGTGAGCGTGGTGTCGGATATGCTGACACGTTCGACTTTAATCCGGCTGATCGTAGTTTCACGTTCGACGATTCGGGTCAGCAGGTCACCGATCCGATATTTGTCAGCCTGCGACAGCGTTTGCGCATTTATGCCGGCGGCCGCGCATACGCATACGGCCGTCATTGCCAGACGGCGCATACGGGAATATCTTTTCATTCTGACCTGATTAGACGGTTTGCGGGGACTCTTTTTTGCGAATCAGCATGGCCATACCGATCATTGTGAGCAGGGCGTTTATGATCAGGAGTTCGAAACCGATCTGGTAACCGTTGAAGATTACGGGGGCGAATTTCTGAATCACGAAGCTCAGTATCGGGGCAATGATTGCCACCAGGGGCATGTATCGGTCATTGACCTTTGCCTTGAACAGGATTCCGAAGGCGAACATGCCCAGGATCGGACCGTAAGTGTAGCTTGCGACGCTGTACACGAGGTTTATGACGCTGTCGTTGCCCCATCGGTTGAAGACGAGGATTGCCAGACCCATGATGACAGTCATGCCGATATGAACGCGTTTGCGGACCTTGGTCAGTTTTTGGTCGTCGTATTTCTTGGTACCCTCGAGGATATCTACGGTATATGATGTTGTGAGGGCGGTGAGAGCCGAACCTGCAGCGGAATATGTCGAGGAGATGAGACCGAGGACGAAGAGTATTCCGACAATGGCGGGGAATCCGCCGTCGACGGCGATGAACGAGAATACCTGGTCGCTCTTGTCGATAACGGGAGTTCCCGAAGCGTCGACCATCGGGAAGAGTGATTCGGTTCCGGCGACGATATTTTCACGGGCGAGGAATATGAAGAGCAGCACGCCGAGCACGAGGAACAGGAATATTACGACCATCTGCATGAGGATCGAGATGATGAGGTTTTTCTGCGAGTCCTTCGGGTTCTTGCAGCTGAGCGTACGCTGCATCATATCCTGGTCGAGGCCGGTCATTGCGATAACCATGAATATTCCGGCGAGGAATTTTTTCCAGAAGTAGCGGCTGTCGTCGACGTCGTCGAAGAAGAACATTTTGGAGTACTCATGGTCGGCGATCTGTGATGTCATCGACGAGAAAGAGAGGCCCATGTCTTTCATGATGAAGACGATGCAGAGTACGACGCTGCCGATCAGGCAGACTGTTTTGAGCGTATCGGTCCAGACGATGGACTTTACGCCGCCCTGTTTTGTATAGAGCCACACCAGCAGCATCATTATGATCATGTTCCAGACGAAGGGGAGGTTGTACTGGTCGAAAACGAGGAGTTGGAGCACGGCGCAGACGACGTATGCACGGAGTGCGGCGCCGAGCATTTTGCTGATGAAGAAGAACCATGCACCGGTTTTGTGTGACATGACCCCGAACCGAGTATCGAGATATTCGTACAGCGATACTACATTCATGCGGTAGAACAGCGGAATTAGGACGAAAGCGATGATCAGGTATCCGACGAAGAATCCGAGTACCATCTGCATGTAGGAGAAGCCGTCGGCAGCGACCGAACCGGGGACTGAGATGAAAGTTACGCCGGATATTGCCGCGCCGACCATTGCGAATGCGGCGATGAACCAGGGGGTTTTACGGTTTCCGGTGAAGAAGCCGGCATTATCGGTCTTTCGTCCGGACCAATAAGCCACGATGAATAGCACCGCGATGTATGCCAGGACGGTGACGATAACGGAAAGAGGAGTCATAGGAGATATTTTAAGTTAGTAATCTGTTATAGGTAAATCGCCCCAAATATACTAAAATCTCGCGAGAAAACTGCCGTTTCGGCAAAAAATAATGGACGTTTTCGGGCATGCGGCGAGCGGCGGTCCTGATGTTCTGGACCGTTGGCCGTATTCCGGAGTCGGGTTGGCGGGGATGCCGGCCGACGGGGCGGGTGGTTGAACTTCAGAATCTTATTTGGAGTTCCAGACCGGCATGTATCGGTTTGCCGCGCTGCATGAACCTGTTGCCCATGCTCTCGAAATAGAAGGACTGGTATTTTTGGTTGAGGGCGTTTCGGATCCAGAGTGCCAGGACGCCGGCACCCTTTTCGAAGCTTATCCTGCCGTTCAGTGTACCGTAGAATGGCTGGCTTGCGAGATTGTCCTCGGTCCAGTAGATCCGTCCGGCGGCGTTGAAGTCGAGGGCGATGCGGATCCGGTCGAGAAGCCTGCTGTTGTCGAAATGCATGACATGCTGCAGCCCGATATTGAGGGTATGCTGCGGGATGAAGGGGACATGCTTGCCGCTGAAATCCTCTTCGGTACCGCCGTTGAGAATGGTGCGGTAGTCGACGAATTTGGCCTCGATGAAACCGTATCCGACGTTGAGGAGCCACGAGCGGGCGATTTCGGACGCAACCGAGATTTCGGCGCCCAAGCTTCGGCTTTTGCCGGCGTTGCGGGTGATACGTCCCATCCCGTTCTCGGAGAACTGCGACACCTGCTGGTCGAGCGTATTCATCAGGAACAGTGCGGCATCGGCGGTTATCCGGCCGTTGAAGAGGGTAAGGTGGGTTCCGACCTCGTAGTTCCAGGCGTGTTCGGGTTTGTAGAGGGCTGCGGCGTCGACATCGATCTCGGTTTCCGGCATCATCTGTCCGATCATCTGGGCTACCGGGCTGAGCGCCTGGCTTGCGAGCATGGCCTGCTTCATGGAGTTCATGAGCTGGTATTGCGCCAGATCGTTGAACATCTGTATGTTGTACCCTCCGGAGCGATATCCCCGTGCCACGGTTGCATAGATATTGTTTGTTTCGGCCCATTCGTACTGCAGGGAGAATCGCGGGAGCAGCTGCAGGTAATCGTGTTTCATCTTGCCGGCGAGCAGGGATGCAGCCTGCATGTTGTTGTCCTCGAGCCGCATTGGCCCCATCTGCAGCGAGAAACCGAAGTTCATGGGATCGCTTTGCGAGCGGTAGTCGAGCGACATTTTCTCGTAGTCGAGGCGCAGTCCGGCCGAAAACGAGAGCCCTTCAACCAGTATGTCGTTCCAGGTGCTCTGGTGGTATATGGCGAGGCTCATTTGCGGGGTTGAGAAACGTCCTTCGATCGGAAGCCGGTCGTTGAAGATCGACAGTTGCATCCGAGGAGCCTGCGGCGAGGATGGGAATGCGCTGTTGGCCTTTTGTTCGATCAGTTCGGAGATTCCCTGCCGCTTGAATACGACCGGCGCCGAGGTTTCGAGCCACTGGTAGAATCCGAAGACTCCGGCGGTCCATTGCCAGCGGCGCTGGTGTTGCGACCTGATGACGATCTCCTGGCTTACGGTATTTGAGTGCTGGTTCTGTTCGAGGGTGAAGATGTCGGCCGGGGTGAAATCCTGGTCCATGCGCATGCGGTCGTCGAGGAGCTGGTGTCCGGTTATCGAGCTGACGGAGATATCGGCGGTACGGTACTCGATCCGTATGCCGCTGTTGAGCATGTTGCGGCGGTATCCGCTCGGGTCGTTGTATGCGACATGTCCGACGTACTGGTCGAGCTGGCTGCCGTCGGTCCCGTTTTCGGCGGTTGAGGAGCCGGAGGAGGGTACGGGGCCGAGATAGATATACGGATAACCTCCTTGGTTGAGGTGTTCGAAGTTGACGTTGATGTCGATCTTGAGGTTGTCGGACGGGATCATCAATGCGTGCAGACGTCCGCCGGCGGTATTGCTGCGGTCGATGCGGCTGTTGTCCGTGATGTTTTTGAAGAACCCTCCGGCATGCTCGTAGAACCCGCCGGCCGAGAATGCGAACCGGTTCGAGATCCGGTGGTAGTGTGTCAGCGAGGCGGTGTAGTTGTCATGCGTCCCCAGCCCGAGGCGCAGGTCGGTGCCCTGGTACGTGAACGGCGACTTTGTCCGCACCTTGATGACCCCGCCCATGGTGTTGCGGCCGTAGAGCAGGCTTTGAGGGCCTCGGAGCACCTCGATTTGTTCGATGTCGGAGTAGTTGAAGTCGAAGGCCGATTTGTCGATGTATGGTATGTCGTCGACGTATAGCCCGACGGCCGGGGTATTGATCCGCGATCCGATCCCTCGGATGTAAACTGCGGTGGTCATCCGCGAGCCGTAGTCCGGGATGAAGAGGTTCGGGACCACCGACGAGAGGCTTTTGATTCCGGAGATCTGTTTGAGGCTTAATTGCTGCCGGTCGAGCGAGGATGATGCAACGGGGAGTTCGCGCAGGTTTTTGCTCTCCTTTGCGGCCGGCATCACCACTATATAATTCATGTCGACGGTCATGGAATCGGGCTCCTGGGACAGGCCGGTAGTCGAGGCCGGTTCGGAGTCCTGGGGCTGAAGGTTGTTCAGCTGCCGGGACTCATCGCCGAATCGGGTGTCGGGTATTCTGTTTGCGCGGGCGTCGGAGGGCGTTGTCGCCGCGAGCGCCGCCGTGACAAGGATGATTGACAGGAATTTCATGACAGTCTGGGTTGCAGGATTTAACCGGCTGCAAAGTAACGGCGTTTGGATGATCCGTGCAACCCTCATTTGTTAGGATTCTTGCCACGGCCGGAGCCGGGAGCGCTAAATACGGTCAACCTCGACGTACCCGTGCATTACGGCATAAATGGTGAGTGCCGAGACCGATTTTATGCCGAGTTTCTCGGTGATGTTCTGCCGGTGGCTGATGACGGTCGTGGGGCTGATATTGAGCCGTTCGGCAATCTCCTTGTTTATCAGACCCCGCACGAGCAGCTGCAGGACCTCTATTTCGCGGGCCGAGAGCAGGTGTTCATGCCGGGGCCCGTGCGGGGTGTCATGCGGTCCTTGTCCGTGCGCGGCACCGGTTGGGTGAGGATGTTCGGCCGGATGTCCGTGGCTGTGCAGGCGCAGGATGCTTTTTGCGAGATCCTGTTCGCTTTGGCAGATGTTGAGGCTCTTCATGCCGGCCAGTTGCGGAAGGTTGTCGCTGCCGGCCAGGACGATCGTCTGGGTCTGCCGCTCGAGGAAGAAGGCGGTATGCTCGAAATATATCTGCGCCGAGACGAAATAGTGGGCATACCGTTCGGGATTTGCGGCCGTCAGTTCGCCGAACGAGCGGAATGTCCGGATCGCCGCATGCGGAATGACCTCCCGGAGCAGGTTGAGCAATCCCAAGCCGCTCAGCGTATTGTGGTCTATGATGGCTATCGGGTGCATTTCGTCTTGCTTCAGCGGTTGTGACGGGAGCAGTAGTCGCGGATATTGTTCATGATGCACTCGGCGAGTACCTCGATCGACTCGGCGGCCGACCAGGCGTTGTGCGGCGAGAGCAGCAGCTTGTATGGGTCCTTGATTCGGAGCAGCGGGGAGTCCGCCTCGATCGGTTCCGACGTGAAGACGTCAAGTGCGGCTCCGGCAATCAGGTTGTCGTCGAGGGCCGAGGCGAGTGCCGCCTCGTCGACGATTCCGCCGCGGGCCATGTTGATGAGCAGGGCGTCGCGCTTCATCGTTTCGATCTGTTGACGTCCGATCAGGCCGCGGGTATGCGGGTTGAGGGGACAGTGTACCGAAACGATGTCGGAGGTTGCGAGGAGCTGTTCGAGTGTCAGTCGCCGGTATGGCTCCTGGCGTTCGACACCCGAGGTGGAGGCGTAGACGACTTCGCATCCGAGGACCGCGGCGACGCGGGCAACGCTGTGCCCGATTGTTCCGAGTCCGACGATTCCCCACCGGCGGCCGTGGAGGCGGCGTGTCGGGCGGTCGAAGTTGAACATTCGCCCCTCGGACGAATAGCGCCCCTGCTTGATGAAACCGTCGTAGTAGACCGTTTCGCGCAGCAGGGCAATGGCGGCGCCGATGGTTGCTTCGGTTACCGATTCGGTTGAGTATCCGACGGCATTGCGGACTTCGATCCCGAGCTGGGCGGCGGCATCGAGGTCGATGGTATTGAGGCCGGTTGCCGCAACGCAGATGAGCCGTAGTTTTGGCAGCGCCGCGAGCCGTGCGCGGTCGAAGGGAACCTTGTTGGTTATTATGATCTCGGCATCGCCGGCACGCTCCATAAGCTCGTCGGCCGAGGTGTTGTCGTAGGATGTGAATTGGCCGATCTGTTCGATGCCCTTGAGCGGGGCGCCGTTGAGTGTGTATCGGTCGAGGAATACGATCTTGGGTTTCATTGTCTGGGGTATTTTGTTATTGTTGTTTTTACTTTGTTTGCGGCATTTCGCCGATCAGGTCGCGGATGACCACCGAGGCGCATCCGCAGCCGAATACCGCCGGCATGTAGGAGATTGTTCCGGCATTCGACTTCTTGTTTGTGGTTTCGCTGATTATGACGGCCCCTTCGCGGACGGGTTCGGCCGAGAAGACGGTCTGGAAACCGCTCCGGACCCCCATCTTGTGGAGACGTTTCCGGAGCATGTGGGCCAGCGGACAGTGGTGGGTCTGCGAGATGTCGGCGATCTCCATTCGGGTGGGGTCGGTCTTTGCGCCGGAACCCATTGCGCTGACGATCGGAATGCCGCGGTCGAGGGCGCCCTTTATGAGGGCGGCCTTGGGCGAGAGGGTGTCTATGGCGTCGACAATGTAGTCGTATTTTGCGGCGTCGAGGAGGCGGTATGTCATTTCGTCGCGGATGTACTCTTCGACCACCGTCAGTTCGATTTCGGGGTTTATGTCGCGCAGGCGGTCGGCAACAAGTGCAGCCTTGGACTTCCCGACGGTCGAGTGGAGTGCGATGAGCTGTCGGTTTATGTTTGATTCGGAGACTGTATCCGAATCGGCGACGGTCATGCGTCCGACACCGGCGCGGCAGATCATCTCGGCCGCATAGGCCCCCACGCCGCCGAGCCCGACAACCAGGACGTGTGCGCTGTTGAGGCGTTCGAGTTTCTCTTTGCCGAGAAGCAGTTCGGTACGTTCACTCCATTGAGGCGTTTCCATTGAATATACGGTTGAAATTGTTGTAAATTGTTGTTTCGAGGACCTCGGGGTCGCAGCCGATCGTATGCGCGACGGCGGCGTAGGTTTGAGCTATCGGGTCGGGACTGTCGTCGGTCTCGATGAATAGGCGGTCGGTCGGGGTCTGCCCGAGTGCCTCGACGGTGCGTGGCGAACGGAGGCTCCGCATCGAGAACGAGAGGCAGCAGCCGTGATCGACGGCGCGTCGTGCCTGCTGTGGCGATCCGATGAATCCGTGGAATATCGCGGTGACGTTTGGGAAACCTTTCAGGATCTCCATGGTCTGCTCGAAAGCGCGTACACAATGTATTATAACGGGCAGGCGCCGACGGTTGGCTATTTCGAGCTGGCGGATGAATATTTCGCGCTGGCGGGGTTTCGATGCCGGGCAAATGTTGTCGAGCCCGCATTCGCCGATTGCCGACAATCGGGCGTCGGTCGCGATTCGGGCGGAGGCCTGTTCCCACACCTTGTCGGCATCCCACGGGTGTATTCCGCAGGAGTAAGGCACGTGGATTGGCGCGGGGGCTGGATCGAGAGCGTTCAGGGAGAGCATTTCGATGGCACCTCCGGCAATTCGGTGGGTGTGAATGTCGACGTATACGGCAGCTCGGGACATAATTTGAACATGTAAACCGATGACAAAAGTATAAAAATTTAAAATATCCGAAAAAAGCTACTGTTATGATTTTAACAATGGAAATAAATTAGTATTTTTGCGCGCGAATAGTTTTGTGAAAGGATGTGCATATCCGGATAGAGGATTGATGAGATCCATATTCCGGGACAACGATATGGAAGGAACGAACAAATTTTCATAAATCACAATTATTAACCAAATAACCAAATGTCGAAAATCATCAAAATTAACAGGGGGCTCGACATCAATCTTCAAGGCAAGGCAGCGGCGAAGACGACAGTATTGCCACAGGCAGGCAGTTATGCCGTATCGCCGTTGGATTTCGAGGGGTTGACACCCAAACTTTTGGTTAAGGCAGGGGACAAGGTCAAGGCGGGCGATGCGCTGTTTTTCGCGAAACACGACGAACGCATACTCTTTACGACACCTGTCAGCGGAACGGTATCGGCTGTGAACCGCGGCGAGAAGCGCAGAATTCTCAACGTCACGGTAGAGGCGGATGCCGAACAGAGCTACAAGAAGTTTGAGGTACCGTCGCTCGAATCGGCCACGCGGAGTGATGTAATCCGGCTTTTGCTCGAGTCGGGATTGTGGCCCATGATCATTCAGCGTCCGTTCGGAGTGATAGCCAAACCGGATGATACGCCGAAAGCAGTTTTTGTATCGGGATTCGATTCGGCTCCTCTGGCTCCGGATACCGATTATGTACTTGAGTCGCGCAAGGCGGATCTTCAGAAGGGTTTCGAAGCCCTGGGACTCCTGACCGACGGCAAGGTTGTCCTGTCGCTCAACGCGGCAAGCGCCAACAAGTCGTTCGAAGGGCTGAAGGGTGTCGATGTACACTACTTCCGCGGGGTTCATCCGGCAGGCAACGTCGGCGTTCAGATCCACCACATCGACCCGATCAACAAGGGCGAGGTTGTCTGGACGGTCAACATCCAGGATGTAGCGGTTATCGGCCGGTTCTTCGCCACGGGCCGCGTCGACATGACCAAGACCATCGCACTGACCGGCTCACAGGTCACCGAACCGCAGTACTATACACTGATCGGCGGGGCACCGGTATCGTCGATCGTCGGCGGTCGGATCAAGCCGCAGGCCGAAGGCGACAGTGTGCGCATCATCAGCGGCAACGTGCTGACCGGCACGAAGGTCGAGGAGGATGGTTACCTGACCTTCTACGCGCATCAGGTTACCGTGATCCCCGAAGGCAACAAATACGAACTGCTGGGTTGGGCCATGCCGCGTTTCAACAAGTTTTCGGTATCGCATGCCTATTTCTCGTGGCTCTGCCCTCGCAAGCAGTACGATCTGGACACCAACCTGAACGGCGGCGAACGTCCGTTCGTTGTTACGGGGCTGTTCGAGCGCTACCTGCCGATGGACATCTATCCGATGTATCTGCTGAAGGCTATCATGGCCGGCGACATCGACAAGATGGAGAATCTGGGCATCTACGAGGTCATCGAGGAGGATCTGGCACTGTGCGAGTTCGTCGATCCGTCGAAGACCGAGATACAGTATCTGCTCCGTCAGGGCATCAATCAGATGATAAAAGAGTTGGACTAAGATGAAATCATTGAGAAATATGTTGGACAAGCTGAAGCCGACCTTCTCGAAAGGGGGACGGTTCAGCGCGCTTCATTCGACATTCGACGCCTTCGAATCCTTCCTGTTCGTACCCAATACGACCACGCACAAGGGTTCGCACGTGCGCGACTGCAACGATATGAAACGTACGATGATTGTTGTTGTGGTAGCCCTTCTGCCGGCGCTTCTGTTCGGCATGTACAACACCGGCTACCAGCACTATCTTTCGATCGGTGAAACGGTTGGTTTCTGGGGGACATTCTGGTTCGGCTTCCTGAAGGTGCTTCCTATCATAGTAGTCTCCTATGTAGTGGGTCTGGCGATCGAATTCGCCTTTGCACAGGCCCGCGGACATGAGGTGAACGAAGGCTTTCTGGTTACGGGTCTTCTGATCCCGATGATCATGCCGGTCGACATTCCGCTGTGGATGGTTGCCATCGCCACGGCCTTCTCGGTAGTCTTCTGCAAGGAGGTCTTCGGCGGTACGGGCATGAACGTCTTCAATCCGGCTCTTGTGGCCCGTGTCTTCATCTTCTTCGCCTACACGCCGGCCATCTCCGGCGAGACGGTCTGGATCGCAGGCCTGGGCAAGGCTGCTGCCGGAACGGTTGTCGACGGCTTCAGCGGCGCTACGGCACTCGAACAGCTCACGACCGGTTCGATGTCATATTCGCTGTCGGATGCCTTCTTCGGATTCATTCCGGGCTGTATCGGCGAAACCTCGAAACTGGCTATCCTGATCGGTGCCGCGATACTGCTCTTTACGGGCGTCGCCTCGTGGCGCACGATGGTGTCGGTATTCGTCGGCGGACTGGTGATGGGTCTGGTATTCAACCTGATCGGCGCCAATGCCTATATGGAGATTCCGGCTTACGTACACCTGCTGGTCGGCGGTTTCATGTTCGGAGCGGTCTTCATGGCCACCGATCCCGTCACCTCGGCCCAGACCAATACGGGCAAATATATCGTCGGTTTCATGACCGGAGCGCTTGCAATCATGATCCGCGCCATCAACCCCGCCTATCCCGAGGGAATGATGCTTGCGATACTGTTCATGAATGCCTTTGCACCGCTGGTTGACTACTTCGTGGTTGAGCGCAACATCGCCCGCCGCAACAACCGTGTCAAACTCGCTAAAAAGTAGGAGGACGGAACATATGGCAAAATACAAATACACTTGCAAGGTTTGCGGATACGTTGTCGAAGGCGACAAGGTTCCGGAAAAATGTCCGGTCTGCGGAGCTCCGGCATCGGAATTCACCGTCGAGAAGCTTGGCGGCAAGAAGTTCCTGGGCGGCAAGGAGAACAATGCATATATAATATTCTATTCTGCGGTGATGGTTATCATCGTAGCGGTACTGTTGGCCGTAGCGGCATTGTCGCTCAAGTCGCGCCAGGATGCCAACGTGCTGAACGAGAAACGCAATGCGATACTTGCATCGCTCGGAGCGACGGACAAGAGCTACGATGAGTTCATCACGGCGTATGCTGTCGACCAGAACGGTGACAAGATCGACGGCGTTGACGTGTTCGTGCAGCTGAACGACCTGAAGGCTTCGTTCGAGAACAATATCTTCCCGGTATTCGAATCGGCGGACGGACGATATGTGATTCCGATCACGGGCCAGGGCCTGTGGGGACCCGTATGGGGCTACATGGCCTTCGAGCACGACCTGAATACGGTTTCGGGCATCATTCTGGACCACAAGGGCGAGACCCCGGGTCTGGGAGCCGAAATAGCTACGCCAGCCCATCAGGCGCTCTACAAGGGCAAGCAGATTTTCGAAGGCGACCAGTTCGTGTCGATCAAGCTGAAGAAGGGCGGCGCCACACCGGGCAACCTTCATGAGGTTGACGCCATCAGCGGCGGTACGAAGACTTCGGACGGCGTGAGTGCGATGCTTTACAGCAGTCTGGAACACTACCTGCCGTGGATGGCCAAACAGAAGGCCTCCGCTTCGGACCAGGTAGCCGTAACGGCACCGGCGGCGGAGCAAGAGTCTAACGATCAAAATTTGGAAAGCAATGAGTAATATTGAGGGAAAAGAGCCGATGTTTTCGGCCAAGAACATGAAATATCTGACCGGTCCCTTATCGGCGAACAACCCGGTCATCGTACAGATTCTCGGTATCTGCTCGGCGCTGGCTGTTACGGTCAAGATCAAGCCGGCTTTGGTCATGGCGATATCGGTAACCGTTGTCACGGCGTTTTCGAACCTGGTGATGTCGTTGCTGCGCAAGGGCATACCGTCGCGAATCCGTATCATCGTGCAGTTGGTGGTTATCGCGGCGCTGGTGATTCTGGTCGACCAGGTGCTGAAGGCATTCGTCTATGACGTATCGAAACAGCTGTCGGTCTATGTGGGACTGATCATCACCAACTGTATCATCATGGGCCGTGTCGAGGCCTTCGCCCTGGGCAACAAACCGTGGGCCTCGTTCCTCGACGGTATCGGCAACGGTCTGGGTTACGGCGCCGTTCTGGTTACGGTAGCCATCGTGCGCGAACTGCTGGGCTCGGGCTCGCTGTTCGGATTCCAGATCATCAGCCCGAGCTGGTATGCGGCAAACGGCGGCTGGTACTACAACAACGGTCTGATGCTGCTCTCGCCGATGGCGCTGATCCTCGTCGGATGCATCATCTGGATCCACCGCTCGTACAACAAGGATTTACAGGAAAAATAGGAGGTAGCATATTATGGAGTCATTGAATATATTTATCCGGTCGATCTTTATCGACAACATGGTATTCGCGTACTTCTTCGGCATGTGTTCGTACATCGCCGTATCGAAGAGCGTGAAGACGGCGTTGGGACTCGGAGCTGCGGTAACGTTCGTGATGGTCATGACGGTTCCGCTGAACTACCTTCTTAACGAGTATGTGCTGAAGGCCAATGCATTGGTCGAAGGCGTCGATTTGAGTTTCCTGTCGTTCATCGTCTTCATAGCGGTGATCGCCTCGTTCGTACAGCTGGTCGAGATGATCGTCGAGAAGTTCTCGCCGACGCTCTACAACCAGTTGGGCATCTTCCTGCCTCTTATCGCGGTGAACTGCGCCATCATGGGAGGTTCTCTGTTCATGCAGCAGAAGGTCGATGCGGGAGAGATCAGCACGCTTTGGCAGTCGATCGTCTACGGTCTCGGTTCGGGACTTGGCTGGTGGCTTGCCATAGTGATGATGGCCGCGATCCGCGAGAAGACCACCTATTCGAACATTCCCAAGGCATTGCGGGGTC
>ERZ827150.181-NODE-181-length-99198-cov-6.085009_pt1 | contig 99198 bp, 93 predicted proteins | sample MGYA00519779_ERZ827150 | MGnify/ENA primary metagenome ERZ827150 (study PRJEB31778, sample SAMEA3449267) | human gut metagenome | biome: human gut; feature: human-associated habitat; material: faeces | place: United Kingdom | collected 2010/2012 ...
TAACCAGTGGTGTTCCGTCATCCGCTGGGAGAAGACGACCCGCCCGTTCCTGCGCACGGCCGAGTTCCTCTGGCAGGAGGGGCACACCGTCCACGCCACCGCCGAGGAGGCGCAGGAGGAGACGATGCAGATGCTGCACGTTTACCGCGACTTCTGCGAGAAGAACCTCGCGATTCCGGTTTACTGCGGCCAGAAGAGCGAAAAGGAAAAGTTCGCCGGCGCGCGCGCGACGTATTCCGTCGAGGCGATGATGCAGGACGGCAAGGCGCTGCAAAGCGGCACGAGCCACAACTTCGGCACGAACTTCTCCGAGCCGTTTGAAATCAAGTATCTGGACAAGGACGGCACGCAGAAATATGCGCACGAGACGAGCTGGGGCGTGAGCACCCGCCTGATCGGCGCCATCATTATGACCCACGGCGACGAGCGCGGCCTCAAGCTGCCGCCGATGATCGCGCCGATTCAGGTCGTCGTCGTGCCGGTCGCCGCGCACAAAGAGGGCGTGCTGGAGGGCGCGAAGGCCGTGGCCGACAAGCTGACGGCCGCCGGTTTGCGCGTGAAATTCGACGATCGCGACAACGTGACGCCGGGCTGGAAGTTCAACGAGTGGGAGCTCAAGGGCGTGCCGGTGCGCGTCGAGGTCGGCCCGCGCGATCTGGCCGAGGGCAAGGTGCTGAGCGTCCGCCGCGATACCTTCGAGAAGGCGCCGCTGGATATCGAGGGGCTGGAGGGCGAAATCAAGGCGATGCTGGATGCGATTCAGACCAACATGTTTGAAATCGCCCGCGCGTTCCGCGACGAACACACCGCCGACGTGCACAGCATGGAGGAGCTCGAAAAGCAGGTGAACGGCGGCTACGCCAAGGCCATGTGGTGCGGCGAGCAGGCCTGCGAGGACGAGATCAAGGATCGTTTCGGCGCGTCCTCCCGCTGCATGCCGTTTGACCAGACGCCCATCGGCGAGACCTGCGTTTGCTGCGGCAAGCCGGCCAAGAAGGTCATCTATTTCGCGAAGGCATATTGATTGTTGAGGGGGCTGACGGATTCGCAGCCCCCTTTTTTCAAAACGGGAAGCGAGAAGGCAGAGAGTTGAGGAGAATGACGTGAAACGGAAAGCGAAGCTCTACGGCCCTGTTTTGCTGGCGGCGTTGCTGTGCGCGCTGGTATTTGCGACGGGCGCGCTGAAAAAGCCGAAAATATTTGAAAACATCACGACGGATTACATGGTTTTTCAAAAAAAGCTGCCCCGGTATTCTCTGACGGATGGCGACGAATACGGCGTGATTCCGATGGAAAGGCGGGGCTGGATGCATCTGCCCGCGGGCGAATACCGCCTCAGATGGACGATTAGCTGTGACGGCGACAACATCCTGCGGCTGACGAACACGAACGACGCGACGATCACGCCCAGCGAATTTACGATTCCCGCAGGCGCAGGCGACGGGGAGCTTCATTTCACCGTTGAAGAGGACTGCGAGGATTTTAAGATCGAATTTGAGTTTGCCGCCGGTACGTATATGGACATCTATCAGGTGAAGCTCTATACGCCGGAATATCAGGACGACGCTTTCACGCTGCTCTTCTTCGCCGTCGGCGCGAGCATACTCTGGCTGATGATCGGCACGGGCAGGCTGACGCGGGAAAACATGGCGCCGGTGCTGTTTATCGCGCTGGCGGTGCTGATCGGCAGCGCGCCCGCGCTCAAAACGACGTTTGTGATCGGGCATGACGGCACCTATCACATGGCGCGGCTGCTCAATCTGGCGGACGGGTTGAAGAACGGGCAATTCCCGGTGCGCATGGGCGGCTTTGCCTACGATGGATACGGCGGGGGGATGTCGGTCTTCTATCCGGATACGTTCTTATATCCCTTTGCGCTGATGATCCTCGGCGGGGCGAGCGCGGTGTACGTCTGCAATGTCTTTTCCGTCGCGCTGAACATCGGCGCGGCGCTGAGCATGTACGTCGCGGCGAAGCGGCTGTTTGAAAAGCGCTGGGCGGCAACCGGCGCGTCGATTCTCTACACGCTTGCGAGCTATCGGGTGGTCAACGTCTTTACGCGCATCGCGTTCGGCGAGGCGCTGGCCATGATCTTTCTGCCGCTGTTCCTCGTGAATCTGTACGACGTGGTCTGCGGCGACGCGCGGCGCTGGAAGGGACTGGCGCTCAGCGCGGCCTGCATCTTTTGCAGCCATATGATTACCACGCTGTTCTGCGCGGTGCTCGCGGCGGGGTTCTGTCTGCTGCACATCCGCAAAATCATCTTGCAGAAACGGCTGCTGCCGCTCGTCAAAACCGTTCTGGTCTGCCTGCTGCTCTGCCTGTATCGAATCGGGCCGCTTGTGATGTACAGCATGCAGGGGCTGGGCGCGGACGATCTGTTCAGGAACATCACGGAATTTTCCGTCGAGCTGGGGCAGGTTCTGCTGATGAACGCCGGAACGATCACGCGGGAAACCAATAACCCACAGATTATGGAATTTTCGGTGGAAATCGGTCTGCCGCTGATGATTGGCGCGGCGCTGGCGCTCTATGCCGCGCTGCAAAAGGAGGAACGCGGCAAAAGCGAATGGGCGGCACTGAAACTGGTCGCGGGCGGCGCGCTGATGACAATTGCCGCGACGGATTTCTTTCCGTGGGGCGCGGTTTCGCTGCTGACCCAAGGACAGGTGGGCTATATTCAGTTCACGTGGCGGCTGCTGATTCTGGCCACGCCGATGCTGGCGCTGGCGGGCGGCTACGGCCTTTGCGAATTTGGCGGAAAGCGGCAGGACGCGGCGGCGGTTGCGGCGCTGTCGATGGCGGTGATCTGCGTGATGCCGATTTTCAGCAGCGAAATCCAGAATCCGATCTATGTGGAAAAGGGCGTCATCATCAGCCCCTTCATGGGCAGATCGTTCCCGGAATACACCTATTCGGATACGACGGATTTCCTCGCCATCCGCAAACGCTCGGTCGAAATCGACGGGGACGCGGAGATGGCGGATTACGAAAAGCGGAGCACGACGATCACGGCGCAGGTGAGCGCGCGGGCGGAAAGCCGAATCACCTTCCCGCTGTTTGATTACGACGGCTTCCGCGCGACGGTGGACGGGCGCGAAATCGCCGTGGAAAGAGGAAGCAACAACCGCGTGAGCGTCGTCTTGCCCGCCGGAACAAGCGGCGCGCTGAAAATCTGGTTCGCCGGAAAAGGATGGTGGCGCGTCGGAGACGCGGTTTCGGCGGCAACGCTGGCGCTTCTGGCATGGAGCGGGGCAAGAAAGAGAAAGAGAAAGAGGACTTGAAAAGAGGAATTGAGATGAAACGATGGGGAAAGGCGATTCTGATTCTTTCGCTGATCGTCGTCTGGGGAGGCGGCCTTTTGCCCAAGCATGCGGAATGGAGGAATCTGCAATACCGTCTGTCCTTCCGCGACGGGCGTTTTGCCTTCGGGGAGCAGTTCGACGACGCATATGGCGAGGTCGGCGTCGGCCCATCGCTTGATCTGCCGGAAGGCGAATATGTTTTGACGCTCCAAACGGATGCGGACGCTGAAAACGAAGTCGTTTTCAGCACAGAGAACGACGCGAAGATCGAGCCGGAGCGCATCGTCATCGAGCCGGACGGCGGCACGCAGACGGTAAAGATCACCCTGCGGCAGGCGGCAAAAGCGCTGCAAATGCACCTGATGTACACCGGCGGAACGTATCTGGACGTTTACTCAATTCATCTGCAAAGCCCGGCTTATGCGGATAACCGGTTCACGCTGACCTTTTTCGTGCTGCTGCTGGCGGCGATGTATGGCCTTTACGAGGCGGAAAAGAAGCGGATTGCCCCGGCGAATGAACTGCCGATGGCAGCACGGATGCGCGTGGCGCTGCTGCTGCTGGCGGCGGCGGCATTCGCCTCGATTCCGACGATGAAAGACAGCCTGACCTATGGGCTGGATACGACCTTCCACATGGCGCGCATCCGCAATCTGGCGGATGCGCTGAAGGCGGGGCAGTTTCCGGCGCGGGTCGGCGGTTTTTCCTACAACGGATACGGTGCGGTCACTTCCGTGTTCTATCCGGATTTCCTGTTGACGCCGCTTGCGCTGATGCTGCTGGCGGGTGCGTCCGTGCCGTATGTGATGCATGTGTTCACGGCGGCCGTCAATCTGCTGGCGGCGTACACGGCCTACGTCTGCGCGAGGCGGGTTCTGGGCGAGCGGATGAAGGCGGCGTGCGCTTCAGTGCTCTATGTGCTCAGCGCGGATCGGCTGATGTCGCTCTACACGCGCGCAGCAATGGGCGAGATGCTGGCGATGAGCTTTTTCCCGATTTTCTTTTTGGGGCTTTGGGAAACGCTGCGCGGCGAGAAAGAGCGTTGGCCGACGCTGGCGCTCGGCGCGACGGCGGTTTTCCAATGTCACATGATTTCAACGCTGCTTTGCGCGGGCATGGCGACAGGAATGGGATTGCTGTATCTGCCGCGCGTGATTCGGGAAAAGCGCGTGGGTGCGATTCTCAAGGCGATGGCGGCGACGCTGCTGCTCAATCTGTTTGTGCTTGTACCGATGGCGACGTTCGTTCGTCAGGGCGTCAGCGCGGCAAACACGCTGACGGATTCGAGCTATTGGCTGATACAGCCCGCGCAGCTTTTTCTGGATGCGGTGGAGAGCGACGGCGGGCAGGTTGTCGCAGGCATGAACGCGGACGCGATTGTGCTCGGTCTGCCGCTGCTGCTGGGCGGTTTTCTGGCGGTATATCGAGCGGCGACGGGCGAAAACATGCGGCGGGCGCTGGGGTTCGGCGCGGCGGGGCTGCTGTTGGCGTTTGCCTGCACAACGGCGTCGCCATGGCGGTCGGTCAACGAGATGCTGCACGGGCTGCTGAACTATGTGCAAATGCCGTTTCGAATCCTGACGATGGCGAGTTTCCTTCTGGCGCTCTGTTCGGGCGACGCGCTTTGCACGGCGCAGACGGAAAAGAAAAAGGAAGCGCGGCTTTGGGCGGCGCTCGTACTGTGCGCGGTGTGTGTGCATCCGCTGCTTTCCGATCACGCACTGAGTACGCGGATTCTGCCGTATGGCCGGGAGGATTTTTCCTCGATCAATCTGGATTATCGCCTGCCGAACATGGATGAAAGCACGCTGGAGGATACGCAAATCGCGGTTTCGGACGGCGCGGAAATCACGGATTTCCAAAAGGACGGAACGCACATCGTCGCGAACATAGAGACGGAGCAGGCGGCGAGCCTGACTGTGCCGCTATTCGCATTTGACGGATACGAGGCGAAGCTGGACGGACAGGCGCTGGACTGGACGCAGGACGACCGCGCGCGGCTGACGGTGCGTTTGCCGGAAAACGCGCGGGGCAGGCTGGAAATTCGCTATGTCGGCAAAGCGATTTGGCGGGCGACGGACGCGGTTTCGGCGGCAACGCTGATCGGTCTGCTCTTTTGGATGAAGAAGGGGGAGAAGAAAGCATGTCGGACGCATTGAAAAAAAGCATCGTGGATGCGATAGAGGAAGGTCAGCTCAAGCTGGGCTATCGCGAGGAGACGATTCGGCTGTATTATCCGCTGTCGTCCCTGTGCACGCTGATGCATCAATCCATGGACGCGGCGGAGATGACGCGCGCGCTGACGACGTTCTCCGAGCAGGTCAAAGGCGAGCTGGGCGAGATCGAGGTCAGCCGAAAGGGCGAGCGGTTCTGCCTCGCCGTCGGGCCGAAGGGCGCGGCATGGGTGCACGAGCACACCGACCCGAGCGGGTTTTTGGCGGATTTTATCGCGGCAATCGGCCGCCACGGCTGCACCATGGACGAGCTGCTGGCGATCTTCCGCAGGCACGGCGGGCATGTGCATGTGGAGACGCTGCACAACGGCGAATTTGACTGGCTGGTGTACTTTGAGGATGGAAAGCCGGATGCGTATTGCTACTGCATAGCCGACGAGGGCTGCCACCTGACGTATCATCGGTTTACGAAAGAGGATTACGAGGCATTCGGGTTTGAAACGGCGTGAGGAGGGCGCGGTATCGAGCGTATCGCTCGACCCGATCCGCTGACTCGAACCGGCATAAAATGAGCGGGCGATTCATGGCGAATCGCCCGCTTTCATGCGGTACTTGGAAAATCAGATCAGCGCCAGCCCGACGAGGCGGACGATCAGCGCGAAGATCCATGCGACGGCGCACTGATAGAGCACCACGCCGACAGCCCAGCGCGCGCCCAGCTCGCGGCGGATGCACGCGACGGCGGCGATGCAGGGCGTATACAGCAGGGAGAACACGAGCAGGGACGCGGCGGAGAGCGGCGTGAGCACGGCCAGCAGATCCGCGGTGCTCCCAAAGAGGAGGACGAGGGAGGAAACGACGCTCTCCTTGGCCATGAAGCCGGTCAGCAGCGCCGTGCAGATGCGCCAATCGCCGAAGCCCAGAGGCTTAAAGAGCGGGGAGAGCCAGCCGGCCGTCAGCGCCAGCAGGCTGTCCTTGGAATCCGCGACGACGTTGAGGCGCAGATCGAACGTTTGCAGGAACCAGATGACGATCGTTGCGGCAAAGATGACGGTAAAGGCGCGCTGGAGGAAATCCTTGGATTTTTCCCACAGGAGCTGGCAGACGTTCTTCGCGCCCGGCATGCGGTAATTCGGCAGCTCCATGACGAAGGGAACCGGCTCGCCGGAAAAGAGCGTCTTGCGCAGCAGCGTCGCGTGAAGGACGCCCAGAACGATGCCGAACAGATACAGCCCCGCCATCACCCACATCGCGCAGCGCGGGAAGAAGACGGCGGAGAAGAACGCATAGATCGGCAATTTGGCGGAGCAGCTCATAAACGGCGTGAGCAGGATGGTCATTTTGCGGTCGCGCTCGGAGGGCAGGGTGCGCGTGGCCATCACGCCGGGGACGGTGCAGCCGAAGCCGACGAGCATCGGGACGATGCTTCGACCGGAAAGACCGATGCGGCGCAGGGGCTTATCCATCACGAAGGCGATGCGCGCCATGTAGCCGCTGTCCTCGAGCAGGGAGAGGAAGAAGAACAGCGTGACGATAAACGGCAGGAAGCTGAGCACGCTGCCCACGCCCTTGAACACGCCGTCGATAATCAGGGAACGCAGAACGCCGGAGAAGCCCGCCGAGACGAGCGCGTTTTCCACCAGCGTCGTCAGCGCGCCGATGCCGGCGTCCAGCAGATCGGAGAAGAAGCTGCCGATGACGTTGAAGGTCAGATAGAACACGGCCAGCATGATGAGGACGAACATCGGGATGGCCGTGTATTTGCCGGTCAGGATGCGGTCGGCCTTGACGCTGCGGGCGTGCTCATGGCTCTCGTGCGGGCGCACGACGGTCTGGCTGCAAACCTTTTCGATGAAGGAGAAGCGCATATCCGCGATGGCGGCGGCACGATCCAGCCCGCGCTCCTGCTCCATCTGCACGATGATGTGTTCGAGCATCTCCTTTTCGTTTTCGGAGAGGTTGAGCTGCTCGAGCACGAGCCGGTCGCCCTCGGCCAGCTTGCTGGCGGCAAAGCGCGGCGGGATGCCCGCCTTTTCGGCGTGGTCCTCAATCAGGTGCATGATGCCGTGCAGACAGCGGTGGACGGCGGCCTGCGGCCCCTCCGGGTCGCAGAAATCCGGACGGCCGGGGCGCTCCTGATAGTGGGCGACGTGCAGCGCGTGGGAAACCAGCTCGTCGATGCCCTCGCCCTTCGCGGCGGAAATCGGCACGACCGGAACGCCGAGCATGGCCTCCATCTCGTTGACGCGGATGGAGCCGCCGTTTTCGCGTACCTCGTCCATCATGTTGAGCGCAAGCACCATCGGCACATCCAGCTCCATGAGCTGCATGGTCAGATACAGGTTGCGCTCGATGTTGGAGGCGTCCACGATGTTGATGAGGCCGCGCGGCTTGCCCTCGAGCACAAAGCGCCGGGTGACGATCTCCTCGCTGGTGTAGGGGGACATGGAATAGATACCGGGCAGGTCGGTCACGAGCGTATCGGAATGGCCGCGGATGATGCCGTCCTTGCGATCGACGGTCACGCCGGGGAAGTTGCCGACGTGCTGGTTCGAGCCGGTCAACTGGTTGAACAGGGTGGTTTTGCCGCAGTTCTGGTTGCCCGCCAGCGCAAAGGTGAGGAGCGTTCCATCCGGCAGCGGGCACTCCCCGCCTTGACATGGTAACGGCCGCCCTCGCCCAGACCGGGGTGCTCCGCCGGGGTGAGGCGCTCGGGGCAGGGCGGGTCGCTTTCCGCGCTGCACGGCGCGCTGATTTCAATCTGCTTCGCGTCGTCCACGCGAAGGGTCAGCTCGTAGCTGTGAATCCGAAATTCAATCGGGTCGCCCATCGGCGCGAACTTGACGAGCGTGATCTGCGCGCCGGGGATGACGCCCATATCCAGAAAATGCTGGCGCAGCGCGCCCTCGCCGCCGACGGTGCGGATGACGGCGCTCTGGCCGGGCGCAAGGGAATTGAGGGTCATATCGAAAGCCTCCTCCGTATGTTTGGTGAAACAAACAAATTAAACGGAAAAAATATAGAAATTTCTCCTGCATAGTGTAACGACAGAAGGCGCATTTGTAAAGGGGGAAAGCGACGGTTTGACAGCCTTTTTCGACGATGATATAATAAAACAATCGAAACGAAAGCCAAACGAAAGGCAGAGGAAGCGACGATGAGGCAAAAGCGGCTGGGCGGTCTGTTCGCGGCGGCGGTATTCCTGCTCTGCGCCGTGATGACGGGCACATACCTGATTGCGGGATACGGCGCGTATCTGGATTCGGATATGGCCTCCGAGCTGGCGCTGGCAAGCCATCTGGCCGAAGAGGGCAAGCTGATTTCCGGCACATGGGTGTATTCCACGGAGGTGCGTGTGCTCTCCACCCAACTGATTTTTACGCCGTTGATGGCGTTGTTTCCGCACGACTGGCGTCTGGTGCGCACACTCGGCTGCCTGATTTTGCAGGGGATTCTGGCGGCGAGCGCGTATTTCTGCGGCAGGGCGCTGGGCGCGGACAAAAAGTTTTCGCTGCTGTTCGCGGGGCTGAGCATCAGCGCGTGCTCGGTGGTCTACGCGCAGATGGTGACAATCGGCGCGTATTATGTGCCGCACGCGGTGCTGACGAACCTGTGCGTGGGCATGACGGCGCGGCTGATGCGCATGGAGAAGGGCGGAAAGCGGGCGGCGCTCGGCGCGCTGCTGCTGGCGATGTGCGCGCTGATGGGCGCGTCCTCCATCCGATACCCGTTCTGCGCGACGATCCCCGTCGCGGCGGCGGGGCTGTGGGCGTATATCTTCCCGAGCGGAGCCGAAAGCGCGCCGCGGACGAGGGCGCAGGACGCGCGGACGATGCTGATGCTGGCGGTCTGCGCGGTCAGCGTCGCCGGGTTTGCCGTCGGGCAAAGCATACTGAGCCGGGTCTGCCTGTATGACGCGGCGCGATACGGCGGCGTTCGGCTGGCCTCGTTCCTCGACGCGGATATGCCGGGCACGATTCAGCAGGCGCTGGGCGGGCTGGCGCGGCTGATGGGCTACAGCGAGCGGAGCGTGCTGCTCTCGGCGCATGGGCTGGTCAGCGTCGGCGCGCTGCTGCTGCCCGCCGCGGCCGCGGTGCTGCTGGCGCGGACGCTGAAGGCGGCGAGGGAGAACCAAAGCGACGTGCTGCGCTTCGGCGCGCTGACGCTGGCGATGAGCGCGGCAATCACGGCGCTGTCGTTCGTGCTGCTGGAAGGGCTGTACCTGAACCGATACTGGATTCCGCTGATGACGCTGGGCGCGCCGGTGATGGCCGCCTGCCTGACCGGCGAGACGAACGCGCCGCTCCGGCGCGGGTGCGCGCTGCTGTTTGCGGGCGTGGTGCTGACCGCCTCCGCGATGCAGATCACGAGCACGATGAAGCACCCGGAAATCACGGACGTGCAAAGAGAGCGAGCCGCTTTTTTGCAGGAAAGCGGGCTGACCTTCGGGTATGCGACGTTTTGGAATGCCAACGTCATCACCGAGCTGACAAACGGCGAGGTGGAGGCGGTGGGCATTACCATCGCGCAGAACGAGAAGGGGCAGGGCGTGCCGCGCGTCAGCGAATGGCTGGAGGCGCAGGAAAACAGGCGGATGGAGCGGCCGGAGGAGCGGGTGTTCATGCTGCTGACGGAGGCGGAGAGCGAGCGGCTCGACGACTTTCTAAAGAAAAGCGGGGCGCAGGCGCGCTGCACGCGGGACGGAATGACCGCTTACGAAATCGAAAGCCAGCGGATTTTCTTTGAAACGGCGCAGGCGATGGACACGCCGTGAGCGCGGACGAGGAGAGGAAAACGAGATGCAGGACATCCTGAACATGGCGCTGCCGCAGTGGGAGCTGCTGCCGGATATCGGGCTATACATGGATCAGGTGATTACGCTGATGGATCGCACGTTCAGCCCGGCGCTGCCCAAGGGCGAGATGACCAAGTCCATGGTGAACAACTATGTGAAGGTCGGGATGATTCCGCGCCCGGTCGGCAAGAAATACGACCGCGAGCATCTGGCGATGCTGCTGATGATCTGCGTGTTCAAGCAGGCGCTGAGCATGGAGAGCATCAGCCGGTTGCTGGGCTTTCTGTGCGAGCGGGACGTTCGGACGGGGTACGATCAATTCTGCGCGATCATCCGAAGGATCGAGGAATCCGCGAAGGGCGGGTGCATCGAGCTGTTCGGGGACGGGATGGACGAGCGCGAGACGGCGCTCCGCTCGGGCGTGATGGCGGCGCTGTGCACCATACACACCTGCAGGCTGCTGGAAAAGGAGCGCGCATAAGGCGCGAAACGCGCATGAAACGGGTATACGCCGTCATAGGCATAGAATAAAGGAATTTGCCAAAGGGCTTGAAATTTGAATTGATTGTGGTTTATACTAGGATTAGAAATTGGAGATCAGGGAGGGCTGACCATGTTTTGTCCCCATTGTCATAACAAGATCCCGGACGGAAGCAACTTCTGCCCGCTGTGCTACGCCAACCTGGTCGGCGTGAAGCAGCAGGAAAAGGAGAGCGCGGCGGAGACGGACGCGCCGCGCCCGAAGCAGAAGCCCGCGCCGAGGAAAAACAACGCCAAACCCGCCTATACGAAGGGCAGCAGACAGGGCAAGCGCGCGCAGGACAAGACGCCGATGATTATCGCAATCGGCCTGATCCTGATTCTGGTGCTGATTATTGTGATGATTGTGCGATCCATGTTCGGGGCGGGCGCGCCGGCGGTGGTGAATACGCCGGTTCCGCAGGCGACCCAGCAGCCGCAGCAGGAGAATAACTTCATCGTCTTCGGCGCGACGAACACGCCCGCGCCGCAGCTGACGGCGACGCCGAACATCGAGATTACGCCGACCCCCGCGCCGCAGGCGCCGGCCGTGACGACATACAAGACGCTGCGCAAGGGCGACCGCGGGCAGGACGTCGTTTCCATGCAGCAGGCGCTGATTTCGCTGGGCTACCTCAAGGGCGCGAGCGACGGCAACTTCGGCACGGGCACCAAGACGGCGGTTGAAAACTTCCAGAAGGAAAACGGGCTGGATGTGGACGGCATCGCGGGCGCGAAGACGCTCGAAAAGCTCTACACGGTTTCCGGCGTAACGCCGATTCCGGATGTGACCGTCGCGCCGGGCGACATTCTGGATCTGCCGGGCTAAGCGAGAGAGATTACGAAAGAGGCTGTAAAGCGAGAACTTTACAGCCCCTTTTTATCAAAACGGAGTATAAGGACGGACATGAAAAAACATTTTGCTTCATTTGTATTTTTTCTGCTGATTGCGACGGCGGCCTGCGCGCTGGCCGCGCCGAAGCTGACGAACGTGACGGCGGAGAGCGACAGCCTGCGCGCCGGCGGTGAATGGGCGCTCACCTTTGAGACGACGGAGGGCGGAGCGCTGGCGATGTCGCTGCGCGGCGCAGACGGCGAAAGCATCGAGCTGGGCGCGACGCAGGTGGACGCGGGAAGCGGGCGGCTGATCTGGGACGGCATTTTGCCGGACGGAAGCGCGGCGGCGGACGGCGCATACACCGTGGCCGTTCGGCTTCGCAACTACTGGGGCGAGGAGAGCGAGGAGAGCCTGCTGCCGCTGACCATCGGTGCGCCGGAAGCGGGAGAAGTGCGCGAAACGGCGGATTCCGACGCGCCGGAGGTGCTGGATTTGAGCGGCCTCGACATTCAGGACGCGCTGATTTGGGACGAGGGGATCGAGGAGACGCAGGCTTGGGACGAGGGGCAGGCGGCCCTCGAACAGGCGAGCGAAACGGGCAGGCGCCCCGTGCCGCAGGCGGCGAGCTACTGGGACATGAACCCGGACGAATACGACCTGACCGACCCCGACCACCAGAAGGCCATCTGGGATTTGATGATGCAGCCGATTACGGTGATGGACGTGGAGCAGACCGAGCACGTCTACCCGACCTTCACCCCCGGCGCGGACAAGAAGCCCTATGAGCAGAACTGCGCGGGCGAGCTGCACGGACAGAGTCAGGGCGTGCACGTGCTGGAGGAGGACACGGACGGCGACGGCTATGTGCTGATCGAGGCCTACGCCAACGACGGCACGAAGACGGACAACGAATACATGGAATCCCGGAACGCGAAAAAGGTGCAGGGCTACGTCAAAAAGAGCATCCTGTTCGAGGTGAAGCCCTCGGACAAGTACGCGCTGCTGGTGGATAAGCTGCGCCAGAAGCTCTACATCTTCGAGGCGGGCGCGATCATCGGCGAATTGGACGTATCCACGGGGCTCAACAATGCGAAACAGCCGTACAACGAATCCCCGGCGGGCGAATACATCACGGTGAGCAAGGTCGGCGACTTCAACGCGGGCGGCGGAACGATCGGCCGGTTCGCCATCCGCATCAACGGCGGCACGCTGCTCCACGAGGTGCTGCACGACACGGCAAAGGACGGTACGCGCATCTATACGCAGTATGAGGCGCAGCTCGGCATGAAGGCCAGCCACGGGTGCATCCGCATCCAGCGCAGGGCCAACGCGCAGGGGCAGAACATGCAGTGGCTGTGGAACAACCTCGAAAACAAGACGAAGGTGCTGATCTGGGACGATCAGGGGCGGCAGATGTACGAGCCGGAACTGCCGGACGGCGGCTTGCAGCTTTACCGCAACCCGAAGGGCGGCAGCAACTACCACGTGGACGCGAACTGCCCCGGCGTGAAGGAGAAATACCTGCCGCTGACGGGTGATTTCACCTACGGCGATTTGGAGAAGGACGAATTCAAGAAGCTGACCCCGTGCAGCGCCTGCGGCGCGCCGGTGAGGCCGGAGACGCTCTACGAGCGCTATGTATTTGAAGCCAACCAGATCGGCGCGGAGGTGACCGACGAGGTGAAGGCGAAGTTCGGAATCGAATAACGTCAGCCCGAACAGGAGCCGAACGAAGCAGCGTTCGGCTCTTTTTGAATCGTTCCGGACTCCTTCAGTCACGGCTGCGCCGTGCCGGACCTGCGGCGTTCCGCCTGCCTGCCTCCCGCGCAGCGGGTGGCAGGCTCCACGCCCTCGAAGAGGGAGCTATTTGATTTTGTTGTCTTCTGTCTGGGTGATAGGCCGTGGGGATACACATTGCGCGTGGAAACGAAAAATGATGGATAACGAGCGAAACATCTGACGACTGACAAAAGGCGCTGAATTGCTTTAGCACGGTAAAGCGACGGGCGGGATGAAACAAAATCAGGTCAGACGGTACAGACATGAAAGAACGGATTATGCAAAATAGACAAAAATGCAGAGGGACGAGGGGCGAAAGTTTGTGAAAGTATCTTTCAAATCGGAAAAGAAACGCACGGACGAGTGGACATTGAAGGCGAGAAAGAAACGCCCGGATAAGTGGATAGAAGGGACGCAAAAAACGGGCGAGACGAACGGCCGAAAAAGACAAGCGGGAGCTGACTTTTTGAGCGAACGGCGAAAAAGAGACGAAATGGAAAAAATCTCAAAAAAATCGAAAAAAAGTTCAAAAAAGGGGTTGCAATTTCCCGGAAAATAGAATATAATGTGGCAGATGTCTGCAAAGGGGATGAAGTAACAGATTGCTCACTGGCCGGTGAGGGAACTGTTATGGACCATGTCCGCCAATCGGACGACGGCTCAAGATCCGTCATGCAGGGCAAAAGCCAAGCAAGTCGTACTTGAGTACGAACAAGGAGGAAAAGAAATGGCCAGCAAGAAAATTCGCATCAAGCTCTGGGCTTACGAGCACAGCCTCGTTGACCAGGCTGCCGAGCGCATCGTCGAGACCGCTCGCCGCACCGGCTCCAAGGTGTCCGGCCCGATCCCGCTTCCGACCGAGAAGGAAGTCGTGACGATCCTGCGCGCGCCGCACAAGTACAAGGATTCCCGCGAACAGTTCGAGCAGCGCACCCACAAGCGCCTGATCGACGTTCAGAACCCCACTCGCGCCACCTTTGACGCGATGGAGAAGCTCGATCTCCCCGCTGGTGTGGAAATCGAGATCAAACTGTGATCAGGAGGTAAGCAGATATGAAGAAAGGTATCGTCGGCAAGAAGATCGGCATGACGCAGATCTTTACCGAGGACGGCCGCCTGATCCCGGTTACTGTTATTCAGGCAGGCCCCTGCCCGGTCGTTCAGAAGAAGACCGTGGAAAACGACGGCTATGAAGCGATTCAGGTCGGTTTCGACGCTTACGCCGAGAACCGCGCCGAGAAGCTGGTGAACAAGCCCCTCAAGGGCCACTTCGCCAAGGCGAACGTCGCTCCCTGCCGCAAGCTGCGCGAGCTGCGCCTTGAGGATTGCTCCGCTTACAACGTTGGCGACGAGGTGAAGGTTGACGTCTTCGCCGCGGGCGACAAGGTTGATATCACCGGCACCTCGAAGGGCCACGGCTTCACCGGCGCGATCGCCCGTTGGAACCACCACACCGGCCCGATGGCCCACGGTTCCAAGTATCATCGCGGCGTTGGTTCCCTGAGCGCGAACTCCACGCCGTCCCGCGTGTTCAAGAACAAGAAGATGTCCGGCCACTACGGCGTTGATCGCGTGACGACGCAGAACATGAGCGTTGTGCGCGTTGACGCGGAGCGCAATCTGCTGCTCGTGCGCGGCGCTGTGCCGGGCCCGAAGGGCGGAACCCTTGTGATCCGCGATTCCGTCAAGGCCTGATAAGGAGGAACCGTCACAATGCCTAAGATTGCAATGCTGAATCAGGAAGGCGCTAAAGTCGGTGAGATCGAGCTGAGCGAAGCGATCTTCGCCTCCGAGATCAACGAGAGCGTCCTGCACCTGGTCGTTCGCAGCCAGCTGGCCGCCAAGCGCCAGGGCACCCAGTCCGCCAAGACCCGCGGCGAGGTTCGCGGAGGCGGCCGTAAGATCTACCGTCAGAAGGGCACCGGCAACGCTCGCCACCATGGCAACCGCGCGCCGCAGTTCACCCACGGCGGCGTCGTGTTTGCGCCGAAGCCGCGCGACTATGTCGTGAACGTGCCCAAGAAGGTTCGCCGCCTGGCGCTCAAGGGCGCCCTCACCTCCAAGGTGAACGATGGCGAGATGATCGTTCTTGACAAGATCGCCCTGACCGCGCCGAAGACCCGCGAGGTCGCCGCGATCCTCAAGAACCTGGGCGTCGAAAAGACCGCGCTGCTCGTGCTGGCCGGCCCGGACGACACCATCACCCGCGCGTCCGCGAACATCGCGGGCCTGAAGACCGCCTATGTCAACACGATTAACGTGCTGGATATCCTCGGCAATGAGAAGTTCATCATCACCGAGGAAGCGGTCAAGCTCGTTGAGGAGGTTTACGCGTAATGAAGAATCCTCATGATATCATCCTCCGCCCCGTTCTGACTGAAAAGTCTTACGACGGCATGGCGGACAAGCGCTACGTGTTTGAGGTAGCGATCAACGCGAACAAGATCGAGATCAAGCAGGCCGTTGAAGCCGCCTTCGGCGTGAAGGTCGAGAGCGTCAACACCCTGCGCACCCTCGGCAAGATCAAGCGTCAGGGCCGTTACGCCGGCCGCACCCCCGAAATCAAGAAGGCTTACGTCACGCTGAAGAAAGACTCCAAGACCATCGAGTTCTTCGACGGCATGGCGCAGTAACAGGGAGGTTAACAAAAATGGCTATTCGTGTTTATAAGCCGACTTCCCCGGCCAGACGTTTCATGTCGGTGCTCACCTTCGAGGAAGTCACCAAGACGACGCCGGAAAAGTCCCTTCTGGAAAGCAAGAAGAAGAATGCCGGCCGCAATAAGCAGGGCAAGATCACCGTTCGCCATCAGGGCGGCGGCAACAAGATCAAGTACCGCGTGATCGACTTCAAGCGCAACAAGGACGGCATCCCGGCCAAGGTTGCCGGCATCGAGTACGATCCGAATCGCACCGCGTTCATCGCGCTGCTCAACTACGCCGACGGCGAGAAGCGCTACATCCTGGCGCCGATCGACCTGAAGACCGGCGACACCGTGGTCAGCGGCGAGGGCGCGGACATCAAGCCGGGCAACGCGCTGCCGATCCGCAACATCCCTCTGGGCACGCTGATCCACAACATCGAGCTCGTTCCGGGCCGCGGCGGCCAGCTCGTCCGCAGCGCCGGCGACGCCGCTCAGCTGATGGCGAAGGAAGGCGCGAACGCGCAGGTTCGCCTCCCCTCCGGCGAAGTTCGCATGATCTCCATGGACGCGAAGGCGACCATCGGCACCGTGAGCAATGCTGACCACAGCAACGTGCGCATCGGTAAGGCCGGCCGCACCCGTCACATGGGCATCCGCCCGAGCGTCCGCGGCGTGGTTATGAACCCGTGCGATCACCCGCACGGCGGCGGCGAAGGCAAGAGCCCGGTCGGCCTGCCCGCGCCTGTCACCCCGTGGGGCAAGCCGGCGCTCGGCCTGAAGACCCGCAAGCACAAGAAGTACTCTGACAAGAAGATTGTCAAGCGTGCGGGCAAGAAGTAATAGGAGGACTCATCAATGAGCAGATCGGTCAAGAAGGGCCCCTATGTAGCTGCTAAGCTGCTCAAGAGGGTCGAGGAAATGAACGAATCCGGCAAGAAGAGCGTGCTGAAGACCTGGTCCCGCGCGTCCACCATCTTCCCCCAGATGGTTGGTCACACCATCGCGGTGCACGACGGCCGCAAGCATGTGCCGGTTTACATCGTGGAAGAGATGGTTGGTCACAAGCTGGGTGAGTTTGCCCCGACGCGCACCTTTAAGGGTCACGCCGGTGAGAGCGCCAGCGGCCGCAAGTAAAGGAGTGAAATCGCATGGCTACCAGAATTCGTGAAAAGGCGAAGGTCCGCAAGGAAACTGCGGACAAGCGTCCCCGCGCGACCGCTCGTTACGTGCGCATCTCTTCCCGCAAGGTGAAGATCGTCATCGATCTGATCCGCGGTAAGCAGGTGGACGAGGCGCTTGCGATCCTGATGTACACGCCGAAGGCTGCGGCTCCCGTTGTCGAGAAGCTGCTGCTTTCCGCGATTGCTAACGCCGAAAACAACCTGAGCATGGACCGTGGCTCCCTGTATGTCGCGGAAGTGTTTGCCAACCCGGGCCCGACGCTCAAGCGTTATGTTGCCCGCAGCCGCGGCAGCGCGTCCCCGATGCTCAAGCGCACGAGCCACATCACCGTCGTGCTCGACCAGAAGTAAGGAGGTTTTCGGATGGGCCAGAAAGTGAATCCGCATGGCGCCCGCGTCGGCGTCATCAAGGATTGGAATACCCGCTGGTATGCGGATAAGAAGAACTTCGCGGACAACCTCGTGTCCGACGCGAAGCTCCGCAAAATGATTAAGGAGCTGGAGTTCGTAGACGACAAGAGCAAGAAGCCTGTCAAGCTCTACGACGCCGGCATCTCTTCCATCGAAATCGAGCGCCGCTTCGACAACGAAAAGGCGCGCGTGACGGTGACGCTGAACGTGGCGAAGCCGGGCATCGTGATCGGCGCCAACGGCGCGAACATCGAGAAGATCAAGGCTGCGATCGTGAAGGAGCTGGGCGCGCAGAACGCGCAGGTCATCCTCAACGTGCAGGAGATCAAGAATCCCGATCTGGACGCGCAGCTCGTTGCCGAGAACATCGCGGCGCAGCTGGAGAACCGTGTGTCCTTCCGCCGCGCGATGAAGAAGTGCCTGCAGAGCTCTATGCGCGCTGGCGCGAAGGGCATCAAGACCAGCGTGGCCGGTCGTCTGGGCGGCGCGGATATCGCGCGCAGCGAGGGCTACCACGAGGGTTCTATCCCGCTGCAGACCCTGCGTGCCGACATTGACTACGGCTTTGCCGAGGCGAAGACCGCTTATGGCCGCCTGGGCGTGAAGGTCTGGATCTACAAGGGCCAGGTTCTTCCGACCGTGAAGAAAGCTCCGGCCAAGACCGAAGGAGGCAAATAAACCATGTTGATGCCCAAGAGAGTGAAGCGCCGCCGCGTCTTCCGCGGCCGCATGAAGGGCAAGGCCCAGCGCGGCAACTTCCTGGCTTACGGCGATTTCGGCATTGTTGCCACTGAGCCGAGCTGGGTGACCGCCCGCCAGATCGAGGCCGCCCGTATCGCCCTGACCCGCTACACCAAGCGTGGCGGCCAGGTTTGGATCAAGATTTTCCCGGACAAGCCGATCACCGAAAAGCCGGCCGAGACCCGAATGGGCTCCGGTAAGGGCTCTCCCGAGTACTGGGTTGCGGTGGTGAAGCCGGGCCGTGTGCTCTTTGAGATCAAGGGCGTCGCGGAGGCTGATGCGCGCGAGGCTCTGCGTCTTGCCCAGCACAAGCTGCCGCTGAAGACCAAGATCATCGCGCGTGAAACCGCGAAGACCAGCGAAGGTGGTGAAGCGTAATGAAGAAGAACCAGTTTAACGGCATGACCGCCGCCGAGCTCAATGATAAGGTCGTGGAGCTGAAGAAGGAGCTCTTCAATCTGCGCTTCCAGCTGGCCACCGGCCAGCTCCAGGACACGATGGCGATCGCCAACACCAAGCGCGACATCGCCCGTGCCAAGACCGCGCTGCGCAGCCTCGAGCTCAAGGCTCAGGCGTAACCCGGAAAGGAGATCGCATTATGTCTGAAGTAAGAGGTATGCGCAAGACCCGCGTTGGCGTCGTTGTCAGCGACAAGATGGACAAGACCATCACCATCGCGGTTAAGTATCGCGTTCGCCATCCGCTGTATGGCAAAATCATGAACCGCACCACCAAGATCAAGGCCCATGACGAGAACAACGAGTGTGGCATTGGCGACACCGTGCGCGTCATGGAGACCCGTCCGCTTAGCCATGACAAGCGCTGGCGCCTGGTCGAGATCATCGAGAAGGCGAAGTAAGCCCTGTCGGATAAGGAGGAAATAACTCAATGATTCAGCCGCAAACGCGTCTTAAAGTCGCCGATAACACCGGCGCTAAGGAAATTATGTGCTTCCGCGTCATGGGCGGTTCTTTCCGCCAGACCGGCTCGGTCGGCGACATCATCATGGCTTCGGTCAAGAGCGCAACGCCCGGCGGCGTTGTGAAGAAGGGCGACGTCGTGAAGGCCGTTATCGTCCGCACGCACAAGAGCTACCGTCGTCCCGACGGTTCCTACATCCGTTTTGATGACAACGCTGCCGTTATCATCAACAACGACAAGCAGCCCAAGGGCACCCGTATCTTTGGGCCGGTCGCCCGCGAGCTGCGTGAGCACGACTTCATGAAGATCGTGTCTCTGGCTCCCGAAGTTCTGTAAGGAGGGGCAAGAGAATATGCATATCCGTTCCAAGGATACGGTGGTTGTGATCACCGGTAAGGACAAGGGCAAGGAAGGCAAGGTTCTGGTTGCTTCCCCGAAGACCGGCAAGGTCGTCGTGGAAGGCGTTGCGATTGCCACCAAGCATCAGAAGCCGCGCCAGCAGGGCGTACCGGGCGGCATCGTCAAGAAGGAAGCCGCCATCGACGCCAGCAACGTGATGCTCGTCTGCCCGAAGTGCAAGAAGGGCGTTCGCGTTGGTTACAGCGTGCTGGAGAACGGCACCAAGGTTCGCGTGTGCAAGAAGTGCGGCGCGAGCATCGAAGACTAATGCAGGAGGAAACAAGTAATGGAAGCGCGTCTTTACGATAAGTACGTGACCGAAGTGGTTCCTGCCCTGCAGCAGAAGTTCGGTTACAAGAACGTCAACCAGATCCCGAAGATCGACAAGATCGTGATCAACATGGGTCTTGGCGATTGCAAGGACAACCCCAAGGCGCTGGAAGCGGCCGTGAAGGAGCTGGAGGCCATTGCCGGCCAGAAGGCGATCACCACCAAGGCCAAGAAGTCCATCGCTAACTTCAAGCTCCGTGAAGGCATGAACATCGGCGCGAAGGTCACCCTCCGCGGCGAGCGCATGTACGAGTTCATGGACAAGCTGATGAACATCGCCCTCCCGCGTGTTCGCGACTTCCACGGCGTCAGCGACAAGGCCTTCGACGGCCGCGGCAACTATGCGCTGGGCATTCGCGAGCAGCTGCTCTTCCCCGAAATCGACTACGATAAGGTTGAGAAGGTTCGCGGCATGGAAATGATCTTCGTGACCACTGCTCACAGCGACGAGGAATGCAAAGAGCTCCTTCGCCTGATGGGCATGCCGTTCACGAAGTAAGGAGGAGGACAATCACATGGCTAAGACCAGTATGATCAACAAGCAGCAGAAGGAGCCGAAGTTCTCTACTCGTGCTTACACCCGCTGCCGCCTGTGCGGCCGTCCGCATTCCGTGCTTCGTAAGTACGGCGTGTGCCGCATTTGTTTCCGCGAACTGGCGTACAAGGGAGAGATTCCCGGCGTCCGCAAGGCCAGCTGGTAAGGAGGAACTGAAATGCTCGTTAACGATCCCATTGCAGATATGCTCACCCGCATCCGCAATGCCCAAATCGCCAAGCACGACACTGTGGTGATCCCGGCTTCCAACATGAAGAAGTCCATCGCCAAGATCCTGCTCGACGAAGGCTACATCAAGAGCGTCGACATGATCGACGACGGCCTTGCCGGCCAGATCAAGATCGGCCTGAAGTATACCGACAAGAAGCAGAGCGTCATCGTTGGCCTCAAGCGCATCAGCAAGCCGGGTCTGCGCGTCTACGCGCAGTGCGAGGAGCTGCCGAAGGTGCTGGGCGGCCTGGGCATTGCGATCGTCTCCACGTCCAAGGGCGTGATGACCGACAAGCAGGCTCGCGAGGCCAAGGTTGGCGGCGAAGTGCTCGCTTACATCTGGTAATCGACGACGCTGAAACGGAGGTAAAAACAATGTCTCGTATCGGAAGACATCCGATTGCAATTCCGGCCGGCGTCACGGTCACCGTTTCCGACGACAACCATGTCGTCGTGAAGGGCCCGAAGGGCCAGCTGGAGCAGACGGTCAACAAGAACATCACCGTCAAGGTTGAGGGCAACGAGGTGCACGTCACCCGCCCGAACGATGAGAAGCAGAATCGTGCTTTCCACGGCCTGTACCGCGCCCTGATCGCCAACATGGTGACCGGCGTGACCGAGGGCTACAAGAAGACGCTGGCTCTGGTGGGCACCGGCTATCGCGCCGAGGCGAAGGGCGACACCCTGAACATCACCATCGGTTACAGCCATCCCGTCATCATGAAGGCGCCGCAGAATATCGCCTTTGCTACGCCGAACCAGACGACCATTGAGGTCTCCGGCATCGACAAGCAGCAGGTGGGCAACATCGCGGCCGACATCCGTGCGGTCCGCAGCCCGGAACCGTACCACGGCAAGGGCATCCGTTATGCGGATGAGGTTGTCCGTCAAAAGGAAGGCAAGACCGGTAAGAAGTAAGGGAGTGAGCGCTAATGTTTACCAAACGTGATCGTAATGAGATCCGTAAGATCCGTCATGAGCGTGTGCGTAAGAAGATCAGCGGCACGCCCGAGATGCCGCGTCTGAGCGTGTATCGCAGTCTGAACAACATCTACGTTCAGGTGATCGACGATGTGGCCGGCAAGACCCTGGTTTCCTGCTCCACGCTTGATCCGCAGATCAAGGGCCAGCTCTCCGAGCTGGACAAGAAGGGCGCGGGCAAGCTCGTCGGCAAGACCGTTGCCGAGCGTGCGCTGCAGGCCGGCATCAAGAAGGTCGTCTTCGACCGCGGCGGCTACGTTTATACCGGCCGCGTGGCGGAGGTCGCCGCAGGCGCCCGTGAAGCGGGCCTCGACTTCTGATTCAAGGGAGGATTCAAGAAATGCCTCAGGATATGGAAAAGAAACCGCAGGAGCGCGGCGAGCGCCGCGAGCGCGGTCCGCGTCGTGACCGCCGCCCGGAGAGCGAATTCCAGGAGAAGATGGTTTCCATCAATCGCGTAACCAAGGTTGTTAAGGGCGGCCGTAACTTCCGCTTTGCAGCTCTGGTTGTCATCGGCGACGGCAAGGGCCGCGTCGGCTGCGGTATTGGCAAGGCCACCGAAATTCCGGAAGCCGCCCGCAAGGCGACCGAGGATGCCAAGAAGCACCTCGTTCACGTCAGCATGAAGGGCACCAGCATCCCGCACGAGACCGTCGGCCGTTTCGGCACGGGCGAGATCGTGCTGCTGCCGGCTGCGGAAGGTACCGGCGTTATCGCCGGCGGCCCGGCGCGTGCTGTGCTCGAGCTGTGCGGCGTGAAGGACATCCGCACCAAGAGCTACGGCTCCAACAACCCGATTAACATGGTGAAGGCGACCATCGAGGGTCTGGCTTCCCTGCGCAGCGCTGAAGAAGTGGCGAAGATGCGCGGCAAGACCGTCGAAGAGCTGCTCGGCTGATAAGGAGGAAGAGACGTATGAAATTGCAGGTAACGCTTGTGAAGTCTCCTGTCTCCAGCAAGCCCAACCACATCAAAATTGTGAAGGCTCTGGGCCTGCACAAGATCCGCTCCACCAAGGTGTTTGAGGATACCCCGTCTATCCGCGGCATGATCTTCAAGGTTAACCATCTGGTGTCTGTGGTCGAAATCAGCGACTAAGGAGGATTCACCATGAAGCTGAATGAGCTGAAGCCCGCACTGGGCTCCACCACCGCGCCGCGCCGTCTGGGCCGCGGCGTCGGCTCCGGCCTGGGCAAGACGTCCGGCAAGGGCCACAAGGGTGCCAAGGCCCGCAGCGGCGGCGGCAAGCGTCCGGGCTTCGAAGGCGGCCAGATGCCTCTGGTTCGCCAGCTGCCGAAGCGCGGCTTTAAGAACATTTTCGCCAAGGAATACGCCACCGTCAACGTGAGCGAGCTTGAGGTGTTCGAGAACGGCACCGAAGTGACGAGCGCGCTGCTGGTGGAAAAGAAGATCATCCGCAAGGAGCTGGACGGTCTCAAGGTTCTGGGCAACGGTGAGCTGACCAAGAAGCTGACGGTGAAGGCCGTGAAGTTTACTGGCTCTGCGAAGGAGAAGATCGAGGCCGTCGGTGGAACTGCTGAGGTGATCTGATATGCTGGAAAAGATGAAGAGTGCCTGGCGCATTCCGGAGCTCCGCAAGAAGATCATTTACACCTTCGGCATGCTGCTGATCTACCGCCTGCTGTGCGTGATCCCGGTTCCGGGCATCAACGTCTCGGCGGTGGCCAGCGCGGTGAAGGACTACTCGATCCTTGACTTCATGAACATGATGACCGGCGGTTCTTTCCAGAACATGAGCATCATGGCCATGGGTATCACTCCGTACATCAACTCCAGCATCATCCTTCAGCTTCTGACGGTTGCCATTCCGGCGCTGGAGAAGCTGGCGAATGAAGGCCCGGAGGGCCGCAAGAAGATCAACGAGTACACCCGCTACCTGACCGTCGTGCTGGCGTTCATTCAGGCGGTTGGCCTCGTCTTTGCCATGCGTGCCAATTCCTACGGCGGAGTTTGGTACCTTGTCATCGGTCTGTCGATGGCAGCGGGCAGCGCCCTGGCGATGTGGATCGGTGAGCGCATCACCGAGAACGGCATCGGCAACGGCATCTCCCTGCTGATCATGGCCGGTATCGTTTCCAACATGTTCAACTGGGGCCGTCAGGCGACGGTTGGCATGGTGGGCGGCACGGTGCACCCGATCGCGGTGATCGTGATCGTGATCGCGCTGCTGGCGATGATCGTGGCCATCACCTTTGTGGACATGGGCGAGCGCCGCATCCCGATCCAGTACGCCAAGCGCGTGGTGGGCCGCAAGATGTACGGCGGTCAGTCCACCTACATCCCGATGAAAATTAACTCGACCGGCGTGATGCCGCTGATCTTTGGCTTTGCTATCCTGCAGTTCCCGGCGACGATCTTCGCGTTCTTCCCGACGAGCGGCATCAACGTGTGGTGGCAGGGCTTCCAGAGCGGCATCTGGTATCAGGTGGTGCTGGCGGTTCTGATTATCGCTTTCACCTACTTCTATACCAGCATCACTTTCAACCCGGTTGACATCAGCAAGAACATGCAGCAGAACGGCGGCATCATCCCCGGCATCCGCCAGGGTCGCGCGACGAGCGATTATCTCTCCCGCGTGTCCGGCCGCCTGACGCTGTTCAGCGCCCTGTTCCTCGCCGTGTTGGCGACCATCCCGACCATGCTGACCCGCATCTTCGGCATCACCGCTCCGTTCGGAGCGAGCAGCGTGCTGATCGCGGTTTCCGTGGGCATCGAGACGATCCGCCAGGTGGAGGCGCAGATGGTCATGCGTCATCACAAGGGCTTCCTGGGTTGATGACGGGGTCAGCGTGAGGTACTTGAGCATGAACGTGATTTTTCTCGGCCCGCCTGGTGCGGGCAAGGGCACCCAGGCTGTTCGCGTGTGCGAGCAGCTTGGCATCCCGCAGATCTCCACGGGCGATATTCTTCGCCGCGCCATCAAGGAACAAACGCCGACCGGTCTGGCTGCCAAAGCCTACATTGACGCCGGTGCGCTTGTGCCGGATTCCGTCGTCATTGACATCGTCCGCGAGCGGCTCGCGCAGGAGGATTGCCGGAAGGGCTACGTGCTCGACGGCTTCCCCCGCACCGTGCCGCAGGCGGAGGCGCTTGCCGGCTTTGCCGACATCGACGCCGTGGTGGACATTGACGTCAGCGACGAAAAGCTGATCGACCGCCTTTCCGGACGCAGGGTCTGCCCCTCGTGCGGCGGCACCTATCACATCTCCCGCCTGAACGGGCGGACGGATTGCGAGCGCTGCGGCGCGACGCTGATCCAGCGGGATGACGATAAGGCCGAGACGGTGCTCAGCCGACTGAACGTTTACCACAAGCAGACGGCTCCGCTGATCGAGTTCTACGAGCAGCGCGGGCTCCTGCGCCGCGTGGACGGCGCTCAGCCGATGGAGGATTGCTTCGCGGCGATCCTCGAGGCGCTGGGTGGAACGAAATGATTACCATCAAGAATGCTTCTCAAATTGCCAAGATGCGCGAGGCGGGCGCCTTGCTGCACGAGGTTCTTGAGCAGCTCAAAGGGAAGATCGAGCCCGGTATCACCACGAAGGAGCTTGACCGCTATGCGGAAAAGCTCATTCGCGGTTACGGCGCCGTCCCTTCCTTCCTGAACTATGAGGGGTATCCTGCCTCGATCTGCGCATCGGTGGATTCTCAGGTGGTGCACGGCATCCCGGATGAATCCACGGTGCTGCGCGAGGGCCAGATTATCTCGATTGATTCGGGCCTGATCCTGGACGGCTGGCAGTCCGACAGCGCCTTTACGGTGGGCGTCGGCACTGTCAGCCCGCAGGCTCAGCGCCTGATTGACGTGACGGAGCAGAGCTTTTTCGCCGCCCTTCAAGTGGCGCGCGAAGGATATCGCGTGAGCGATATCGGCCATGCCGTTCAGCAGTACGTCGAGGAGCGTGGTTTTTCCGCGGTGCGCGACCTGTGCGGGCATGGAATCGGGCGCGAGATGCACGAGGATCCAAGCGTGCCGAACTTTGGCGCGCCGGGACATGGTGTGCGGCTGCGCCGGGGCATGACCATCTGCATTGAGCCGATGATCACCGCAGGCAGCTACAATGTGAAAACGCTTCGCGATGGCTGGACGGTAGTGACCACCGACGGAAGCCTCTGCTCGCATTACGAACACACCATCCTCATTACGGATGGCGAACCCGAATTGCTTTCGCTGCCCGGATATCATAAGGAGGAGAAGCGATGAGCTCGTTCCCTATGGAAGTTGGCCGGGTGGTCTTTTCCAAAGCCGGTCGCGACGCGGGACATTATTTCGTGGTCGTGGCCGTCCTTGACAAGGATCACGTAGCCATCGCAAACGGTTGTCAGCGAAAGGTAGACAATCCCAAAAAGAAGAAGATTAAGCATCTGGTGGCAAAACCCGAAGTTCTTGAAGAAATTCGTGAAAAAATTTTTGCAAAAAAGAGGATTTTCGACTCCGAAGTGCGAAATAAACTAGATGCTATCGGCTATCAAGAGGCTTTGTTGCCGCGTAAGGAGGGTTAAAACTTGCCCAAGAGCGACAATATCGAGGTAGAAGGCGTCGTCGTCGAGGCGCTGCCGAACGCGAATTTCCGCGTCGAGCTGGCCGGCGGGCATAAAATCATGGCTCAGATCTCCGGCAAGATCCGTATGAACTTCATCCGCATCTATCCGGGCGATAAAGTCAAAGTCGAAATTTCTCCCTATGATCTCACCAGGGGACGCATCACCTGGCGTAGCAAGGGTTGAGAAAACAAATTCGAGGAGGAACGGACAAAATGAAGGTTAGACCGTCTGTTAAGCCTATCTGCGAGAAGTGCAAGGTCATCAAGCGCAAGGGCCGTATCATGGTCATCTGCGAGAACCCGAAGCACAAGCAGAAGCAGGGCTAATCACCTTATCGTTAGGATCAAAGACAGGAAGGATCGCTTGGGCGGCTGCGCAAACTCTGTTTGCGAACCATGCGGCTTTTCATAAAAGAAATCCAGCAGAACACATTACCGTAATTGGATATCGGAGGTAAATAATGGCACGTATTTCTGGCGTTGACCTGCCTCGTGAGAAGCGGGTCGAAATCGGACTGACGTACATCTTCGGCATCGGCGTGAAAACCTCTCAGGAGATTCTCGCGGCGACCGGCGTCAACCCTGACACCCGCGTGAAGGATCTGACCGAGCAGGACGTCAACAAGATCCGTGAGTACATCGAGCACAACCTGAAGGTGGAAGGCGATCTGCGCCGCGACGTCTCTCTGGACATCAAGCGCATGATGGAGATCGGCTGCTATCGCGGTGTGCGTCACCGCAAGGGTCTGCCCGTTCGCGGCCAGAACACCAAGCAGAACGCTCGTACCCGCAAGGGCCCGAAGAAGACCATCGCCGGCAAGAAGAAGGCAACCAGATAAAAGAGGAGTGATTGACAATGGCACCTAAGCAGAAGCTGAAGAAAGTCGTCCGCAAGCGCCGCGAGCGCAAGGTCGTGGAGCGCGGTGCGGCGCATATCCGCTCCTCCTTTAACAACACCATCGTGACCCTGACCGATACCCAGGGCAACGCGCTGAGCTGGGCTTCCGCCGGCGGACTCGGTTTCCGCGGCAGCAAGAAGTCCACGCCGTTCGCCGCGCAGACCGCTGCGGAGACCGCCGCGAAGGCTGCTATGGAGTACGGCCTGAAGACCGTTGAGGTCTACGTCAAGGGCCCGGGCTCCGGACGTGAGGCCGCCATCCGTTCCCTGCAGGCTGCCGGCCTGGAGGTCAACATGATCAAGGACGTGACGCCGATCCCCCACAACGGCTGCCGTCCGCCGAAGCGCCGTCGCGTGTAAGGTATTGGTAAGGAGGACGAAAGTACATGGCTAACAATAAAGAGCCGATCGCCAAGAAGTGCCGGAGCCTGGATATCTCTCCGACCGTCATGGGCTACGGCAACAAGAAGTCTACTCGCAACCCGGGCGGCAACAAGCGCAAGAAGGTTTCCGAGTACGGCACGCAGCTCAAGGAAAAGCAGAAGGTCAAGTTTGTTTACGGTGTGCTGGAGAAGCAGTTCCACCGTTACTACCTCAAGGCGGCCAACATGAAGGGCATCACGGGTGAAAACCTGCTGCAGCTCCTCGAACTGCGCCTTGACAACGTGATCTATCGTCTTGGCCTTGCCAAGACCCGCCGCATGGCGCGCCAGATCATCGTGCACGGCCACATCCTGGTCAACGGCAAGAAGGTGGACATCCCCTCCTACTCCGTGAAGGTCGGCGACGTGATCACCCTGCGCGAGCGTTCCCGCGAGCAGGCCGCTTTCAAGGCGCTGCGCGAGGGCACCGGCGTTGTGACCCCGAAGTGGCTCACCTTTGACGCGCAGAATCTCACCGGCACCGTGGCTGCGATGCCTGCCCGCGAGGACATTGATTGCCCGATCGAAGAGCACCTCATCGTCGAGCTCTATTCTCGTTAATCCATGGCTGTTCACGGTAACTGTGAGGAGGAATCTGCCCAATGATCGAAATCGAAAAGCCCCGCATCGAACGTGTGGAAGCCAGCGACAGCTACGGCAAGTTTGTCGTAGAGCCGCTTGAGCATGGCTTTGGCCAGACGCTGGGAAATTCCCTGCGCCGTGTGCTGCTCAGCTCTTTGCCGGGCGTTGCTGTTTCCAGCATCCGCATTGAGGGCATCCAGCACGAGTTTTCCGCCGTTCCCGGCGTGAAGGAAGACGTTGCAGAGATCATCCTCAACCTGAAAGAGCTTTCCGCGAAGCTGTATTGCGACGGCCCCAAGACGGTGTCCATCAACGTCAAGGGTCCTTGTGAGCTGACTGCGGCCGCCCTCGCCGTGGACGATCAGATCGAGGTGGTCAACCGCGATCTGCACATCGCCACGCTCAACGAGGACGCCGACCTCATCATGCACCTGACTCTGGAAAAGGGTCGCGGCTATGTGAGCGCAGCGAACAACAAAAATCCCAATACGCCCATCGGCGTCATCCCGACGGATTCGATCTTCACGCCGATCCGCAAGGTGAATTACACCGTCGAGAACACCCGCGTCGGCCAGGAGACCGATTACGATCGCCTGACCCTCGAGGTGTGGACCGACGGCAGCATCCAGCCGGATGAGGCCATCAGCACCGCCGCGAAGATCCTCAACGGCCACCTGAAGCTGTTCATGGATCTGACCGATCAGGTGGTGACCATCGGCTTCAACGAGAAGGAAGACGATCACCGCGAAAAGGTGCTGGAGATGACGATCGAAGAGCTCGATCTCTCCGTCCGTGCCTACAACTGCCTCAAGCGAGCCGGCATCAACACCGTCGCCGAGCTTGTGCAGCGCAATCAGGAAGACATGATGAAGGTTCGCAATCTGGGCAAGAAATCCCTCGAGGAGGTCGAGCAGAAGCTCGCCGCTCTGGGTTTGGCCCTGCGTGCCAACGACGAGTAATCCGGCAAAACCGGTTTACAGCGATACATTGCCCCAAAGGGGCTATCAAGGTCGCGCCTAAGGGAAATATGGGCGCGGCAGGCAAGGCCTGATCCGCCGAAAAGGCGGAGCAGGCTTCTTGTGTGCCGCGTGAAGAACCGTATTTGCAGGAGGCGGGCTGTAATAGGAGGATAAACAAAATGGCTTATCAGCGTAAACTTGGCCGCACGGCCGCTCAGCGCAAGGCGCTTCTGCGCAATCAGGTGACCAACCTCATTTGGTATGGCCGCATCGAGACCACTCTGGCCCGCGCCAAGGAAGTTCGCAGCGCCGCCGAGCACCTGATCACCCTCGCCATCCGCGAGTGCGACAACACGGTCTCGGTCGAGAAGACCTTCAACAACGATAAGGGTCAGTCCGTGACCGTTACCGTGCAGAACGACGCCCCGAGCAAGCTGCATGCCCGCCGTCAGATCATGGCGTATCTGTACGACGTGAAGGAGCCGAAGCTGGATGACGAGTCCAAGAAGGCGTATACCGAGCGCACCAAGGACGTGAAGTATCCCTGCGTGGAGAAGCTCTTCCGCGAGATCGCGCCGAAGTACAAGGCGCGCAACGCCGAGAAGAACTGCGCCGGCGGCTACACCCGTATTCTCAAGAAGGGCCCGCGCCGCGGCGACGCCGCCGAGATGGTCATTCTCGAGCTGATCTAATCCCCTTTGTTACCGAAGAAGCTGTTTCGCCGAGACGCGGAGCAGCTTCTTTTGGAATCGGGCATATGAGCGCCCGCCCTGTGGGAGGGAACGAAGCATGAACGACATGATCCTCATTCTCAATTACTCGGATGAGTTTGCCGTCGAGGCGGCGAAAAGGCTTCGCGGCGAGCGGGTTTTCTGCAAAATCATCAGCGGCACGACGACGGCGGCGCAGGTTGCGGAAATCGCGCCGCGCGGGCTCGTGCTCTGCGGCGAACCGAAGAGCGCGGCGGGCGTGTTCGACGCGGAGATTTTGAAGCTGGATATCCCCGTGCTGGCGCTGGGGCACGCCGCGCATATGCTGATTGCGGCGATGGGCGGCGCGTGCGCAGGCGCGGCCATCAGCGAGAAAAAAGCGAACGTTCAATATGCGGACTGCAAGCTGTTTAACGGCGTGGAGGGCGGCGAACGCTACATTCAGGAGGCCGTGACGCTGATGCTGCCGGCCGACGTGCAGGTGACGGCGGGCGCGGGTGGCTGCACCGTCGCCTTTGAGGACAGCAAACGGTCGCTTTTCGGCGTTCAGTTTGAGCTGGAGCGCAACGACCCGGACGGCTCGACCATCCTCAAAAACTTTGCGCGCGACATCTGCGGCTGCACGCCGTGGTTCACGATGGATGCGGCGCTGGCCGAAGCGCGGCGCGCGCTGACGGAGGCCTCGATTGAAGGCGGATTCGCGGTTTGCGGCGTGAGCGGCGGCGTGGATTCCATGGTGGCCGCGGTGCTGGCGCATCAGGCGTTTGGCGAGCGGATGACGGCGATTTACGTTGAAACGGGGCTGATGCGCGCGGGTGATGGCGCAGCTGTACGGGCGATTTACGAGCAGCTCGGGATTCCGCTGCGCGTGATCGACCGCGCGGAGGACGTGCTGGCCAGCCTTCGCGGCAGGCAGACGATGGGCGAAAAGCTCGCGGTGGTCGTTTCCTGCCTGCATGAGGAGATGATCCGGCAGACGGAGGCCATCCCCGGCGCGAAGACGCTGGTGATGGGCACGAATTACAGCGACTTTTTGGGCGGCACGAACAACGCGGCGTGGAAGGATTGCGGCATGGCGGTGCTCGAACCGCTGGTGCTGCTCTTCCGCGACGAGGTGAACGAAATCGCCGGAATGCTGGGGCTGGACGACGAGCTCCTGCTGCGCAAGCCTTTCCCGCTGATGGGACTGGCCGCGCGGATTTTGGGCGAGGTGACGCCGCAGAGGCTTTCCGCGCTGCGCACGGCCGACGCGATTTTCAGCGAGGAAATCCGCGAGGCCGGCCTGCACAGGAAGCTCTACAAATACTTCCCGGTGCTGGTGGACGCGGACGAACTGAAGGGAAGCTGTACGATCATCCTGCGCGCGGTGACGGTCTCCGGCGCGATGCTCGTTCCGGCGAGGCTGCCCTACGATCTGGTGGAGCGCACCGTGGAACGCATTTTGGAGACGACGCCCGCCGTTCAGCGCGTGTTTTACGACCAGACGCCGACGCCGGTTGGAAAAGAGAAATTTCAATAAATCAAAAAACAGAATCCGATCCGATTCCGCCGAGGGAGGCTGCGCGCCCGCTTCGGCGGATTTTTTTCGTCTTCAAACGCGCGCTTCCAAAGCATGTCATCAAAGTACGGAAAAAACGGAAAAAAACAGGGGATAAACTGGTGAAGAAATACAAAACGGGCTGAAAACGCGAACAATAATTAAAAAATGAAAAAATAAGTTCTGGAATTTTATTGAAAACGGGCGCGTCTCTTGCTATACTAAAGACGATTTTGGAATTTGGAGGTCGAGCATTATGCCAAAGGTTGCGCTGATTATGGGTTCGAAGAGCGATTGGCCGTCCCTCAGGGGCTGCGTCGATGTGCTCAAGGGGTTTGAAATTGAGGTTGAGGTGCACGTAGCCAGCGCACACAGAACGCCCGAGGTCGTTGCGGCCTTCGCGGCGAACGCGCGCGAAAACGGCTTTGAAGCGATCATCGCGGCGGCCGGCAAGGCAGCGCATCTGGCGGGCGTGATTGCAGGCCACACGACGCTGCCGGTGATCGGGATTCCGGTCAAATCCTCGTTTATGGACGGGCTGGATTCCCTGCTCTCCACCGTGCAGATGCCCACGGGCATCCCGGTGGCGACGGTGGCCGTCGGCGGCGGCGACAACGCGGCGTATCTGGCGGCGCAGATACTCTCCATCAAATACCCGATTCTCGCCGAAAAGCTGCTGGCGCATCGCGAGCGGATGGCGGCGGCGATCGAGGCGGACGACAAACAGATTCAGGAAGAACTGTAAAGCGGAGGCAGCATGACGGATATTAAGGAACGCGGAGATCAGATGGAGGAGGCCTGCGGCGTATTCGGCATTTACGCGCAGGACGAATCCATCAACGTGGCGGAGGCCGCGTATTACGGTCTGTTTGCTTTGCAGCACCGCGGGCAGGAAAGCGCCGGTATCGCGGTGGCGGACGGCAAGGGAATCAAGCATTACCGCAACCTCGGGCTTGTGCCGGAGGTGTTTGACGAGGAAATTCTGCACGGGCTGACGGGGCGCATCTCCATCGGCCACGTGCGCTATTCGACCTTCGGCAGCAAGGATGTAATCAACGCGCAGCCGCTGGTGGCGCGGTGCAAGATCGGCATGCTGGCGCTGGCACACAACGGCAATCTGGTCAACGCGGATGCGCTCCGGGCGCAGATGGAGGACGACGGCGCGATTTTCCAGACGTCGGTGGATACCGAGGTCATCCTGAGCCTGATCGCGCGGGAAAGCAGCAAGGGGCTGGTCGAGGCCGTCCGCTCCATGATGGAGAAGGTGCGCGGCAGCTACGCGCTGGTGCTGCTGGTCAAGGACAAGCTCATCGGCATTCGCGATCCGTATGGCATTCGCCCGCTCTGTCTGGGGCGGGTCGGCAGCAGCTTTGTGCTGGCGAGCGAGAGCTGCGCGCTCGACGCGGTGGGCGCGGAGTTTGTACGCGACATTCAGCCGGGCGAAATCGTCGTGATCGACGCGGAAGGCATTCACTCCATGCACGTCAAAGCGCCGATGCGCAGCCGCCTGTGCCTGTTTGAATTTGTCTACTTCGCCAGACCGGATTCGGTCATCGACGGCATCAACGTCTACCAATCCCGCGTGGAGGCGGGCAAGCGGCTGGCCATCGACGACGACGTGGAGGCGGATATGGTCATCGGCGTGCCGGACAGCGCGCTGGCGGCGGCGATGGGCTACGCCCAGCAGAGCGGGATTCCCTATGGCGACGGGCTGGCCAAAAACCGCTACGTCGGCCGCACGTTCATCCAGCCGGAGCAGGGCATGCGCGAACTGGGCGTGCGCACCAAGCTCAACGCGCTGACCCGCAACGTTCGCGGCAAGCGGCTGATTCTGGTGGACGATTCCATCGTCCGCGGCACGACGAGCCGCAAGATCGTCGAGATGCTGCGCACGGCGGGCGCGAAGGAAGTGCACATGCGCATTTCTTCGCCCTCGGTGCTGAACCCCTGCTATTTCGGCATTGATACGGCGACGAGCGAGGAATTGATCGGCCACAGCCGCAGCGTTGAGGAAATCTGCCGCTTCATCGGGGCGGACAGCCTCAAATTCCTTTCCCTGCCCGATCTGCTCAAGACGGTGGCCGGTTCGGGCTGCCAATTCTGCACGGGTTGCTTTGACGGCGATTACCCCATCGACCCGGAAACGGGCGAGATGCACGGGATGGAGGAAGAACATGATTACGTATAAGGACGCGGGTGTGGACGTTGAGCGCGGCTACGAGGCCGTGCGCAGGATGAAGCAGCATGTCGCCGCCACGTTTGATGAGAACGTGCTGGGCGGCCTCGGCTCGTTCGGCGGCTTTTATTCCATCGAAAACGAGAACGTTGAAAAGCCGGTGCTCGTCGCGGGCACGGACGGCGTGGGCACCAAGCTCAAGCTGGCGTTCCTGATGGACAAGCACGACACGGTGGGCATCGACTGCGTGGCGATGTGCGTCAACGACGTGGTGTGTCAGGGCGCGAAGCCGCTGATTTTCCTTGACTACATCGCGACGGGCTACCTCGATCCGATCAAGGTGGAGCAGATTGTCGCGGGCGTGGCGGACGGCTGCCGTCAGGCGGGCTGCGCGCTGATCGGCGGCGAGACGGCTGAAATGCCGGATTTCTACCCCGAGGGCGAATACGATCTGGCGGGCTTCACCGTCGGCCTCGTCGGGCGGGAGAAATCCATCTCCGGCGAGCGCGTGGCGGAGGGCGACGTGCTGGTGGGCATGGCCTCCTCCGGCGTGCACTCCAACGGCTATTCTCTGGTGCGCAGGCTGGTGCTGACCGCGGATCGCGACCTGAACGCGCCGGTGGAAGCCTTCGGCGGAAAGAGCTGGGGCGAAACCCTGCTCACGCCGACGAAGATCTACGTCAAGCCCGCGCTGGCAGCCTGCAAGGCCTGCGACGTGCACGGCATTGCGCACATCACCGGCGGCGGCTTCATCGAAAACATTCCGCGCATCCTGCCCGACGGCCTGAGCGCGCAGATCGAGCGCGGCACGTGGCCGGTGCTGCCGGTGTTCACGGAGCTGGTGAAGCTCGGCGGGCTGGGTGACCGGCAGGCCTATAACACCTTCAACATGGGTGTGGGCATGGTGTTCGCGGTGAAGGCGGAGGAGGCCGACAAGCTGATCGCGACGCTGGAGGCGCAGGGCGAAAAGGCCTATCGCATCGGCCGCGTGGCGAAGACGGGCGAGGACGGCGAAAGGCTGGTTCTGCTGTGAGCAAGAGAATCGCGGTGCTCTGCTCCGGCGGCGGCACGAATTTGCAGGCGCTCATCGACGCGGTGGAAGCGGGCAGCATCGACGGGGAGATCGTGCTGGTGCTCGCCAACGCCTCCAAGGCGTTCGCCCTTGAGCGCGCGCGCAGGCACGGCATTCCGGCGGAGTTTATCAGCAAGAAGCAGGCCGGGAGCGACGAGGCCTTCAACGACGTCATCCTCCAAAGGCTGCGCGCGGTGAACGCCGATCTCGTCGTGCTGGCGGGCTATCTGCCCATCGTGGGGCGGCAGATTGTGCGGGCGTTTGAGCACCGGATCATCAACATCCATCCGGCGCTGATTCCGGCGTTCTGCGGGCCGGGGATGTACGGCCATCACGTGCACGAGGCGGTTTTGGCCTACGGCGCGAAGATTTCCGGCGCGACGACGCACTTTGTCGATGAGCAGGTCGATCACGGCGGCGTGATTATGCAAAAGAGCGTCCCCGTGCTGGAGGGCGACACTCCGGAAACGCTGGCCGCGCGTGTGCTCACCGTCGAGCACGAGATTCTGCCGGAAAGCGTAAGACTTTTCTGCGCGGAAAAACTGGGGGTAGATGGAAGACAGGTACATGTGCTATAATAAAGTGTTCATGTACGCAAATTCGTCGGGCGGGTTTATTCCGCGCCGACCGCTTTGATGAAGGGTGTCTTCCTAACTATGAGAATTTATCAGCCCGTGCGCGGCGTTGGCGGCGCTTTGCGGGAAAACAGCTTTGTGATGATCGACGACGCGGGCGTGGAAATCGGGCAAGGCGGCCTGGAATACCGCGTGATTAAGAAAATGATGCCGGACAGGCCGCTGGATATCGAGATGACGATGAGCGCGCATCCGGTGGCCAGCGACACGCTCTTCGGCGCGCTGAGCGCCAGAGCCGAGCGCATCAAGGACGAAGAGGGCGGTCTGCCCGCGCGGCTGTATACCCGCTGCGCGATTGACGACGCGGAGCGCCACGAGTATTTTACCCGGATGGGGTTTGACGATTTCGACGGCGTGGAGCTGTTTGTGCTGAACGTGCCGCAGGATCTTTCCCTGCGCAGGCGCAATTACAGCCCGGTGGGCACGAAATCCATCGACGTGGATTTGCGCACCCGCACCCGGCGCGAGGAATTTCTGCTGGGGCTGAAGGAGTTCGGCTGCGTGGAGCACGCCAGCGAATGGCTGGAGGAGCGCATGCGCGGGCCGGTTTTCATGGCGAAGGCGATGTATTTCGGCAGCGACTACGTGGGCAGCATGCTGGTCACGGGGACGCAGGCCGAGGCCGTGCTGGAGATGATCTGCGTGGAGCAGAAGTGGCGCGGCCGCGGCGTGGCCAGCGCGCTGGTGGACGAGGCGCTGGTGCAGCTGAGCAAGCAGCAGGTGCCGCACATCGTCGCCCGCGCCGTCCGCCGCAACGCCAGCGCGATGAAGTTTTTTAAGCGCAGCGGCTTTGACTGGGTGCGCACCGAGGAGTATCTTTTGGGCAGAGACATGTGAGGAGAGGAGAACGCATCATGGTAAAGCGTGCGATTTTGAGCGTATCGGATAAAACGGGCATTGTCGAGCTGGCTCGCCGTCTGGCGGCGCAAGGCGTAACCCTGCTGTCTACCGGCGGAACGATGAAGGCGATTGAAGAGGCCGGGATTCCCGTGACCGGCGTGAGCGACGTCACCGGCTTCCCGGAGTGCCTCGACGGGCGCGTGAAGACGCTGCACCCGGCGATTCACGCGGGGCTGCTCGCCGTGCGCAATAATCCCGAGCACATGAAGCAGCTTGAGCAGCTCGGCGTGGAGCCGATCGACATGGTGGTCATCAACCTGTATCCCTTCCGCGCGACCATCGAGAAGCCCGGCGTGACCTTCGACGAGGCGATTGAAAACATCGACATCGGCGGGCCGACCATGCTCCGCGCGGCGGCCAAAAACGCGCAGGACGTGGTGGTTGTCATCGACCCGGCGGATTACGAGCTTGTGCTCAATGAGCTGGAGGCGACGGGCGACGTTTCGCTCAAAACCAAGCGCTATCTGCAATACAAGGTCTTCGAGCACACCGCGCAGTATGACTGCATGATTCAGCAGTACCTGCGCGGCCAGCTGGAGGACGCGCCGGCGTTCCCGCAGAACCTGACCGTCACCTTTGAAAAGGTGCAGGAGATGCGCTACGGCGAGAACCCGCACCAGAAGGCGGCGTTCTACCGCGATCTGGGCGACGTGGCGGGCACGCTCCCGGCGGCGAAGCAGCTTCACGGCAAGGAGCTCTCCTACAACAACATCAACGACACGAACGGCGCGCTCGAGCTCCTGCGCGAGTTTGACACGACGGCGGTGATCGCGGTCAAGCACGGCAACCCGTGCGGCGTGGGCGTGGCGGACGTGATCAGCGAGGCCTACAGGCTGGCGTATGAGGCCGACCCGGTCAGCGTCTTTGGCGGCATTGTCGTCACCAACGGCACGGTGGACGCGGCGACGGCCGAGCAGATGAGCAAGATCTTCCTTGAGATCATCGTCGCGCCGAGGTTCACCGACGAGGCGCTGGCGATTTTGACCAAGAAGAAGAATCTGCGCCTGCTGGAGCTGGATACGACGATCCGCGCCTACCCAAAGGGCGAGCGCGTGATGCGCAAGGTGGCGGGCGGCCTGCTGGTGCAGGAGATCGACGACAAGCTGCTGCCGGAGGACGGCGAACTGAAGGTCGTCACCAAGGCGCAGCCGACGGCCAAGCAGATGGAGGATTTGATGCTGGCGTGGAAGATCGTCAAGCACGCCAAATCCAACGGCATTGCGATTGCGAAGGATCACCAGAGCCTGGGCATCGGGCCGGGGCAGGTCAACCGCATCTGGAGCACGCAGATGGCCATCGAGCGCAGCGGCGACAAGGTGCGCGGCGCGGCGCTGGCGAGCGACGCCTTCTTCCCGTTTGACGACTGCGTGAAGGCCTGCGCGGAGGCGGGAATCAGCTGCATCATCCAGCCGGGCGGAAGCGTCCGCGATCAGGATTCCATCGACGCCTGCGATCGGTACGGCATCGCGATGGTCTTCACGGGCATGCGGCATTTCAAGCACTAACCATCATCAGCGTCCCTTCGGGTCGCCCCGAGCGGGCGGGAGGGACGCTGTTTTTGCGTTGAGGAGGATGTTTATGAAGGTATTGGTGATTGGCGGCGGCGGACGCGAGCACGCCGTATGCAAAAAGCTGAGCGAATCGAAGGACGTGACGGAGATCCTCTGCGCGCCGGGCAACGCGGGCATTGCGCAGGTCGCGCGGTGCATCCCCGAGGTCAAGGCGACGGATATCGAGGGCATCGTCGCGCTGGCGCAGCGGGAAAAGGTCGATTTTGTCTGCGTCACGCCGGATGATCCGCTGGCGCTGGGCTGCGTGGACAAGCTGGAGGCGGCGGGCATTCCGGCGTTTGGGCCGACGGCCTACGCGGCGCAGATGGAGGCGAGCAAGATCTTCTCCAAAAACCTGATGCGCAAATACGGAATCCCCACGGCGAAGAGCGAAACCTTCACCGAGATGGACAAAGCGCTGGCGTATCTGGACACGCAGGGCGCGCCGATTGTCGTCAAGGCGGACGGGCTGGCGCTGGGCAAGGGCGTGGTCGTCGCGGCGACGGTGGAAGAGGCAAAGCAGGCCGTTGTGGAGATGATGCAGGGCGGCAAATTCGGCAAAAGCGGCGCGCGGGTGCTCATCGAGGAATGTATGGTCGGGCGCGAGGTGACGGTGCTCTGCTTCTGCGACGGCAAGACGATCGTGCCGATGAAGGCGAGTCAGGATCACAAGCGCGCGCTGGATGGCGACAAGGGGCCGAACACCGGCGGCATGGGCGCGTTTGCCCCCAGCCCGCTCTACACCGATGAGATCGCGGAGCGGACGGAGCGCGAGATTCTGCTGCCGACGCTCCGCGCGATGAACGCGGAGGGCTTCACGTTCAAGGGCGTGCTCTACGTCGGGCTGATGCTGACGGCGGAGGGGCCGAAGGTGGTGGAATACAACGCGCGCTTCGGCGACCCCGAGACGCAGGCCGTTCTGCCCCTGCTGGAAAGCGACCTGTTTGCCATCATGCGCGCCGTTCGCGAGCAGCGGCTGGCGGAGACGGAGATCCGCTGGCGGGGCGGCGCGGCGGCCTGCATCGTGCTGGCCAGCGGCGGCTATCCCGGAAAATACGAGAGCGGCAAGGCGATCACCGGTCTGGCGGACGCGGAAGCGGCGGGCGCGACGGTGTACCACGCGGGCACGAAGCGGACGGACGCGGGCTATGTGACGGCGGGCGGCCGCGTGCTGGGCGTGACGGCGCTGGGCGATACGCTGGCGGAGGCGATCCGCCGGGCGTATGCCGCGGCGGAGAAGATTCATTTTGAGGGCGCGCATATGCGCCGCGATATCGGCATCAGGGACACGGAAAGGGCATAAAATCGGACGTAAAAAGGCATAAAAGAGAGGCGCTCCGGTCAGCATAAGTGGAAAGAAAGCGGCTGAACCGGAGGTGAAGACCCTTGAATATCGCCATCGTGGGCAACGGCAGGATGGGGCGGACGCTGGACGCGGTCTGCGCGCGGCGGGACGATGTGCGGGTGATCGGCCATGTCGGCCGCGGCGGCTGCGAAAGCCTTGACGCGCTGGACGGGCTGGACGCGGCGCTGGATTTTTCGGCACCGGAGAACCTGCCCATGCTGCTTTCCGGCGCGGTGCGGCGGCGGATTCCGCTGGTCATCGGCACGACGGGGATGAGCGGCGCGCAGGGCGAGGCCATCCGCGCGGCAAGCCGACGGATACCGATTGTGTGGTCGGCCAATTTTTCCGTCGGCGTGACGGTGCTCGTCCGGCTGGCGCGGCTTGCGGCGCAGGCGCTCGGCCGTGAATTTGACATGGAGATCGTGGAGACGCACCACAACCGGAAGGTGGACGCGCCCAGCGGCACGGCAAAGCTGATTCTGCGGCAGATCGACCCGGAGGGACTGTATGCGCCCGTTTACGGGCGGTCGGGGCGGATCGGCGCGCGCGGCCGGGAAATCGGCGTGCACGCGGTGCGCGGAGGCACGGCGGCGGGCGAGCACAGCCTGCGCTTTTTCGGGCGGATGGAGGAGCTTGAGCTTCGCCACCGCGCGGACAGCCGGGAAATCTTCGCCCAAGGCGCGCTGCGGGCGGCGGCGTTCGCAAGGGAGGCGGAACCGGGGCTGTATGACATGGAGGACGTTTTATTCGGGGGAGACGGATGGACGAGATCGTAAGGCTCATTCAAACGGCAGAGAAAAAAACGCCGGTCAAGGTCTATGTTCGGGCGAACAGGCCGCTGCACTTTGAAAACTGCCACGTGTTCACCGGCGCGGACATGGTCGTGATGGGGGATTACGGGGACATCGAGCCGGTTTTGGCGCGCAACGCGGACGCCATCGAGAACATGGTGATCGAGTGCGACCGGCGGAACAGCGCGCTGCCGCTGCTGGATGTGAAGCCCCTCCGCGCGCGCATTGAACCGGGCGCGATTCTCCGCGCGGGGGTGAGCGTCGGTGACGGCGCGGTGATTATGATGGGCGCGATTCTCAACGTCGGCGCGGTTGTCGGCGAGGGGACGCTGATCGACATGGGCGCGGTGCTTGGCGGGCGCGCGTCCGTCGGAAGGCGGAGCCATATCGGCGCGGGCGCGGTGCTCGCGGGCGTTGTCGAGCCGCCCAGCGCAAAGCCGGTGACGGTCGGCGACGACGTGCTCATCGGCGCGAACGCGGTGGTGATCGAGGGCGTTCACGTTGGGAACGGCGCGGTCGTCGCGGCGGGCGCGGTGGTCACGCGGGATGTGCCGGAAAATGCGGTGGTCGCGGGAATCCCGGCGCGGATCGTCAAGATGAAGGACGAAAAAACCAAAGGGAAGACGGCGCTGATCGACGCGCTGCGGGAATTGTAAAAGCGAAGAACCATTCATCGGAGAAGCGGCTTTGAGCCGCTTTTTCTGTTCAAATGAGATTATGTATGCTATAATAGGGGAAAAAGAACGCATTTTGGAGAATATACGGTGAAAAGATTCAAGCTGTTTCTGGCCATGGCCGCGCTGGCCTGCACCATCGGGCTGACGGTGAAATACGGCTCGACGTATCGGCCGGTGGTGGAGCCGGTGCGCGAGATTGAGGAAATCTGGGCGCTGGAGGATGCGCGCGAGGAGAGCGAGGAGCCGCTGGTGACGCGGCTTTTCTGCAACGGCATTCCGATGGCCTACGACGCGGAGAACAACGTGTTCTACGGCTCGCTGGGGCTTGAAAACGGCGCGCAGTGGCCGGAAATCAAGCTGACGGCTTCCGAGGAGACGGCGAAAGGGCTGAGCCTCTGCTTTGCCGACGATTACGGCTTCGATGATTGCGACGCGGCGATTCGGGAGGGCTACAGCTATCAGATTTTCGCCTACACCGACACGGCGTACAGCTATGCGGAGGTCGTTTTCACCGGGCTGCCGCTGGTGAATGTCACGGCCGATCAGACAATCGAGCGCGAGGATGTGCCCGCGCAGATTGAAATCGCGCTGGCGGCGGAAGGGCTGCAAACAAACGGGCGAATCCACAAACGCGGCGGCGCGTCCATCCTGAACGACAAGGTGGGCTATAAGCTGGAATTTACGCGCACGACGGACGGCAAAAAGAAGATCTATCGGGAGATTCCGGGCATGGGGACGGACAGCCAGGTGATTCTGCTGCCCATGAACGCACTGGATACGACGATGATGCGCGACCGGCTGAGCTGGGCGCTCTATGCGCGGCTGACGCGGCGGGACGAGCCCTTCAGCGCGCGGAAGACGCAATACTGCGAGCTGTTTCTGAACGGGGAATATCGAGGTGTTTACCTGATGCTCGAACCGTTTTCAGTCAGGCAGGAGGTGGCCAAGGCGGGCGAGGAGCGCCTGACGACGGACAGCGTATACCGAACGGCGGTCATCAGCCTTTCGCACGGCAGGCCGTGCATGGAAGACCCATACAGCGCGGCGACGGGGTTTGAGCTCTACTATCCGATGGACGGCGAGCCGGATTTTTCGCCGCTGGCGGATTATTTCGCGCTGCTGGGCGAGACGGACGACGCGGCTTTCATGCGGCGGGCGGCGCAGATCATCGATCTGGACAGCGCGCTGCGCTACGACGTGGTGCTGCAGCTCTTCGGGCTGACGGACAACGTCATCAACAACATGTACACGTGGGCGCAGAACAGCCGGGGGTACACCCGCTATCGGTTTGACTTTTGGGATCTGGATGTGTCGTGGGGATTGAAGCGGGACGAAATCGGCGAGATGCACGAAAACTGGGTGTTCTTCCCGCTGGTGGATCGGCTGCTGCGCGCGGACGAAGAAGGCGGCGTTCGGAAACGATACGGCGAAATCTATCGCGAGGTACGGGAAAAGGCGTTTGACGCGGAGACGGTGGAGACGCTGGTCGGCCAATACGCCCACGAGCTGAACGATTCCGGCGCGATGGCGCGCAACGCGGATCGGTGGGAAACGGAGAATTACGCCGCCGACGGCTACGAGCTGGTCGCCTTTGCGGCGGAGAGAATCGCGCTGCTGGACGAGCCCGTTCGGGCGATGAGCGCGGGCGAGGAAATCGACCTGCGTTTCCTTGAGAAGACGAATTACGACGACAAGGGAACGCCCCTGACCGAGGAATAAGAGAAGAATCAGATAGGACGACGGCGATGAAGAGATTGAAGCTGCTGCTGGGCATGGCCGCGCTGGCCTGCGCCATCGGGCTGACGGTGAAATACGGCTCGGCGTATCGGCCGGTGGTGGGGCCGGTGCGCGAGATCGAGGCAATCTGGGCCATCGAGGACGAGCGGGAGGAAAGCGAAGAGCCGCTGGTGACGCGGCTTTTCTGCAACGGCGCGGAGGCGGCCTACGACGCGGAAAGCAACACGTTTTATTGCACGCTGGGGCTTGAAAACGGCGAGGAATGGCCGAAAATCAAGCTGACGACTGCCCAAAATGTGGGGGGGGGTTAACCCTCTGCTTTGTTGACGATTATGCCTACGACGCCTGCGCGGACGCGATTCGGGACGGCTACGCCTATCAGATCATGGCGTACACGGACGAGACATACAGCTATTCGGACGTGGTTTTCACGGGGCTGCCGATTCTCTCACTGCACACGGCGGAGGAAATCACGACCGAGGACACGCCGGCGGCGCTGAACCTCGCCTTTGGAAACGGCGAGCGGCTTGAAGCGAACGCGCGCGCCCACCTGCGCGGCAACGCATCGCTCGTTCGGCTGGACAAGCACAGCTACAAGGTGGAATTTACGCGAACCGAGGACGGAAAGAAAAAAATTCCGCAGAACATGCCGGGGCTGGGGCAGACGGACGAGATCATCCTGCTGGCGATGGGCTTTGACCCGAACATGGTGCGCGACCGGCTGAGCTGGTCGATGATCGAGCGAATCTGGCCGAAGGACGAGGCGTTCGCGCCCGTCGGCAGGGAATATGTCGAGGTCTTCGTCAACGATGCGTATCAGGGCGCATACCTGATGATGGTTCCGTTTGACCGGCGCGCGGAGATCGAGAAGGCGGGCGCGGGCAGCGCCCAGCGCGACAGCCTGTACCGCTCGGTGATCGCTGCGGTGGACAAGGGGCGGCCGATCGACGAGGGATACGAGCTGTTTATCGCGCCGGACGCGGAGAATCCGTTCGCGGGGCTGCAAACCTACCTCCGGCTGGACGACGGCGAAATGGACGACGAGACGTTTTGCAGAGAAGCGGCGGCGCACATCGACGTGCCCTCGCTGATGCGATACACGCTGCTGGTGCAGGGGATGGCGCTCTGCGACAACATCTTCAACAACATGTACGTCTGGGCGCACGAGACGGCGGCGGGCGTGGTCTATCGCTTTATCCCGTGGGACATGGATCTGTCCTGGGAGAAGGAGCCGGGCGCATACTGGGATTGCTGGATGATCGACGCGCTGGCCTGCCGGGTGATCGAGCTGGATGTGAGCGGCGCGCGCGCGGAGCTGGCCGCGCAGTGGCGGCAAATGAGCGAGGCGGGCTTTACGATAGACACCGTCCGCGAGGAGCTGGCGCTGTATCAGCACGAGCTGACCGATTCCGGCGCGTTTCTGCGGGACGCGGAGCGCTGGGGCAAGGAGCAGGACGAAATGGACGTTTCACAGATCGAGGCGGTTGCGGAATACCGCTTCGAGCTGCTTTGCAGGCTGACGCAGGCCATCGGCGAAACCGGGGAGGAATTCCGGTTTGCGGATTTCGAGACGGACGAGGAATGTTCCATGCAGAGCATGGCGGACGCGCTGGCGGGGGAATGAGTGGAAAAACCCGAACGAAAAACAGAAAAAGCGTGTAAAATAAGGGAAAAACCAAAAATAAGAATTGACATTCGCGGCGGAAAATGATATCATACTCGTGTTTGCTGTGCAAGCCGTCCGCAGGGATGGTATGCGCGGAAGACGATTGAAAGGAAGAATTGTTCTATGAATGATGGTCTCGCCGATGTTGACCGACGAGTAGTCGGCACCAAGCAGGTTCTCCGCGCGCTGGACGAGGGCAGGGTTGCCCATGCGTATGTCGCGCAGGACGCGGATCTGCTGCTCACCAAGCGCGTCGTGGATCGCTGCTACGACATGGAGATTCCCTGCACGCAGGTGGAATCCATGGAGAAGCTCGGGCGCGCGTGCGGCATCGACGTCAAGGCTGCGGCCGCCGGTCTGCTCAAGTAAGGGCGAATCGGCCGCGAAACATACCGGCTGCTATGCGGCACGCCGGCGCTTTGTATGCTATGATCCCGGTTAAACGGGTTCATATAGATGAATCAGCAAGCAAGTGTTCCAGAATTTTTGAGAAGAAACATAGGAGGTGCTTCCATGCCTACGATCAACCAGTTGATCCGCAACGGAAGAAAAGCGATCGCTGCAAAGCCGACCGCGCCTATCCTGCAGAAGTGCCCGCAGAAGCGCGGCGTGTGCCTGTCCGTTAAGACCACCACGCCGAAGAAGCCGAACTCTGCGCTGCGTAAGATTGCCCGTGTCCGCCTGACGAACGGCGTCGAAGGTACTTGCTACATCCCCGGCATCGGCCACAACCTGCAGGAGCACTCCGTGGTGCTCATCCGCGGCGGCCGTGTCCGTGACCTGCCTGGCGTTCGTTATCACATCGTCCGCGGCGCGCTGGATGCTGCCGGTGTGGCCAAGCGTATGCAGGCCCGCTCCAAGTACGGCGCGAAGCGCCCGAAGAAGTAATTTCTGAGGGTTCATACTTCGGGATAACGAAGGAAGTGGCGCCCTCCCAGTATCGGAGGTGTCGTCGGTCTGAAACGGGTGGCCGGCCGCAAAGCGGAAAGGCGCTGCGCGTGTTTGGAACAGCGCGCTGGGCGTTCCGTGGGCAGGGCTGTGTGCTAGATCCGGCAGACAGGGCCGCTTTTGCTGAGGCGGCGCGTTTGCTGGCCGTTCGGGCCATGCTGCAAGAAAACCGAAGCGAGGAAACAATCCTTGCTTCCTGACAACTCAGGAGGTTAAACCCATGCCGAGACGTGGTTTTGTACCCAAGCGTGAAGTGCTGCCGGATCCGGTATACGGCACCACCATCGTCACCAAGCTGATCAACCAGATCATGCTCGACGGCAAGCGCGGCATCGCGCAGTCCGTCTGCTACGACGCGTTCCAGATGCTGGCCGACAAGACCGGCAAGGACGCGATGGAAGTTTTCAACGCCGGCCTGCAGAACATTCTGCCGAGCCTGGAGGTTAAGGCTCGCCGCGTCGGCGGCGCGACCTATCAGGTCCCGATCGAGATCCGCCCGGAGCGCCGTCAGACCCTGGCGCTGCGCTGGCTGGTCGAGTTCTCCCGCAAGCGCGGCGAGAAGACCATGGCCGAGCGCCTCTGCGCCGAGATCATCGACGCGAGCAACAACACCGGCGCGGCTGTCAAGCGTAAGGAAGAAATGCACCGTATGGCCGAGGCCAACAAGGCGTTTGCTCACTATCGCTGGTAATTTCCGTCCGATCGTGCGAGGCGCCGCGCAGGCGGCAGCCTGAACAAAAAGGAGATTCAACATGCCCAGAGACCATGAATTAAAGATGGTTCGCAACATCGGTATCATGGCGCATATCGATGCCGGCAAGACGACGACGACCGAGCGTATTCTGTTCTATACGGGCAAGAACCGCAAGATCGGCGAGACGCATGAAGGCACCGCCACCATGGACTGGATGGCTCAGGAGCAGGAGCGCGGCATCACCATCACCTCTGCCGCGACGACCTGCTACTGGAAGGACTATCGTCTCAACATCATCGACACTCCCGGCCACGTCGATTTCACCGTCGAGGTCGAGCGTTCCCTCCGCGTGCTGGACGGCTCTGTCGCCGTGTTCTGCGCGAAGGGCGGCGTTGAGCCGCAGTCCGAGACGGTCTGGAGACAGGCTGACCATTACAATGTTCCCCGCATGATCTACATCAACAAGATGGACATCATGGGCGCGAACTTCTACCGCGTGGTGGACATGCTCCACGAGCGTCTGCACGCGAATGCGCATCCGATTCAGCTGCCGATCGGCGCGGAGAACGATTTCCGCGGCATCATCGACCTGCTGACCATGCGCGCCGAGGTCTACTACGATGACCTGGGCAAGGATTACCGCGACGAGCCGATTCCGGAAGATATGATGGAAGATGCTCAGATGTACCGCGAGCAGCTCATCGAAGCGCTGGCCGACGTGGACGACGGCATCATGGAGAAGTTCATGGAAGGCGAAGAGCCGACCATCGAAGAGATGAAGGCCGCCATCCGCAAGGGCACCATCGATTGCAGCTTCTTCGCTGTGCTGTGCGGCACCTCTTACCGCAACAAGGGCGTTCAGCTCCTGCTCGACGCCGTCATCGACTACATGCCGTCTCCGCTGGATATCCCGCCGGTCAAGGGCTTCGACCCGCACACCGACGAGGAAATCGAGCGTCCGGTGAGCGACGAAGCGCCGTTCTCCGCGCTGGCCTTCAAGATCATGACCGACCCGTTCGTCGGCAAGCTGAGCTTCATCCGCGTCTACTCCGGCCACATTGGCTCGGGCAGCTACGTGCTCAACTCCACGAAGGGCAAGCGTGAGCGCATCGGCCGTCTGCTCCAGATGCACGCCAACGAGCGCAAGGAAATCACCGAGGTTTACACCGGCGAGATCTGCGGCGTTGTCGGCTTCAAGGACACCACGACCGGCGACACCCTGTGCGACGACAAGAACCAGATCATCCTTGAGAAGATGGAGTTCCCGGAGCCGGTTATTCAGGTCGCCATCGAGCCGAAGACCAAGGCCGGTCAGGAGAAGATGATTCTCGGCCTGCTGCGTTTGGCTGAAGAAGACCCGACCTTCAAGACCTACACCAACCAGGAGACCGGCCAGACGATCATCGCCGGCATGGGCGAGCTCCATCTGGAGATCATCGTTGACCGTCTGCTGCGCGAGTTCAAGGTCGAGGCGACCGTCGGCGCGCCGCAGGTTGCCTATCGTGAGACCATCCGCAAGGCGGCGAAGGCCGAAGGCCGTTACGTCCGTCAGACCGGCGGCAACGGCCAGTACGGTCACTGCTGGATTGAGATCTCCCCGGTCGAGCCGGGCGAGGGCTACTCCTTCAGCAACGACACCGTCGGCGGCTCCATCCCGAAGGAGTTCATCGCGCCGATCGACGCCGGTATCCGCGAGGCGGCCAAGAACGGCCCGCTGGGCGGCTTCGAGGTTGTGGACTTCCATGTTTCCGTGTACGACGGCTCCTACCACGACGTCGACTCCTCCGAAGTCGCGTTCAAGATCGCCGGTTCTATGGCGTTCAAGGCCGCGATGGCCAAGGCCGACCCGGTGCTGCTTGAGCCGATCATGAAGGTGGACGTCACCGTGCCGGAAGAGTACATGGGCGATGTTATCGGCGACCTGAACAGCCGCCGCGGCCGCATCGAGGGCATGGATCACAACGGCACGACCGAAGAGATCCACGCGCTGGTTCCGCTCTCCGAGATGTTTGGTTACTCCACCGCGCTGCGTTCCCGTACGCAGGGCCGCGGCGTGTACACCATGCAGCCGGAGCACTATGAGCCGGTTCCGAAGTCCATTCAGGAGAAGGTTTGCGGCACCAAGGCGGCGAAGTAAGCTTTTACCGCTTCCCGCCTGCGGGCGGGAAGCGATTTCCCGAATTATAATATGTCGGGCTTCGGCCTGACACATGGAGGAAAAAGAAAATGGCGAAGCAAAAGTTTGAGCGCACCAAGCCGCACGTCAACATTGGCACCATCGGCCACGTTGACCACGGCAAAACGACCCTGACCGCTGCCATCACGATGGTGCTGTCCACCTTCGGCGAGGCGCAGGCCATGCGTTACGACGAAATCGACAAGGCGCCGGAAGAGAAGGCCCGCGGAATCACGATCAACACCGCTCACGTTGAGTATGAGACGGAGCATCGTCACTACGCGCACGTTGACTGCCCCGGCCACGCCGACTATGTTAAGAACATGATCACCGGCGCTGCCCAGATGGACGGCGCGATTCTGGTCGTGTCCGCTCCGGACGGCCCGATGCCGCAGACCCGTGAGCACATCCTGCTGGCCCGTCAGGTCGGCGTTCACTACATCGTTGTCTTCCTGAACAAGACCGATATGATGGACGACGAAGAGCTGCTCGAGCTGGTCGAGATGGAAATCCGCGAGCTGCTCAGCTCCTACGGCTTCCCGGGCGACGAGATCCCGATCATCCGCGGTTCTGCGCTGAAGGCGCTGGAGTATGTCCAGAACGGCGGCACCGACCCGAAGAACGCGCCGGAGTGCCAGTGCATCTTCGCTCTGATGGACGCTGTCGATGAGTACATCCCGTCCCCGGAGCGCGACACCGACAAGCCGTTCCTGATGCCTGTTGAGGACGTGTTCTCCATCACCGGCCGCGGCACCGTTGCGACGGGCCGTGTTGAGCGCGGTGTGGTGAAGGTTTCCGACACCGTCGAGATCGTCGGCCTGCAGGATAAGCCGCGCAGCACCGTCGTCACCGGCGTGGAAATGTTCCGCAAGCTGCTGGATCAGGCCGAGGCCGGCGACAACATCGGTGTGCTTCTGCGCGGCATCCAGCGCAACGAGGTCGAGCGCGGTCAGGTTCTGGCCAAGCCGGGCTCCATCCATCCGCACACCCACTACATGGGTCAGGTTTACGTTCTGACCAAGGAAGAGGGCGGCCGTCATACCCCGTTCTTCAACGGCTATCGTCCGCAGTTCTACTTCCGCACCACCGACGTGACCGGCAACATCAAGCTGCCGGAGGGCGTTGAGATGGTCATGCCGGGCGACAACGTGGACATGGAGTGCACGCTGATCACCCCGATCGCCATGGACGAGAAGCTGCGCTTCGCTATCCGCGAGGGCGGCCGCACCGTCGGCTCCGGCGTCGTCACCAAGATCCTTGAGTGATACCCGGTCTAAACGATCAAACGAAGAGGACTTCCGAAAGGGAGTCCTCTTTTTGTCGCGTGTAATCATAAGAAATTTTGCGTAAAACGCGGGCGCGCGATGCGCGCCTGACTCCTTCAGTCAGCTTCGCTGACAGACCTTCGGCGTTCCGCTTGCCTGCTTCCCGCACAGCGGGCGGCAAGCTCTACGCCCTCAAGGAGGGAGCTCTTTGGGCGGGTTATTTGCTGTCTAAGCAATAAGTTGCGCCATGCCCGCAGGGGCGCGCATCGCGCGCCCGTCACAGAAATTTTGAAGGAGTACTTTTCAGCCCAAAATAAAAAGAAAACCGGCGAAAATTCACGCAAATCAGAAGAAATTTGCATAAAATCACCGGAAACACTTGACAGGCCTTTCAAAAAGGAATACAATACTATATTGCATCAGTATGCACAATAGGCAAAGATGTGCCCGTGATCGGGCATTGGCCTACATCATTGTACAACGCTTTGGGCTGTTTGGCAATGGGCAGTTTAAAAGCGCTTGCCTGTTGCCGCATATATCCTTTGCAGGTTTAGACAAGTTAGGGGTGATGGCATTCATGGTTACCGTCCGCGACGAGCGCGAGGAAGCTGAGATCATGAAGTACGTCGGGGTGCACGACGTCAATATGGGAAAGGGCCGGGTTCGCAAGAGCTTTGCCACCATTGACGAAGTGGTGGAGATGCCCGACCTGATCGAGGTTCAAAAGAATTCTTACGAGCGTTTCCTGAAGGAGGATCTGCGCGAGGTTCTCAACGATGTTTCTCCGATTTATGATTTTAACGGCAATCTGAAGCTGGAGTTCGTCGATTATTCTCTGGATAAAACGCCGAAGTATTCGCTGGAAGAATGTCGCGAGCGCGATATGACCTACGCAACGGCGCTCAAGGTGCTCGTTCGCCTGACCAATAACGAGACGGGCGAAGTGAAGGAATCCGAAGTATTCATGGGCGATTTCCCGCTGATGACCGAACACGGCACGTTCATCATCAACGGCGGCGAGCGTGTCATCGTCAGCCAGCTCGTGCGCAGCCCCGGCGTATATTACCGCGAAAGCATCGACAAGGCCGGCAAGCACCTGTTTGATACGCAGGTGATCCCGAGCCGCGGCGCGTGGCTGGAGTACGAAATCGACTCCAACGACGTGATCTGGGTGCGCGTTGACCGCGCCCGCAAGCTGCCCGTGACCAGCCTGCTGCGCGCGCTGGGCTACGGCAGCGACGAGCAGATTCGTCAGCTTCTGGGCAACGACGAAAAGCTCGAAGCCACCATGCAGCGCGACGGCGGCGACGACGGCACCCGCCGCACCCGCGGCGGCAACGAGGTCAAGAGCAAGGAAAGCGGCCTGATGGACATCTATCGCCGCCTGCGTCCGGGCGAGGTCGGCACGGTCGATTCCGCCGAGAAGCTGCTCCACGCGACCTTCTTCGACCCGAAGCGCTACGACATGATGCGCGTGGGCCGCTATAAGTACAACAAGAAGCTGGCGATTGCGGCGCGCATCCGCGGCCACGTGGTCGATCAGGATATCATCGACCCGACCACGGGCGAGGTGATCATCGCGGCGGGCGAGCGGATTCCGGCCGCCAAGACCGACCCGCTGGCCAAGAAGATTCAGGATGCGGGCGTGAACGACATCTACCTCCGTCTGGAGGATCGCGTGGTTCGCGTCATCGGCAACAATTTCGTGGACGCGGCCGCGTGGCTGAGCGAAGAGGAAATTGAAAAGGCCGGCATCAACGAGATGGTTCACCTGCCGACCCTCAAGCAGCTCTTGGAGACCGCCGAGCAGGAGGGCATGGACGAGCTGGCGAAGATCCGCCTGCTGCACGAGAATCTCTCCGCGCTGATGCCCAAGCACATCCTGATTGACGATATCGTGGCCTCCATCAGCTACCTGCTGAACCTGCCCTACGGCGTGGGTCTGACCGACGACATCGACCACCTCGGCAACCGCCGCCTGCGCTCTGTGGGCGAGCTGCTCCAGAACCAGATCCGCATCGGTCTGGCGCGTCTGGAGCGCGTGGTTCGCGAGCGCATGAGCGTGCAGAACCAGAGCGAGGTCAAGCCGCAGGAGCTGATTAACATCCGCCCGGTTTCCGCGGCGATCAAGGAGTTCTTCGGTTCTTCTCAGCTGTCTCAGTTCATGGATCAGCCGAACCCGCTGGCCGAGCTGACCCACAAGCGCCGCCTGTCCGCGTTGGGCCCGGGCGGCCTGAACCGCGACCGCGCGTCCTTCGAGGTTCGAGACGTTCACTACTCGCACTACGCGCGCATCTGCCCGATTGAGACGCCTGAAGGCCCGAACATCGGTCTGATCGGCTCGCTGGCGACCTATGCCCGCATCAACGAATACGGCTTCATCGAGGCGCCGTACCGCCTGATCGACCACAGCGGCGAGAAGCCGCGCGTGCTCGACGAGATCGTGTATCTCGCCGCGGACGAGGAGGACGGCTGCTACATCGCGCAGGCGAAGGAGCCGCTCAACCCGGACGGCACGTTTGTCAACGACCGCATTACCGCGCGCGTCCGCGCCGACGTTCAGAGCGTCGAGCCGAGCCACGTGGATTACATCGACGTTTCCCCGCGTCAGGTGATTTCCGTCGCGACGGCCATGATTCCGTTCCTCGACCATGACGACGCAAACCGCGCTCTGATGGGCTCGAACATGCAGCGTCAAGCCGTGCCGCTGCTCCGTCCGGAAGCCGCCTACGTGGCGACCGGCATCGAGTACAAGGCGGGCAAGGATTCCGGCGTGTGCCTGCGCGCCCGCGAGGACGGCTACGTCAAGAAGGTCTCCTCCGACCAGATCGTCATCGAGGACGAGCTGCACGAGACCCACACCTACAAGCTCATCAAGTTTGCGCGCTCCAACCAGAGCACCTGCATCAACCAGCGCCCGATCGTTTCCGCCGGTGAAAAGGTTCTGAAGGGCGACGTGATTGCGGACGGCCCGTCCACCGACCACGGCGAAATCGCGCTGGGCCGCAACATCCTGATCGGCTTTATGACGTGGGAAGGCTACAACTACGAGGATGCGGTTCTGCTCTCCGAGGAGCTGGTTCGCAACGACGTATTCACCTCCATTCACCTTGAAAAATACGAGTGCGAGGCGCGCGACACCAAGCTGGGCGCGGAGGAAATCACCCGTGACCTGCCGAACGTCGGCGACGACGCGCTGCGCGATCTGGACGCCGAGGGCATCATCCGCGTCGGCGCGGAGGTGCATCCGGGCGACATCCTCGTCGGCAAGGTGACCCCGAAGGGCGAAACCGAGCTGACCGCCGAGGAGCGCCTGCTGCGCGCGATTTTCGGCGAAAAGGCGCGCGAGGTTCGCGATACCTCGCTCAAGGTGCCGCACGGCGAGGAAGGCATCATCGTCGATGTGAAGGTGTTTGACCGCAAGGATCACGCTGAGCTGGCGCCGGGCGTCAACCGCATGGTTCGCGTCTACATCGCCCAGAAGCGCAAGATCTCCGTCGGCGATAAGATGGCAGGCCGCCACGGCAACAAGGGCGTCGTTTCCCGCGTGCTCCGTCAGGAGGACATGCCGTTCCTGCCGGACGGCACGCCGCTCCAGATCGTGCTGAACCCGCTGGGTGTTCCGTCCCGTATGAACCTGGGTCAGGTTTTGGAGATGCACCTGGGCATGGCGGCCAAGGCGCTCGGCTGGCGCGTGGCGACGCCTGACTTTGACGGCGCGTCCTTTGAGCAGATCCAGAACGCCCTCGAAGCCGGCGGCAAGCGCCGCGACGGCAAGACCATCCTCTACGATGGCCGCACGGGCGATCAGTTCGATAACCCCGTCACCGTTGGCTACATGTACTACCTCAAGCTGCATCACCTCGTTGACGACAAGATGCACGCCCGTTCCACCGGCCCGTACAGCCTCGTGACCCAGCAGCCGCTGGGCGGCAAGGCGCAGTTCGGCGGCCAGCGCTTCGGCGAGATGGAGGTCTGGGCGCTCGAGGCTTACGGCGCGGCCAACACGCTTCAGGAGATTCTGACGGTCAAGTCCGACGATATCGTGGGCCGCGTGAAGGCCTACGAGGCCATCGTCAAGGGCAAGAACATCCCGACGCCGGGCGTTCCGGAGTCCTTCAAGGTCCTCATCAAGGAGCTTGAGAGCCTCTGTCTGGACGTGAAGGCGCTGGACAGCGACCACAACGAAATCGTCATCAAAGAGCTTGAGGACGAAGAGGAAGGCTTTGACCGCAGCCAAAGCGAGGAGAGCGAGGGCGAACGCGCCGCGCTCCCGACCGACGGCAAGGAGGCCGACGCGGACGACGTCGAGGAGGAAGAGGCCGGAGACGACTTCGACACCGACGACGATGTGTTTGACTTTGACGACGTGCCCAGCTTCGAGGATATCTCCCTGGACGACCTGGATGACAAGTAATTGTTTCTTCCGGGACATAAACGCAACAATGCCCCGCCGCGCTTCGGGCGCGGCGGCGGCCTGATATAAGTAGAGAAGGGAGTGTACCCCTTTGTCGGAATTGACAAACCTGTCTTCCATTCAAATTTCCATGGCCTCCCCGGATCAGATCCGCGCGTGGTCCCACGGCGAGGTCACCAAGCCGGAAACGATTAACTACCGCACCCTCAAGCCGGAGCGCGACGGCCTGTACTGCGAGCGCATCTTTGGCCCGACCAAGGACTGGGAATGCAACTGCGGCAAGTACAAGCGCGTGCGCAACAAGGGCATCGTCTGCGACAAGTGCGGCGTTGAGGTGACGCGCTCCAAGGTGCGCCGCGAGCGCATGGGTCACATCGAGCTGGCCGCGCCGGTGAGCCATATCTGGTATTTCAAGGGCATCCCGAGCCGCATGGGCACGCTGCTGGACATCAGCCCGCGCGCGCTGGAAAAGGTGCTGTACTTTGCCTCTTACATCGTGCTTGACCCCGGCTGCACCCCGCTGCGCCCGAACGCCATCCTGACCGAGACGGAATACCGTCAGCAGATCACCGCGCCGAGCTACACCGCCGACGTGGCGATGGGCAAAGCGCCGCTGCGCGTGGGTATGGGCGCGGAGGCCGTCCGCGAGCTGCTTCAGAAGCTCGACCTCGACCAGCTCAGCCAGCAGCTCCGCGCCGAAATCGCCGAGCTGACCGAGAAGGAACGCGAGCGCGAGACCGAAGGCCAGAAGCGCGCCAAGGCGATCAAGCGTCTGGAGGTCGTCGAGGCCTTCCGTTCCAGCGGCAACAAGCCGGAGTGGATGATTCTGGAAGTCATCCCGGTCATGCCGCCGGATCTGCGCCCGATGGTTCAGCTGGACGGCGGCCGTTTTGCGACCTCCGACCTGAACGACCTGTATCGCCGCGTCATCAACCGCAACAACCGCCTCAAGCGCCTGCTCGAGCTGGGCGCGCCGGATATCATCGTCCGCAACGAGAAGCGCATGCTTCAGGAAGCGGTGGACGCGCTGATTGACAACGGCCGCCGCGGCCGCCCGGTGACGGGCCCCGGCAACCGCGCGCTCAAGTCCCTTTCGGACTTCCTGCGCGGCAAGCAGGGTCGTTTCCGCCAGAACCTGCTGGGCAAGCGCGTGGACTACTCCGGTCGTTCCGTTATCGTCGTCGGCCCGGAGCTCAAGCTGCACCAGTGCGGCCTGCCCAAGGGCATGGCGCTGGAGCTGTTCAAGCCGTTCGTCATGGAGCGGCTGGTCAACACCGGCATTGTGCACAACGTCAAGAGCGCCAAGCGCATGGTGGATCGCGGCGAAACCCGCGTGTGGGATATTCTCGAGAGCGTCATCAAGGAGCATCCGGTTCTGCTGAACCGCGCGCCGACGCTGCACCGTCTGGGCATTCAGGCGTTCGAGCCGATCCTCGTCGAGGGCAAGGCCATGAAGCTCCATCCGCTCGCCTGTACCGCGTTCAACGCGGACTTTGACGGCGACCAGATGGCCGTGCACGTTCCGCTCTCCATGGAGGCGCAGGCGGAAGCCCGCTTCCTGATGCTGTGCGCCAACAATATTTTGAAGCCGCAGGACGGCAAGCCGGTTATCTCTCCGTCGCAGGATATGGTTATCGGCTGCTACTACCTGAGCTGCATCCGCCCGGGCGCGAAGGGCGAGGGTCGCTGCTTCGCCAACGAGGACGAGGCCATGATGGCCTACCTCTGCGGGCAGATCGACCTCCAGAGCCGCATCACCGTGCGCATCGCGCGCAAGTGGGACGGCGAGGTGACGCCGGAGTACATGGCCGAAAACCACATCACCGGCGGCAACCGCGATCACATCTACTACAAGCGCATCGAGACCTGCCTCGGCCGCCTGATTCTCAACAGCAACGTGCCGCAGGACATGGGCTTCAAGCCGCGCAACACGCTCAACGACATGTTCGAGCTGGAAATCGACATGAAGGTTGGCAAGAAGCAGCTTGGCCAGATCGTCGATATGTGCTTCCGCAAGCACGGCGTGTCCGAGACCGCCCGCGTACTGGACAACGTGAAGGCGATGGGCTACAAGTATTCCACCATCGGTGCCGTCACCGTGGCCGTGGCCGACGTTATCGTGCCGCCGGAGAAGAAGCCGATTCTGGAAGCCTCCGAAAAGAAGGTTCGCGCGATTGAAAAGCAGTTCAAGCGCGGCCTGCTCACCGACGAGGAGCGCTACGAGCGCGTTGTCGAGGTTTGGAGCAAGACGACGGACGACGTCAAGAGCAAGATCATGGATTACATGGACGAGTTCAACCCGATCCGCATGATGACGGATTCCGGCGCGCGCGGTTCCATTTCCCAGGTCTCCCAGCTCGCCGGCATGCGCGGCATGATGGCGTCCCCGACCGGCCGACCGCTGGAAATGCCCGTTAAGGCGAATTTCCGCGAAGGCCTGACCGTTCTTGAATTCTTCCAGAGCTCTCACGGCAGCCGCAAGGCGCTGTCCGATACCGCGCTGCGCACGGCGGACTCCGGCTACCTGACCCGCCGTCTGGTGGACGTCTCTCAGGAAGTCATTATCCGCGAGCAGGACTGCTTCGCCAGCCGCCACGAGAAGATCCGCGGCATCACCGTGACCGCGATCGGCTCCGAGCGCGACCCGATCGAGAAGCTGATCGACCGCATTGTCGGCCGTGTGGCGGCCGAAGACGTCATCAACCCGCTGACGGGCGAGGTCATCGTGCCGTGCAACGAGATGATTTCCTTCGAGAAGGGCAACGAGATCATCAACTGCGGCATCAAGGCCGTGCAGATTCGTTCTGTGCTGACCTGCCGCAACGAAACCGGCATTTGCGTGAAGTGCTACGGTCAGGATCTGGCGCACGGCGGCTATGTCAACATCGGCGAGGCCGTCGGCATTGTTGCCGCACAGGCCATCGGCGAGCCGGGCACCCAGTTGACGATGCGTACCTTCCACACCGGCGGCGTTGCTTCCGAAAAGGATATCACGCAGGGTCTTCCGCGCGTTGAGGAGCTGTTCGAGGCGCGCAAGCCGAAGCGCGAGGCCATGCTGGCGGAAATCTCCGGCACGATCTCGCTGAGCGAAAACAAGAAGAAGCGCGAAATGATTATCACCAGCGATGACGGCAGCATGAAGGCATATCCGATTGCCTACGGCAGCCGCCTCAAGGTGAAGGAGGGCGATCGCGTTGTGGCGGGCGACGAGCTGACCGAAGGCCAGATCAACCCGCACGACCTGCTGCGCATCCTCGGCGTGAAGGCCGTTCAGGAGCACCTGCTCAAGGAGGTTCTGATGGTTTACCGCCTCCAGGGCGTTGGCATCGGCGACAAGCACATCGAGGTCATCGTTCACCAGATGCTGCGCAAGGTTCGCGTCGAGGACGCGGGCGACACCAGCATGCTGCCCGGCTCGATGGTGGATATCTTCCACTTCGAGAAGGAGAACGAGAAGACCATTATGAACGGCGGCCGTCCGGCGGTTGCCAAGCGCATCCTGCTGGGCATCACCAAGGCCGCGCTGGCCACCGAGTCCTTCCTCTCCGCCGCCTCCTTCCAGGAGACGACCCGCGTGCTCACCGAAGCCGCGATCAAGGGCAAGGAAGATCCGCTCGTCGGCCTCAAGGAGAACGTAATCCTCGGCAAGCTCATCCCGGCCGGCACGGGTATGCCGCGCTACAAGGATGTCGAAGTCAAGGAAATGTACTAATACTAATTCTTGTTAAAATGGCTTAATCCGCGCACCATCTTTTTCGCTCTGACTTTGCCTCGTTCCGTTCAACGTACCTCCAGTACGCCTCACTTCACTTGGCTTCGTCAGAACAAAAAATCTGATGCGCTCTGTTAAGCATTTTAACTGCGAATTAGTATAAGCGCCGAAATTGCATAAAAAAGGCAGGGCGTTCCGAGCAATCGGAACGCCCTGTTTTGGTGGCGCGGAAAAAGCTATATCCCGCCGTTGGTCAGCGTCAGCCCCGGATTGTCGCAGACGGGCAGAGCGTCAAAGGGGACGACGGCGATGGGGTGCTTGTAATCTTGAGCGACCACGTATGCGTTGCCGAGCGGATCGAGTTTGACGCTGTACAGATACGTGGCGCGGGTGGTGAAATCGCGGACATCCAGCGCGGCGACGTTGCCCTGCGCGTCGAGATTCAGCCGAAAGACGGTGAACAATCCGCGGGAGTTGGCCATCGCCGAGCCGTACAGCGTGACCGAACCATCCGGGGAAGACTGAGCGCCCGAAATGTCCACGACGGTTTTGGGCGCGCTGAGCATCTTCTGATAGAGCACGTTGTTCTGCGCGTCCATGCGGATGATCTGCTGAATTTTGTAATCCGCAAGCGGCGCGGTGCAGACGACGAGGCCGCCGTCCGAATCAAACGCGACGGTATCGTTAAACCCGCCGATATAGGGTGATTGAACGGCCTGTTCGGAGCGCAGCGCGCCCGCGTTTGAAAAGGTGCGCAGAATCATGCGTGCGCTTTCGCCGCTATCCGCGCGAGGCCGGTCAACCGTGAGGGCGCGCAATGTGCCGTCCGCCAAAAGGGCGCTGCCAAGCATCGAATAGCGCAGAGCGGGATCGAGCGCGTAATCCACCTTCAAACGCCCTTGCCAATCCAAAAGCTGGAGGGCGCAGGCCGTGTCCGTTTCATAGAGAAAGGCGATTCCGAAATTCATAAGCCGGACGGAATGACGATGATCCATCAGTTGGAGCAGCGGAGACGGCCCGCTGCCGGTCAGACGGACGAACAGGCGGCCGAGCGACGGGTCGCCGTGATCGGCCAGCACATAGCCGTAACAGGCTTCGTTCATCAGGAATGTCGAGAACAACCGCCAATCGCCGTCGTTGTCAAACTGTCGGCTGAATATGGGCTGGCCGTTTTGATACAGAATGACGGAGGTTGGAACGGTTCCGTCGTTCATTGTGCTGTCGTGGTGAATGAGAAACAAACCGGGTTGAATGAGCGTGATCCGCGCCATGGCGGAATCCGGAATTTCGTAGGGCGCGAGGTCGATCTGCGCGCAGGCCGCAGCGGAAAGAAGCACCAGGGCGAGCAGCGCGGAGGCGAAAAAACGCCGTTTTGTCAACATGAAAAAACCTCCCTGCATGTTGTCTATACTTATAAGACGATATACAGAGAGGAAAATTTCAGAATTTTATGAAGTTTTTGAAAATGAAAGGCGGGAAGTTCGGAAACCTCGGGTTTCGGGTGGGGATTGGGGCAAAGCCTCGGTGTTTTCTCATTCCCCGATCATCAGCAGCTCGACCATCTTCGTGCAGCGATCCATGCTCTCTGCCGCGATATGCTCATACGGGCCGTGGAAAGCGAAGCCGCCGGTGCAGAGGTTCGGCGTAGGCAGACCCATGTAGGACAGGCGGCAGCCGTCCGTGCCGCCGCGCACCGCCTCGATAAACGGCTTCATGCCCGCCGCCTCGCAGGCGCGCTTGGCGTTTTCAATCAGCTCCATGTGGTCGGTCAGCTTTTCAGCCATGTTATAATAGCTGTCCTTGAGACGGAGGGTGACGACGCTGCGGCCGTATTTTTCGTTGATGACCTTTACGGCGTGCTCCATCAGCTTCTTGCGCGCCTCGAACGTCGCGCGGTCGTGGTCGCGGACGATGTAGTGCAGCTCGGCGTGCTCCACGTCGCCCTTCATATCGCACAGGTGGAAGAAGCCCTCGTAGCCCTCCGTCAGGCGGGGAATATCCCCGGCGGGGAGCAGCGCGTTGTATTCCATGGCGACCAGCGCCGCGTTAATCATCGTATCCTTGGAAGAACCGGGGTGCACACTCAAGCCGTCGAAATGCAGCTCCGCCGAACAGGCGTTGAACGTCTCGTAAGCGATTTCGCCCTCTTCGCCGCCATCCAGCGTGTAGGCGCAGTCCGCGCCGAACTTGGCCACGTCGAAGTGGTCAACGCCCGCGCCGATTTCCTCATCCGGGGTGAAGGCGATGCAGAGTTTGCCGTGCGGGGCGTTGGCGGCGAGGATGTTTTCCAGCGCGGTCATAATTTCCGCGATGCCGGCCTTGTCGTCCGCGCCGAGCAGGGTGGTGCCGTCCGTGGTGATGAGCGTCATGCCGACCAGCTTTTTCAGGCCGGGGAACGCCGCGGGGCTGAGCGTTTCGCCGCTTCCGGCCAGAAGCACGTCGCCGCCGTCGTAATGCTCGATGATCTGCGGCTTCACGTTTTCGCCGGAGCAATCCGGCGCGGTGTCGAGATGGGCGATGAAGCCGAGCGCGGGCTTCTGCTCGCAGCCCGCCGTCGCGGACAGCCAGCCGTAGACGACGCCGTTTTCGTCAACGTGGACGTTTTCAAGGCCGAGGGCTTTCAGCTCATCGACGAGGATGTTCGCCAGATCGTACTGGCGCATGGAGCTGGGGACGGTGGCGCTGTCCGGGTCGGAGGTGGTGTAGACCGAAACATATTTGAGCAGACGTTCGTAAGCGCGCATGAAAATCGCTCTCCTTTATGATTGATAGATGTATTATAGCAGGTTTTGGGGAAAAGCGAAAGCCGCCCGGCCATCAAAAACCGGGCGGCTTTTATCGCGGGGAGGCGGTTACCCCAGCCCCACCATGCTCATCACCAGCACGAGCAGCGGAAGGGTCACGCCGCTGATCAGGGTGGAGACGATGGTCGCGTGGGAGGCGGTCATGTCCTCGGGCGTGTAGATATCGGAAAGCATGCTGCAATTTCCGGCAATCGGCATCGCGGCGACGATGACGCACAAGCCCGCGAGCATCCGGTTGATCGGCATGACGAGCGCCAGACCGATGAACACCAGCGGCATGACGATCAGGCGCAGGAAGGTGACGCGGTACAGGCGCGGATTGGTAAACGCGGCGCGGATATCGCTGTGCGCGAGGGAAGCGCCGATAATCATCATCGCCATCGGGGTGTTGATGGAGCCGATGGAGGCCAGCGCGCTTTCCACCGGGTCGGGCAGCCGCCAGCCGGTCAGACCGAAGAACAGCGCAATCAGCGCGGAGATCACGCCGGGGTTGACCAACTGCCGGAGGTTGATGTCGCCGCTGCCATCGAGCAGCATGACGCCGTAGGTGAACACGAGAAAGTTGAACACCAGCAGGAACATCGAGAGCATCGCCACGCCCTCCACGCCGTAGAGCGCCTGAATGATCGGGATGCCCATGAACGCCAGATTGGTGAACACGAGCAGAAGCTGATCGAGGTTGCGCTCTTCCTTCGGCGTGGGCACGATGCGCACGAGCACCGCCGCCAGCGCGATCATCAGCGCGAAAAACGCAACGCTCACGCCGAGGGCGACGAGCATGCTGCCGGGCGCGCCGCCGCTTTGCAGCACCGAGGAAACGATGCAGCAGGGGAACGCCGTGCTCAGCACCAGCGAGGAGAGCCCGCGCCGGAAGGACGGCGAAATCAGCCCCGCCCGCGCGGAAACATAGCCCGCAAACATCATGATGAACAACGTAATCATTTGAAAAATGATGCCGGAAACAGCCATAGAATATTCCTCCGTAGATGTTGGTAACTCCTTCCGTCACAGCTGCGCCGTGCCACCTCCCTCGAAGAGGGAGGCACAGATGTTCGAATAAGCTGCTCATTTCATAGAGAAAAGAGGAAATAAGCGCGTTTGATGGTTCGGACCGACATAATGGCTCCCTCTTTGAGGGAGCTGTCGAGCAAAGCGAGACTGAAGGAGGATGAAGCGCCGCTTATTGTACACCCGTCCGGAACGGTTGTAAAGTTTTTCTTTTTGTGATATTCTATTTTATATTCTTGATTGGATTGTGGAGGCAACAAAATGGGCTATCAGGCGCTGTATCGCCGCTATCGTCCGGCGCGGTTCGAGGATTTTGTGGGGCAGGAGGCGGTGATCAAAACGCTGCGCAGCCAGATCACGAGCGGGCGCATCGCGCATGCGTACCTGTTCTGCGGCACGCGCGGCACGGGCAAAACCTCGACGGCGAAGGTGTTCGCGCGCGCGGTCAACTGCGAACACCCGGAGAACGGCGATCCCTGCGGCACGTGCGGCACCTGCCGGGCGCTGGCGGAGGAAAACAGCCTCGATATTCTGGAAATCGACGCGGCCAGCAACAACGGCGTGGACGAGATCCGCGATTTGCGCGAAAAGGTGAAATACCCGCCGCAGACGGGGCGCTATCGCGTGTATATCATCGACGAGGTGCACATGCTCTCGCAGGGCGCGTTCAACGCGCTGCTCAAGACGCTGGAAGAGCCGCCCGCCTACGTTGTGTTCATTTTGGCGACGACGGAGCCGCAGAAGCTCCCGGCGACGATCCTTTCCCGCTGTCAGCGGTTCGATTTCGGGCGGATTCCCGCGCACCAGATCATTGGGCGGCTGCGCGTCGCGCTGGAGGAAGGCCATATTCAGGCCGAGGACGCGGCGCTTTCCCGCATCGCCCGCGCGGCGGAGGGCGGCATGCGCGACGCATGGTCGATCATGGACATGTGCCTTTCCTACGCGCAGGAGGAGGACGGCGGGCTGACGGAGGCGCTCGTGCTTCGGGTGCTCGGCGCGGCGGATAAGAGCTTCCTGTTCGCGTTCGCGGATCGGCTGATTGATTCGGACGCGGCGGGCGCGCTGGCGCTGATTGACGAGATGATGCGCAAGGGGCGCGAGGTGCAGGTGTTTGTGCGCGACGTGAGCGCCCATCTGCGCGCGCTGATGCTGGCGGATATCTGCGGCGAGGAACAGCTCAGCGGTCTTTTGGAGGTCACGCGGGAGGACGCGGCGGAATACGTCGCGCAGGCAAAGCGCACGTCGCACACGCGGCTGATGCGGATGCTCGATCTCTTTTTGGCGAGCGAAACAGATATGAAGTGGGCGGCACAGCCGCGCTTTGCGCTGGAAACGGCCGCGCTTCGCGCCTGCGCGCCGGAGGAAAGCATGCAGGTGGAGGCGCTCGTCGCCCGCGTGGACGAGCTGGAGCGCAAGCTGCGCGAGGGCGCAGTGGTGGCCGCGCCCGCCCGGAAGCAGGCAGCCGCCGCGCAGGCGGCCGACGCGCCGGACGACGCGCAGGGAGAAGCCGCGCCGCCCCCCGCGAAGGAAGCGCCGAAAGGCCCCGCACCGGACGCGGAACGCATCTGGCAGGAGGCCATGCGGCAGGCCAAGCAGAAGCCGCAGCTCTTCGGCATGCTCAAATTCGGGCGGTTCGTCTCCGGCGAGAACGGGCTGTTCACCGTGGTCTATCCCAAGGCGATGGGCGCGGCCTATGTGAAGATGCTGAGCATCCCGGAGAAGAACGAGGAGGTGGCGGGCTATCTGACGCAGGCAGCGGGCTACCCGTGCACATTCCGCGCGGCGATCGAGGGCACGGTGCAGGAATCGGACAAGGCGATCCTCAGCGCGCAGGAGGAAGCCAGAAAGCAGGCGGAAAACAGCCTGAACAAGGTATTCGATATGTTCGGACGGGAAAACGTGCGCGTCAAGGAAGAATAGGAAAAGAGCAAATCCGAAATTTTGCATAAATTCCAATAACGGGCGCGCACGATGCGCGCCTGACTCCTTCAGTCAGCTTCGCTGACAGCTCCCTCGAAGAGGGAGCTCTTTGGCAGGTTATTTTCCGTCTAAGCAATAAGTCGAAGGGATTTCTCTAAGGTTTCGGCGGTGAAGAGACAATACCTCCCTCTTAGAGGGACGTTTGAAATCGGCGCTGCCTGTGGCGGAATCAGCCGATGAAAACGCCGAAGGTTGGCTGCCGAAAGGCAGACGGAAGGAGAAAAACGCAGCTCCGCGCCCACGTTTTTGTACGGAATTTATCGGTTTTTGGACGATGAAAAACGCTTTGCTGCGCATTTGTTTTGTAAAAAATACAAAGATGACGCGGAATTATTGTAATTTCGTTGACTCACCGGCGGGTCAGGTGTAAGATATCCTCATTCCAACGAACAACCTGTGGATAGACCCGATGGGGTCGGGAGGACAGCACAATGAAGAAAATGCTGATTTTGGCCATGACGATGGCGATGGTTCTGCTCGCGGCGGCGGGCGTTTGCGAAACCCTGCGCGTGGGCATGGAGTGCAACTACGCGCCGTATAACTGGACGCAGAGCGACGCGAGCGAAAACGCCGTGGCGATTGCGGCGGGCGGCTACGCGGACGGCTACGATGTGCGCATCGCGAAGATCATCGCCGATCAGCTCGGCATGGAGCTGGAAATCGTCAAGACCGAGTGGGACGGCCTGACCCCGGCGCTGCTCTCCGGCAACATCGACGTGATTATCGCGGGCATGAGCCCGACCGCCGAGCGCCGGATGACCATTGACTTTACGGATTCCTACTACGACACGGAGCTGACCGTCGTGGTTCGCAAGGACAGCGCGTTTGCCGGCGCGAAGAGCCTGGCCGACCTGGCGGGCGCGAAGATCACCGGCCAGATGAGCACGTTCCACTATGACATGATCGACCAGATCGAGGGCGCGGTGAAGATGCCCGCGATGGAGACCTTCCCGACGATGATCGTTGCGGTTTCCTCCGGCGCGATTGACGGCTATGTGGCCGACCGCCCCGGCGCGGTCTCCGCGACTTCCGCGAACGCGGATCTGACGTACATCACCTTCGACGAGGGGCAGGGCTTCACCGTCTCCCCGGACGACGCGCAGATTGCCGTCGGCGTGAAGCAGGGCAGCCCGCTGAAGGCGCAGATCAACGAAATCCTCGCCGGGATTTCCGCCGAGGAGCGCAACGCCATCATGGACGCGGTTGTGCTCGATCAGCCGCTGAGCGAGTAATCAAGCGCCAAACAAGACTGTCGGTCAGCCGGCAGCCTTTTTACGCGCCATGGGGGGGAACGTTGGGGTGCTGCCCCAAGCCCTGCCAAGAACATGAGGTTCTTGGATTTCCCACTTTGTTTATCGCTGCGCGATAAACGGAGGAAAAGAAGTTTCTTATTAAATAAACCATCTGCGAAGCAGATGGTAATGGAAGGTGCAGGGAACTCGGTTCCCTGCCGGGGTTCGGGGCGGCGAGCCGACGTACCCCAAAGGAGAAAACAAAATGCCGAACGCTTCTACATCCTTCTTTGGCTGGGTGGCCTTTTTGCTGGAAAAATACGGGATGCTGTTCCTGCGCGGAACGGGCATGACCCTGCTGATTGCGCTGACGGGCACGGCGCTGGGCTTCGCGCTCGGCCTGCTGGTGGCCATCATCCGCACCATCGCCCTGCCGGAGAAGAAGAAAACCGGCTCGAACGTCGGCGTGACCCTCCGGCGCGGGCTGCTCAGGCTGGCGCAGCTCCTGATGAACGTCTACATTCAGGTGTTTCGCGGCACGCCGATGATCGTGCAGGCCGTCGTGATCTACTACGGCGCGCAGTACGCGGGTGTGTACATGGATACGACCTTCGCGGCCATCTTCATCATCTCCATCAACACCGGCGCGTATATGGCCGAAATCATCCGCGGCGGCATCGTCTCCGTCGATAAGGGGCAGTTCGAGGCGGCGCACGCCATCGGCATGACCCACTGGCAGACCATGACGACGGTGGTTCTGCCGCAGGCCATCCGCAACATCCTCCCCTCTGTGGGCAACGAGCTGATCGTCAACATCAAGGATTCCAGCGTGCTCAACGTCATCTCCGTCTCCGAGCTGTTCTTCCAGGCGAAGAGCGCCGCGGGCACGTATTACCGCTACTTCGAGGTCTATTTCATCATCGCGGTGATCTACCTCATTCTGACGCTGAGCGTCAGCGCCATCCTGCGCGCGGTGGAAAAGAAGATGGACGGCCCGGATAACTACGTCATTCACGGCTCGCAGAGCGACAGCCGCGCGAATATCAAGGTATCCGTCGAAAACGAAAAGGAGGCCGTCAAGAGATGGAACGTGTGATGGAACGTGTGATTGAAGTCAGGGGCATCAAAAAGGCCTTCGGCGACCACGAGGTGCTGCGTGGCGTGGATTTCGCCGCCAACAAGGGCGAGGTGACCTGCATCATCGGCTCCTCCGGCTCGGGCAAATCGACGCTGCTGCGCTGCATCAACCTGCTCGAAACGCCGGACGAGGGGCAGATTCTCTACCACGGCGAGGATATTCTCTCCGGCGCGGTCAACATGCCGCGCTACCACGCCAAGGTCGGCATGGTCTTTCAGCAGTTCAACCTGTTCGGCAACATGGATGTGCTGAACAACTGCGTCACCGGCCAGATGAAGGTGCTGCACCGCACCCGCGAGGAGAGCGTTGAAAACGCGATGAAGTACCTCGAAAAGGTCGGCATGTCCGCCTACATCAACGCCAAGCCGCGCCAGCTCTCCGGCGGGCAGAAGCAGCGCGTCGCCATCGCCCGCGCGCTGGCGATGGACCCGGAGGTCATCCTTTTCGACGAGCCGACGAGCGCGCTTGACCCGGAGATGGTCGGCGAGGTGCTCTCCGTCATGCAGACGCTCGCGCAGGAGGGGTTGACGATGCTGGTCGTCACCCACGAGATGGGCTTTGCCCGCGCGGTGGCCAGCGAGGTCGTGTTCATGGATCAGGGCGTGATCTGTGAGCACGGCGACCCCAAGGACGTGCTCGGCGCGCCGAAGACCGAAAGGCTCAAGGCGTTTCTGGCGAGTATGCTGTAAAAGCGAATACACGGCGCTTTCCCGAAAAAAGGGAGGGCGCTTTTTATATAACGCGGGCGCGCAAAACGAGGGGATAAAATGCGGGCGCGTTATCGGAATTTTTGCAAAATTTCGAATTCCAGATTCGTGAAGAACCGTATAAAACGGATTGAAAAAAGAATGTCGATATGCTATGATGTCCATATCCATTTTATAGGCTGTGTATAGGAAAACGACGAACCGAAGGAAAGGCAGAAAGCGATGAACAGGAAGATTTGGAAGGCGCTGGGCATAGCGGTTTGCATGCTGGCGCTGGCGGCGCCGCGCGCTATGGCGGAGACGAAGGTGCATATGGTCACAGCCCAAACTAATCTTGTCACGTTGTTTGAAGAAATTAACAAACCCGGCGATGATGAAAATGTGATCGAATTGTGTGAGAATATCACCCTGACAGACAACTATACATTGACCAACGACAAGGCGACGACCATCAAGACGACGACCATCAAGGGCGAAGGTCATACGATTTTCGTTAAGCCGAACGCAGGAATTACGGTGACAGGAAAAGGAAACGTTCTGAATTTGGGCGCGGAAGGTTACAAGGGAACGCTGACGATTGACAGAGATCCAAGGGATGTCTCTGTACCTGAAACAAGGGGTGCCTTTATAACTGTATCAGGAGGGGCAACCGCGAATATGTACGGGAATGTGACGCTGCAAAATTGGCAGTTTGCGGGCAACGCCTGCGTAGTGATTATGGGTCCGAAGTTAGATACGGGTTCGAATTCAGTTTTTAACATGTATGGCGGCGTAATTGAAAACTGCAGCCGCGCAGTAACTGCTGGATCGAGGACAACGTTCAATATGTCTGGCGGTAAGATTCGAAATCGCGAAGGCATCAGAGGCAGTGGCAATGGCGGAGGTGTCCGCGTTTATGAAGCTACATTTGTCATGTCGGGCGGCACAATCAGCGGATGTACGGCGGACACGGGCGGCGGTTTGTATGCGGACAGTTCAACCGTCACCATCAAAGGCGGCACAATCAGCGGATGTTCGGCAGGCGCGGGCGGCGGTTTGTATGCGGACAATTCAGCCGTCACCATCAACAAGGGCACAATCAGCGGATGTAAGGCAGAGAATGGTTATGGCGGTGGTTTGTATGCGAAGAATAATTCAACCGTCACCATCGAAGGCGGCACAATCAGCGAATGTTGTACTACGTCAGATATAGGTATGGGCGGCGGTTTATATGCATATCGTTCAACCATCACCATCGGCGGCGGCACAATCAAAGGCAATAAAGCAGCATATGGCGGCGGCGTGGCGCTGAGAGACTCAAGGGTTAAAGAAGAAGAACCGATAACAAACTGGACGGTCGTTGACAATAAAGCGTATAAAACCAAGACCGGTACTGGCTATGTCGGCGGTGGTATTTATTTGGAAAATGGGTCGATGAATGCTTCCGCCGGATCAAATAAGATTTACAACAATACGGCAGACGGACACGGCGCAGATATTTGTCTGGATGGCAGTTCTACAATCAAACTGCCCAACGCCGCGAACATGGGCGCGAAATATCACGACAGCGGCATAAACATTGACAACTGGTATAAGGACGACAACCCACGATATACGCCCTCTGAAAGCGGTCAGGTGGTGGAAGCAAACAAGCTGCTAAACGGCGGATTGTCGCTCGTCGCTTCGTATAAAGCAAGCCCGGTGCACATCGAAATCGACGCGAACGGCGGCGTAGGCGGAAGCGGGAGCCAAACGGTGCAAAAGGGCACGAACGTCACTCTCGAAGCGCCCACAAAGGAAGGGCATCTGTTCAAGGGCTGGAAGGACGAGAAGGGGAACAGTTATCCGGCCGGAGAAGACGGAAAAGTCAAGATCACCGTCACGGAAGATATGACGCTCACGGCGGAGTGGAAAAAGCTCCCCAGCGCGGAAAACCTGCCGAAGACGGGCGACGAAAGCCCCGTTCTGCTTTGGGGCGCAGCGCTGGCGGTTTCCGCGGCGGCCTGCTTTGTGCTCAGACGCAGGAAATAAATCAAAATAAGAGCGGACATGCGGTAAGCGAACCCATGTCCGTTTTTTGGCGCTTTGCGGACTTTGGCGGACGCGAAAAAAGAAAGTCGGCTGACCTTTCGGCACTTTATGGTTGCAATTTGGGGAGAGGGAGGATAGAATGTATATAGACAGATTATTAACGAATCGTGCACCATCGACCGGAAAAGGACGTTACAAGCATGGATATCAAACAGCTTCTGACCATGATTACGCTCTCCCAGACGCTCAACTATCAAAAGGCGGCGGAGCAGCTTCAATATGCGCCGAGCACGCTTTTTAAGCATATCCAAATGCTGGAGCAGGAGGTCGGCGCGCCGCTTTTCTGCAAAACAGGCCGCCAGCTCGCGCTCACCCGGCAGGGCGAGGCGTTTTTGGTGCATGCCAACCGCATGGTGGAGCACTATTATCTGGCGCTGGACAGCGTCTGCCCGGCGGAGAAGCTGGAGGGCACGGTCAGCGTCGGCGGGTGCGAAATCAACATCGGCAACAGCCTGCTCGCGCTGTTTGAGCAATTCCATACCGCGCACGCCGAAACCCGGCTGAACATGATGATGACGCACAACGCGGGCGTTCCGGCGCTGATCCGCTCGGATATGCTGGATATCGGTTTTTTCTACACCACGCGCCCCGGCGTGGTCAGCGGGCTGCGGGCGGTGCCGCTGTATCGCGAGCCGGTGTATATCATGGTGTCGTGGGATCATCCGCTGGCGCAGAAGAAGGGGCTGAAATACGAGGCGCTGGAGGGCATGCAGTTCATGTACCCGCACGATACATGCTGCTTTGTCGGCGAGTTTCTGCCGATGCTGGAAAAGATGGGGATTCACCTGAGCAAGACGACGTTTTTGGGCGGCGTTCAGCTCGTGGTGGAGCAGGTGCGCAAGGAGGGCGCGATGACGCTTGCGCCGCACTGCGCCGCGCAGCATTACCACGACGCTTACGGGCTGGTCAGGCTGGATATGGACGAAGACCCGATCTGGGCGTGGGAAAATATCGTCTACAAGAACTACGAAACGCTCAAGCCCGCCGCCCGCGCGCTGGCGCGGAGTAGCGCGGTCTATGCCGACGAACTTGTGAAAAAGGACACGAGCGGGTGGATTGCAAGGCCGAACGGGACGGCGTGATCGTTAAATTTCTGTTTTTCGAATGATTCATTTCCTCCTTTCGAGTGATGAAACGCATAAATTCATGTACAATGATGTCAGGAGTTCCGAACGTGTTTACATCGGAAAGGAGAAAAAAGAATGAACAAGAAATGGATCGCTTCTCTGGCTTGCGTCTGCCTGCTGGCTTCCAGCTTCACGGCGGCGGTGGCCGAGGGCATGAAGCCCGGCACCTACACGGAAGTCGCCCGCGGCATGTACGACGGCCTGACGGTGGACGTGACTGTGTCCGAGAGCAAGATTGAGGACATCAAGGTGACCGCTTACAACGAGACCGCGCCCGGCTGGCCGGCGCTGGAGAAGATGCCCGCCGCGATTCTGGAAGCGCAGTCTCTGGCGGTAGATACCGTCAGCGGCGCGACCCGCACCTCCGAGGGCATCCTCAAGGCTGTTGAGGCGGCTCTGGTCGAGGCCGGCGCGAACGTCGAGGATTTCAAGAAGCCGGTCGAGGCGAAGGAAGTCGCCGCGCCGGATTACTTCCCGACCATGGGCTCCGTCGAAGTGCCGGAGAAGTGGGACGAGAGCTATGACGTCGTCGTCGTCGGCGGCGGCTTCGCGGGCCTTGCGGCGGCTTACTCTGCGGAGAAGGCCGGCAGCAGCGTCGTGCTGGTTGAGAAGCTCTCCACCACCGGCGGCAACAGCGCCATCAACGGCGGCCAGTATGCCGCTTACACCTCCAAGCGCGCCGCCGAGCTCCAGCAGAAGCTGGGTCTCGAGCCGGACACCGCCGAGAAGCACATCGAAGACACCATCAAGGGCGGCGACAACATGAGCAACCCGGCGCTGGTGCGCGAGATGGTTTACGCTTCCCCGGTCTACTTTGATCTGCTGCTGGACAACGGTCTCCAGATTCGCGAGACGCTGGCTCGTCCGGGCGGACACTACGGCTACCGCACCTACGTCACCGAGAACCAGGTCGGTTCCGACATCACCAACCTGCAGCTCAAGATGCTGAAGGAAACCAGCGCGACCATCGAGCTGGAAACCAAGATGGTTGAAATCTACCGCACCCGCGACGAGGCGAACCGCGTTGTCGGTATCCGCGTTGCGACCGCGGACGGCTACAAGACCATCGAGGCCAAGAAGGGCGTCATCATGGCGACCGGCGGCTTCTCCGCGAACGTCCAGATGCGTGAGACGCAGGTTCCGTACCTGACGGAAGAACTGCCGACCACCAACATCAAGGCCGCGTCCACCGGCGAGGGCATCTACCTTGCGCAGGCGATCGGCGCGAACACCACCCAGATGAGCAACATCCAGCGTTATCCGTGGGCGGACCCGAACACCGGCGTTCTGGATAAGTACGCGGTGTGGCCGTTCACCGGCCCGTCCTACGGCGTCATCTACGTTGATTACAACGGCAACCGTTACGTCAACGAGGGCGACCGCCGCGACGTCTGCGCGAACGCTGCCGTCAACACCGGCTTCGTCTCCACCTATGCCATCTTCACCGAGCCGGTCGTCGCTGGCTACGTCCGTCCGGAAGAAATCGAAGCCGGTATCGCCGATGGCCGCATCCTGAAGGCGGACACGCTTGACGAGCTGGCCGAGAAGATCAACGGCTTTGAGGTCAAGGGCATGTTCCCGACCGTCACCGGCGACAACCTGAAGGCCACCATCGAGAAGCACAACGGCTACATCGACAACGGCGAGGATCTCGATTTCCACAAGGTCATGGCTTCCACCATGGTCAAGATCGAGGAAGGCCCGTACTACGCGCTGCCGCAGTTCCCGTCTGTGCACCACACGATGGGCGGTCTGGTCATCGACACCATGACCCGCGTGCTTGACATCTACGGCCAGCCGATCGAAGGCCTCTACGCGGCCGGCGAAGTCACCGGCGGCGTGCACGGCACCAACCGTCTGGGCTCCAACGCGGATGCGGATGCTTGCGGCTTCGGCTACATCTCCGGCATCGTCGTTGCGACCGGCGAGCTCCCGGACTTCATCCCCGCTGAGTAATTGAATCGCTCACATGCGGCGGCGCGAAAGCGCCGCCGTTCTTTTATGCTTTCAGACTGTAGGCAAAAAGCTATTCTCCCCCGGAGGGGGAGAATAGTCATTTCCGCAAATGAAAGAATAGCTGAATTTCTTGATTTTGTTATTCGAGCCAAGTTTGATTATGTCAACAAGCTGCGGAAAAAGCAACCGCACATTGCATCGCCACCCCGTAGGGGCGCGCATTGCGCGCCCGCGTTTTGTGCAAAAAATTTTAATAATTGCGGGATGAATAAAAAACTTTGAAGCATGCTTTCCCCCAAACCCGTGTATATATGGAGCATGAGGACAAGGGGAGGGGATGCGCGTGAAACGAGTTTTGGCGGCGCTTTTGCTGCTCTGCGCCGTGACGATGAGCGCGGACGCGGCGGCACAGACGCAGATGAATGTGTATTTCGCGGCGAACGCCATGGACGAGGAGACCGCCGGAGCGCTGATGGAGCTGACGCGGCAGGCGTTTCCGCAGGCGCAGTGGCGGGCGATTGGGCCGACGGGGGAGCGCGACCTGCGCGCGCTGATCCTCGGGGACGATATGCCGGATCTCATCGTCTGCGCGCCGTCCGAGGCGAGCCTGTGGGTGAGCGACGGGCTGTTTATCGCGCTGGACGGCTGCCTGACGGATGCGTCGCGTATCAGCGAGCCCGTGCTGGATGCCTGCGTGCAGGATGAAACGCTGTTCATGCTGCCGCTGACGGCGAAGCACCGGCAGATGGCGGTCAACCGGCGGCTGCTGGAAAAGCGGAGAATGGGCTACATGGCCAACACGATCGAGCACCCGATCTGGTACCCGATGGAGTTCGATCAGCTCTTGGAGGAATTCGCGCTGGCGGATCATCCGGCGCTGGAGATCTGGCCGGCCGAGCCGGAAACCTGCGGCGCGCTGGAGGCGCTGCTGCAAGCGCTCTACGGCGGGGCGTGGCTGACCGAAGGGGGAGAAACCGGACAGGCGGATCACATCAACGTGCAGGCGTCGCTGGAATGGCTGCGCGACCGGGTGAAGGGCGGCCTGATTGCGCGGGTCGGGAGCAGGGAGGAAGCGCTGACGCATTTTCTGAACGGGGAAACCGCCCTGTTCATGGATTGGCGGACGGGCGACGAGCGGCGCTGCGCCCGCGAATTGGAGAAAAACGGCGTTGAGCTGCTCGCCATGCCGTATCCGTCCTCGACGGGCTTTGTGATCCGCTCGTTTGAGCTGACTGGCGTTTGCGTCGCCGCCGGAGCCAACAGTGCGCTGGCCATGCGCGCGGCGGCGCTTTGGCACGAGGACGCGCAGGCGCAGCGCGCGCTCGGCGAACGCGGCATCTGGAAGGACGACGCGGTGTGGCTGCCCGAAATTGACGCGACGCAGAAGGGACTGACCCTGCGGCGGCTGATGTGCGAGGCCATCGAATCCGTGCTGAGCGGCGAAAGCGCGCCCAAGGACGCGCTCAGGCTCGTTCAGACGACGCTGGACGCGATGTGACGCGCCAAAAAATCAGATTTTCCGGCGCAAAAGCAAAATTTCTCTTGCAAAACGGGGATGAGCCGTGTTATAATCTCCTTTGTATGAACGGGCGCTCCGCTGCGAACAAAGTCGCGTTACGCATGAACGCCTGACGAAAGGAGAAACTGACCGATGAGCGAAATCATCCGTGCAATTGAGAGCGAGCAGCTCAAGAAAGACCTTCCCAAGTTCAACGTGGGCGATACCCTGCGTGTCATGGTTAAGGTTGTTGAGGGCGATCGCGAGCGCCTGCAGGCCTTCGAGGGCATCTGCATCGCGAAGCGCAACGGCAGCATCCGTGAGACCTTCACCCTCCGCCGTGTTTCCTACGGCATTGGCGTGGAGCGTACCTTCCCGCTGCATTCCCCGCGTCTTGATAAGATTACGGTGCTCCGTCGCGGCAAAGTCCGTCGTGCGAAGCTGTACTATCTGCGTAATCTGTCCGGCAAGGCCGCCAAGATTAAGGAGAAGTAATTGTGCTGTTAAGACCGCCGGGCGTTGCGTCCGACGGTCTTTTTCTATTCTATATACGCGCCAAAAAACATCGAACAGGCGCGAAGCGAAGAAAGGGTGCAGGGAACGGGTTCCCTGTCGGGGTATGGGGCGGCGCCCCATGAAGGAGGACGCAATGAACGAAGATGTGATGCTCCGCGCTGACGAGAAGAAGATCAACTGGTATCCCGGCCACATGGCCAGAGCCAAGCGCGCGCTGGCCGATCAGCTCAGCCGCGTCGATGTGGTCGTGGAGCTTTGCGACGCGCGGATTCCCCGCGCCAGCCGAAACCCGGATCTGGCCGATATGATCAAAAACAAGCGCCATCTGCTCGTGCTCGGCAAGGCCGATTTGGCCGATGAGCGCGAAACCCGCGCGTGGCTGGGGTATTTCCGCGCGCAGGGGATCGACTGCATGAGCTTTGACAGCATTCGCGGCAAGGCAAAGGATATCATCGCGCGCATTGAAAAGGCCAGCGCCGACGCGGTGGCCAAAATGGCCGCGAAGGGCGTTAAGAAGACCGTGCGGGTGATGATCGTCGGCGTGCCGAACGTCGGCAAATCCACGTTCACCAACCGGATCAACGGCGCGTCCATCGCCCGAACGGGCGACCGTCCCGGCGTGACCCGCAGCAACCAGTGGGTGCGCATCACGCCGTACCTCGAGCTGCTGGATACGCCCGGCCTGCTCTGGCCGAACCTCAGCGACCAGCAGGACGCGCGCGCGCTGGCGTTTGTCGGCACGATCAACGACAACATCATGGATCAGCAGATGCTGGCGATCCGCCTGATGGAGCGGCTGATGGAGGATCACGCCGACGCGCTGACGACCCGCTTCAAGCTCAAAAACAACGCCCTGCGCGGCGTGCCGCTGCTCGAGGAGGCCTGCCGCTGCCGCGGGTGGCTGCTTCCCGGCGGCGTATGCGACACGGATCGCGGCGCGGCGGTCATTCTGGATGAATTCCGCGCGGGCAAGCTGGGGCGCATCACGCTGCAAAAAGCGCCGGTAAAAGCGCCAAAGGAAACGACTCCGGTGCGCGAAGCGAAGAAAGAGGAACAGACAAGCTAAAAACTGACATTTTAAGCGCAAAGTTATAATTGAGCAATAAGCAAATTCTGTACAAACCGCGGGCGCGCAATGCGCGCCCCTACGGGTACGCGGTTGCTTTTTTGCAACGTTGTAGGGGCGCGCATCGCGCGCCCGTTATCGGAATTTGTGCAAATGTTTGGTTCAAATATGACAGTCTCAGGTTTGGGCGGAAGCCCAAGGGAGCGTATAGCATGAAAAAAGACTGGAACGCCCGTTTGGAAGAAATCACGCAGACGGACAAGACCATTTGGGCGACGGGGCGCGCCTTTGCCGGCATAGACGAGGCAGGGCGCGGCCCGCTCTGCGGCCCGGTGGCGGCGGCCTGCGTCGTGATGCCGCCCGAGCCGCTGCTGCTGTATGTGGACGACAGCAAGAAGCTGACGGAAAAGCGCCGCGAGGAGCTGTATGACCAAATCATGCAGACGGCGGTGTATGCGAAGGTGATTCTCGCCTCGCCGGAGGAGATCGACCGGGTGAACATCCTGAACGCGACGAAGAACGCGATGGCGATGGCGGCGAAGGACGCGCCCTGCGATTTGTTTCTGGTGGACGCAATCACCAGGCTGGATGTACCGGGCGAGGTGCGCGGGCTGGTGCACGGCGACGCGCTCTGCTACTCGATTGCGGCGGCCTCCATTTTGGCGAAGGTGACGCGAGACCGCATCATGCGCGAGCTGGACGCGCGGTATCCGCAGTATGGGCTGGCCAAAAACAAGGGCTACGGCACGGCGGAGCACATCGCCGCGCTCAGGCAGTACGGCCCGACGCCGATTCACCGCCGCTCGTTCATCGGGCATTTTGTCGAGGTGTAAGATGGATTCGGACGGATTGGGAACGCTGGGCGAGGTTCGCGCCGAGCAATATCTCGTGGAGCAGGGCTGCCGGATTTTGGCGCGCAACGCGGCGTTCCCCGGCGCGGAGATCGACCTGATCGCGCAGGATGGGCGGGTGATCGTCTTTGTCGAGGTCAAGACGCGGACGAGCGGCGCATCCTACGGGCGCGAGGCCGTGACGCCGGCTAAACAAAAGAGAATATGCAGGGGCGCGCTGCGCTACATGGTTCAAAATGGGCTGACGGAGCGGCAGGCTCGCTTTGACGTCATCGAAATCCGGGGCGCAAGGCTGACGCATATCAAGGACGCGTTCCCCTATCAGGGGCCTATGTTTTGATTTTTCCCGGAGGATTGAAATGAAAAAACGTCAGAAAATCTGGATTGTCGTTTTGCTTACGCTGCTCGCCGCGGCGGCGGTTTTCTTTGCGCTGCTTGGTTCAGGCGGGAAGGACGACGCGCCGCAGACGGGCAACCTGATTGTCAACGGCGATTTTGCTTTGACGACGGACGGCGAGCCCGACGGCTGGCAGACCGGCGCGTGGGTGACGAGCGCGGGCGCTTCGTATCTGGAGGCGGTGACGCTGGAGGACGGCACGACCGCCGCGCTGGTGGAAAACGCCGCGGCCAACGACGCGCGCTTTGAACAGACGATTGCCGTTCGCGAGAACGCGACATACAGGCTGACCGCGCGGGTGATGGCGGAGGGCTGCGGCGAGGGGACGAAGGGCGCGAATGTGTCCTTCTCCGGCATTTACGGCACGAGCCGCGACCTGCACGACACAAACGGCCAGTGGGAGACGCTGACCCTGTATGGCCGAACCGGCAAAGGGCAGAAGGAAATCACGGTCATGGCGCGGCTGGGCGGCTACGGCGCGGAGAACACAGGCAAGGCGTGGTTCACGGACGTGAGCCTTGAACAGGTGGAAACCGTGCCCGTCGGCGAGACGGTGCTCGATCTGGCCACGCCCGCGCCGAGCAAAAAGACCGACGCGGGCGCGCCAAAGACGGCGAAGGAGAGGAGCATCCCGCTGCTGATCGGCGCGGCCTGCGTCTACATGGCGTTGGCGGCGCTGCTGGTGCGCGGCCTGACGGGGAAGAAGCTGAACGCGCGCGCGGGGCTGGCGGTTTCGCTGCTGGCGGCGCTGGTCATCCGCGTGCTGCTGGCGTTCACCGTCGAGGGCTACGGCGTGGATATGGGCTGTTTTGGCGCGTGGGCGGGCAAGATGGCCGACGGCGGCCCGGCGAATTTCTATGAAGCGGGATATTTCTGCGATTATCCGCCCGCGTATATGCTGGTGCTGTGGCTGCTCGGCCTGCTGGGCAGGGCGCTGGGGCTTGGCACGGGGAGCATGGCGTTTCAGGGGCTGATGAAGCTCGTGCCGATTGCCTGCGATCTCGCGCTGGCGGCGGTCTGCTTCAAATGGGCCGAAAAAAAGCTGGGCGAAGGCGCGGCGCTGGCCGTGGCCGCGCTGCTGGCGCTGAACCCGGCGTTCGTCGTGACCTCGAGCTGCTGGGGGCAGATTGACTCCGTGCTGGCGCTGCTGCTGGTGCTGATGCTGCTGTATGCGCGCGCGGGGTGGTGGGCAATCGCCATCCCGATCTTCGCGCTGGCCGTGCTGGCCAAGCCGCAGGCGGGGCTGCTCGCACCGCTGGGCGTGGCGGCGCTGATGAAAGAGGCGCGTCTGGGCGAGCGCCGCGGAAAAGCCATCGGCTTTGGCCTGCTGGGCGGCGTGGCGGCGACGCTTATCGTCGTGCTGCCCTTTGCGTGGGGCGAAAACATCTTCACGTGGCTGGTGGATAAATACGCGGCGACGCTCTCCGGCTATCCGCACGCGACGCTCTCGACGGGCAACCTGATGTTCTTGCTGGGCGGCAACTGGGTGGATGAATCGACCGCGCTCATCGGCTCGATCACCTACGGGCAGATCGGCCTTGTGCTGATGGCGCTCTCCTTCGCGGCGGGCGTGGCGGTCTATGTCTTGGGCAAGGGCAGGAGCCGCCTGTTCCTCTCCGCCGCGCTGACGATGCAGCTGGTCTTTGCGCTGGGCACGAAGATGCACGAGCGCTATATCCTGCCCGCGCTGGCGCTGCTCTTTTTCGCGTTTGTGGAGACGGGGGATATCCGGCTGCTGATCTCCGCCGTGCTGGCCTCGGCGGCCTCGGCGGTGAACATCGGCGTGGTGCTGGCGTTTGATTATCTGATTGCGCCGAACACGGGGCTGGGGTATGCGCTCGGCGCGGTGCAGCTCGCCGCCGCGGCGCTGACGGCGTATACGGCGGTTCGCCTTCTCATGGGGGCGCGGCCGATGACCCTGCCGGAGCGCAGAGTCGAGCCGGAAAAGACGGCGGACGCGGATGACGGAGCGCCGACCTGCGCGGCCGAAAAGCGCGAGCGCGACGAGCTGCTGCATCCGCAGGATTACCGCATGCACCTGCGCGGGCGCGACTTCGCCATCGTGGGCGCGCTGACACTGGCATACAGCGTCGCGGCGTTCTGGCATCTGGGTGCGACGAAAGCGCCGCAGACGGGCTATGTCTCCACGGCGGCGGGCGAAACGGTGGTGCTCGACCTCGGCGAAAACCAGGAGGATTTCCACCTGTATTATTACGGGGGGATTTCCGATACGCAGTTCACCGTCGCGACATCCGTGGACGGGGAAAGCTACGGCGCGGAAACCGGCGCGTTCTTCGACCGGGGCGAGTGCTTCAAGTGGCTGGCGCTTCGCGAGCCGACCTATGATGCGGACGGCGTGGTGGCGGGCGCTTCCGGCGGAATGATTGCGCTCAACGGGCGCTATGTCCGCCTGACGTTTGACGGCGCGGGCTCGGCGCTTTGGGAGGTTGCGGCGGTCGATGGAAACGGGCGGGTGATCCCCGTACAGGCCATCTCGGCGAGCGGCGCGGTCGAAGGGCGCGCGGCCGACCCGAATGTGCTGATCGACGAACAGGACACCGTGCCGGAGAAGCCGACCTACGAAAACAGCATGTACTTCGACGAAATCTATCACGCGCGCACGGGCTACGAGCACGCGCACAGCCTGCACACCTACGAGACGACGCACCCGCCGCTGGGCAAGGTGTTTATGAGCTGGTGCATCGACCTGATGGGCATGACGCCGTTCGCGTGGCGTTTTGCGGGCACGCTGACGGGCATCCTGATGATTCCGGCGATCTATCTGCTGGCGATGCAGCTCATCAAGCGGACGCGGTGGGCGGCGCTCAGCGCGCTGCTGCTGACGGCGGACTGCATGCACTTCACGCAGACGCGCATCGCGACGATTGATTCCTTCCCGGTGCTGTTTATGATGGTGATGTTCCTGTTCATGGCGCGCTGGATGCAGATGAGCTTCTATCACCAGAAATTGTGGAGGACGCTCGTGCCGCTGTTCGCTTCCGGCGTGTTCATGGGGCTGGCGATTGCCAGCAAGTGGATCGGCTGTTACGGCGCGGTTGGGCTGGCGGTGCTGTTCTTCTCGCGGTTCATCACGCTCTATAAGCAGAGCGTCTATGCCAAGCGCCATCGGGACGAAGACCCGGCGTTTGCGCGCGCGGCGGATGGCTTTGCCCAAAAGGGCGCGGCGACGCTCGCGGCCTGCGTGGTGTTTTTCGTGATCGTACCGATTGTGATTTACTGCCTGAGCTATATTCCGTATCTGAGCGCTTACGGCGAGGTGAAGCTGAACCTCAAGACGCTTGAGCGCATCTGGAACGCGCAGGTGACGATGTTCGAATACCACAAGAACCTCGTCGCGACGCATTATTTCTCCTCGCCGTGGTATGAATGGCCGCTGATCGTCAAGCCGATGTGGTATTACAGCGCGGCGTTCCCGGCGATGGGCAAGGCGAGCACGATCATGGCGTTCGGCAATCCGGCCGTGTGGTGGACGGGGCTTGTCGCCATCCTCTTCGCGCTGGGGTACAGCGTCTATCGCAACGCGCTGCCGATGCTGCGCGTCACGCGCGGGCGCGACGACGAATACGACCGCGCGCTGCCGATCATCGCGGTGGGCTTCCTGTCGGCGTATCTGCCGTGGGTGCTGGTCAGCCGGCTGACGTTCATCTATCACTACTTTGCCAGCGTGCCGTTCATCATCCTGGCGACGGCGCAGGGGCTGCGCTATCTGGAGCGCCGAAACAGGGCGCTCAGCCATGCGCTGACGGCCGTGCTCGTCGTGGCCGCCGTGGCGCTGTTCATCGCGTTTTATCCCTATGCGTCGGGGCTGGAGGTCTCCCGCGAGTGGCTGGCGCGGATGAACTGGTTTAAAAACTGGATGTGGTATTGACCGCGTTTGGGTTGCGGCAGGGCGCTCCCCCTTTGAAGAAGAGAGAGAAGGAAGGCGGGAAAGAGATGCAGAATCTCCACGCGCACAGCGTCTTTTGCGACGGGAAAAGCACGCCGGAGGAGATGATCCGCGCCTGTCTGGCGGCGGGCATGGATTCGGCGGGAATCAGCATCCACAGCCCGCTTCCGTTTGCGAACGGCTGGGCGGCGAAGGCGGAGAACGTCGCGCCGTTTTTGGCTGAAATGCGGCGGCTCAAGGCGGCGTATGCCGGGCGGATTGCCGTGTACGCGGGCGTGGAATGGGACGTGCTCAGCGACGAAAAATGGCTCAAGCCGTTTGACTATGCCATCGGCTCGGCGCACTTTCTGCCCGTCGGCGGCGATCCGGCGGCCTATCCCACCGTGGACGACAGCCCGGAGACGACGCGCCGCTTTTTGGCGGAGGCTTTTGACGGCGACAGCGACGCGGCGGCGGAATGTTACTTTGCCCAGCTCAGGCGCGTTGCCGACGCGCCCCGCGCGCAGGTGGTCGGTCACTTCAACCTGCTGACCAAGTTCGACGAGAAGGAACGCTTCTTTGACGAAACCAGCCCGCGCTATCGAGCCGCCGCGCTGAACGCGATGGATGCGCTTGTTTCGGCGGGCAAGGTCTTTGAGGTCAACACCGGAGCCATCAGCCGCGGCTGGCGGACGACGCCATACCCCTCCCGATGGATATTGGAGCAGCTCAGACGGCGAAACGCCCGCGTGACGATCTCCTCCGATTCGCACCACGCGGCGACCGTGGATTGCGCGTTCGACGACGCGCAAAGGCTGCTTGAAGCCTGCGGGTTTGAGGAAATTTGGGCGTTTGACGGAAGGACGTTTGTGAAGCGGCGCATAAAAGAATAGGCGAAAAAAATAATCACGCACCCCCGCAGAAACGGAAAAACCGGCTGCGGGGGTGCGTATGTTTATGCGATTGTTACAGCGCCCTCAGCGCGACGCCCTTTGCTTCCAGCGCGGCGCGAATCCTTCGGACGAAGAGCAGCGCCTTTTCGCCGTCGCCATGGACGCAGATGGAATCCGCGCGGAGGGGGATATCCGTGCCATCGACGGCGGTGACGACGCCTTCGGTGACCATGCGCACGACGCGCTCGATGGCCAGCGTTTCATCGGTAATCATCGCGCCGGGCTGGGTGCGGGGGACGAGCGTGCCGTCGGACTGATAGCCGCGGTCGGCAAAGACCTCGCTGGCGGCGCGCAGACCGGCCTTTTCGGCGGCGAGCAGCATTTCGCTTCCGCTGAGCGCCAGAAGGATGAGGCGGTCATCCACCTCGCAGATGCCCTCGACGACGGCGCGCGCCAGCTTTTCATCCTTCGCCGCCATGTTGTAGAGCGCGCCGTGCGGCTTGACGTGGCGAAGCGGCACACCGGCGGCGCGGCAGAAGGCGGCCAGCGCGCCGAGCTGATACTGGATATAGGCCTTCGCCTCGGCCGGGGAAACGTTCATGCTTCGGCGGCCAAAGCCCATCAAATCGGGGAAGCCGGGGTGCGCGCCGACATGCACGCCCGCCTCGCGGCAGCGCGCGACGGTCTTCGCCATCACGAGCGGATCGCCCGCGTGATAGCCGCAGGCGACGTTTGCGGACGTAATCAGTGGGATCACGGCTTCGTCCATCCCGATGGTATACGCGCCGAAGCTCTCGCCAAGGTCACAGTTTAAATCGACAGAAATCATGGGGATTCCTCCTTACAGCTTCAAGACGGCGTTTTTGATATCCGTGATGAACATGTGTCCCGGCGCGTGGGTGATGACGAACGGCGGTTTGGAGTGCATGACGACGGCCTGCGGGGTCACGCCGCAGGGCCAAAAGACCGGAACCTCGCCCTCGCGGATGGTCACCGCGTCGCCGTAATCCGGATGCGCGAGATCGCGAATACCGATGGCGTCCGGAAAACCGATTTGAACCGGCATGCCGTGGACGCGCGGCATCTGCGCCGTGATGGCGACGGCGGCGGGCACGAGCGCATGCGGAATCGGGCGCATGCTGACGACCATGCTGCCGGAGAACACGCCTGCGGGCGCGCAGGGGATGTTCGTGTTATACATCGGCACATTCACGCCCTCCTCGATCTGGCGGACGGGAATGCCCGCTTCGAGCAGCGCGCTCTCAAACGAAAAGCTGCACCCGATCAGGAAGCTGACGAGCTGACGGCTCGGATCGTCAAAAAAACGCGATACGTCGGTATACTCGCCCGTCATCACGCCGTCTTCGTAGACGCGGTATTTCGGAATATCGCGCGCAATGTCGCTGCCCTCGCCGAAGACGGGGAAGGTGCGACTGCCCGCGTCTGCCACCTCGAGCAGCGGGCAGGATTTCGGGTTGCGCTGGCAGAACAGCAGAAAATCCCACGCCAGTTCCTTGGGGAGAACGACGAGGTTGCCCTGCGCGTAGCCGTCGCACATGCCCGTGGTCGGCGCGGTGATCTGCCCCGCCCGGATGAGGGCGCGAACGTCCTTCGGGCGGGCGGATGCGTAATCAGTCATGGTCGATCGCCTCCTTGAGATACGTCCATTTTTCTTTTTCCTTCCGGCAGGCCTCCGCGCCCTCTTCCACGCTCACGACGCGGAAGCCGACGAGCTGGCCGGGGCGAACCTGCGCCAGCGCCGGGATGTCGCAGGGGATCACCGTCGCGATTTTGGCATAGCCGCCGGTGATCTGGTGGTCGGCAAGCATCACAATCGGCTGGCCGTTGGCGGAAACCTGAACCGAACCCTCGACAATGCCGTCCGAGAGGATGTCCACGCCCGCCTTGGCCTCAATCGGCGCGCCGCTGAGTTTGGCGGCCATGCGGTTGGAATCCTGCGTGACGGTGTAGAGCGCGGATTTGAAATCAAAAAGACCCTTTTCGGTGAAGGCGTCGTCCTGCGGGCCGAGCACGACGCGAAGCAGCGGGAATTTCTGCGCGCCGATGAAGCCGTGCGGGCTCAGCGTGGCCAGCGCCCAATCTTCCAGCACGACGGCTTCCAGACGCTTTTTCAGCGGCTTATACCGCTCCTGCGGCAGTTCAAACGCGCGCAGAACGGGCAGAACGTCGCCCGCCTTGAGCGCGCGGCCGCTCAGCCCGCCGATATGGCATTTGAGATCGGTCGAGCGGCTGCCGAGGACGGGGCGGATGTCAAACCCGCCGAACACGGCCAGATAGCCGCGCAGCCCGGAAGAGAGCATGCCGATTTCCAGCGTGTCGCCGGGGGCGAGCAGCAGCGGCTCGAACATGGGAACGCGCTTCCCGTTGACAGTCGGCAAAACCGTGCCGCCGGTCAGCGCGACGAGCGTATAATCCGCCGCGCGGACGGTCGGCCCGCAAAGCGTATACTCAAGCCCCGCGACATGCGGACAGCCGCCGTTGCCGCAGAGCAGATTTGCCAGCGCCAGCGCGTATTTATCGCATGCGCCGCACTCGGGATAGCCCTCCGCCTGATGGCCGTGTCGGCCAAAGTCCTGAACGGTGGTCAGCGGCCCGGGCGAAACGATGTTAAGCGCCATGGCGTTTCGCCTCCTCGCGTTTCTGGATGCGTTCAAACTCGCCTTCGTCGATGGGGACGAAGCGGATGCGGTCGCCCGCCGCATAGGGCAGCGGCTCGCCGGGGGCGAAGAGCGTCAGCGGGGTTCGGCCGATGAGCTGCCAGCCGCCGGGGGATTCCATCGGATAAACGCCGGTCTGCTTGCCGCCGATGCCCACGCTGCCCGCCGGGATGCGCGTGCGCGGGGTGGAAAGGCGCGGGGTATGCAGCCGCTCGTCCAGCCCGCCCAGATACGGAAAGCCCGGAAGAAAGCCGAGCATATAGATGCGATAGGGCTGGCCGCTGTGCAGGGCGATGACTTCCCGCTCGGTCATGCCCGCGTGCCGGGCGACGAAGGGCAGATCCTCGCCGTAAGCCCCGCCGTAGCAAACGGGGATTTCGACGATTTTGCCCTCCGTTACGGCCGAGGCGGAAATCTGCCGCTCCAGCGCGCGCAGCGTGCCGCAGAGCGCGTCGTAATCGGTCAGAAACGGATCGTATTTGACGAGCAGCGAGGCGTAGGCGGGGACGGTTTCCTCCAGACCGCAGATGTGCGCGTGCTCAACCGCTTCCCTGAGCGCGGCAACCTGAGCGCCGGTTTCCGAACGGATGGCGTTGCCGAGCACGGCCAGAACGCCGCCGACGCCGACGGGGCGCAATTCCATCATATCACATCCTTACTCAAAAAAATGCTTGGCCAAAACCGGCCCGAACCAGCGGTCGGAATTGTGCGAATAGCGGAGCGCGTAATCGGTGCACTGACGCATCAGGCTGAGGATGGAGACGTTCATCTTCAGGTTGAAGCCGTCGATGCCGGGCAGCAGCGAGCCGGTCATGTCGATCATGCCGCTGCGGGCGGCGGTGCGCATGACCTCGGCCTCCATCTCCTCGGTGTGCAGAATGTCGATGTTGCGCAGCAGATACGCCAGCGCGGCCATCAGGCCGTAGCAGCCCCAGTCGGAGCAGGTCGCGGTGATGATGCTGTCCGCCGTGGACGCGGCCAGAATACCGCCCTTGCAGCCGCAGCTGCACTCGCCGTGCGCGGTGAAGGGCACGAAGGAGCGGATGTGATCGGCGATTTTGCCCATGCCGATTTCGTTGCCGAGGTCGCCGATGGCCACGCTCGGCACGCCCAGCGCGCGCAGCTTCTCCCAAAGCACGACGCTCTTGGCTTCCAGCGCGGAGACGTCCAGCCCGCCCGCGTTGTGGTAAACGCCGACGTCGTTTGCCCCCGGTGCTTCGATGGAGATGACGGCGGCGGGCATGCCCTGCGCGAGCAGCGCGTCGGCCTCGTCCCCGGCGCGGCTGACGTCCTTGGTGAAGCGCTGAACGCCCATGCTCATGGGCAGCTCGAGCACGTCGGCGATATCCTCATAGATGTGCAGCCCGACGACGGCGGCACAGTTTTTGACGGCCTGCACGCTGTCTTCCGGGCAGACGATGATCGGCTTTGCGCCGAAGGCCAGCACGAGCGCGCGGGCGAGCAGCATGGAGGAAACCATGCCGTCCATCTCCGGCACCTTATGCGGCAGGAGCACAAAGCCCGTCAGGATATAGACCGGATCGCCGGGCTTAACCGCGTCTACGAGCGTCTGCGCGGCGTGCATGGTCAGCGGTTCGCCCGTCGCCTTGCGGCTCCCGGCGTAGAGGATGCGGCAGACGCCGTAGCCCCGCGGATCAAGATTCATCAGGGCGTCGAGGTTTTCCCCCACATTTCGTTTTTCCAGTTCATCGCGGTTCATGCGGCGCCTCCTTGTTGCGTTATGCAAAGATGAACACATTATACATGCATGAAATGGAAAAATCAAGAAGGTAAGCGCTCAAAATTGAATTTTACAAAATCGAATCTGCCAAAAATGAGGAAAAAGACAGAAGGAGCTGTCAGGCAAAAAAACGCGCCGCCCGGAAATAAGGCGGCGCGCGATTGGATAGAATGAAGCGGGGGGTGAAAATATGCTGCTTGCTTTTGTCCTCTGTCTGGGGTTTGCCGCAATCGTCCTTCTGGCCGTCGCGCTGTGCCGCATCTCCGCGCATGCGGAGGAGATGGAGCGCCGCTGCTGGGAGGAGAAGGATCAGACGAGCTGATATTCGCCGTCGGCCGAGGTGATGATGTTCGTCTTGTAGAACTGGCGGAGCGCGCGGATCATGTAATCCACATCGGCGCAGCCCGCCGTCTCATAGCTGGCGTGCATCGCAAGCTGAGCCAGGCCGATATCCACGGTGTTCATGGATACGTGCGCGTTGGAGAGGTTGCCGAGCGTCGAGCCGCCGGGAATATCCGAGCGGTTGGCGAAATGCTGAACCGGCACGCCCGCCTTGGCGCAGATTTCCGAAAAAATCGCGTCGGAAACCGCGTCGGTGGTGTATTTCTGGTTGGCGTTGTGCTTGATGACCACGCCGCCGTTCATAACCGTGCGGTTCAGGTCGTCGTATTTCTCCGGGTGGTTGGGGTGGACGGCGTGCGCGTTATCCGCCGAAACCATGAAGCTGGCGGCCAGCGCCGCGCGAATCTGCGCATCCGACAGGCCGAGGGCGCAGAGCGCGCGCGTCAGCACGTCGCCCAGCAGCGTGGAATCCGCGCCCTGCTTGGAGAGACTGCCGACCTCCTCGTTGTCAAACACCGCGCAGACGTTCACATGGCCGGCCGCCGGGGCGGCGATGAACGCGGCGAGGGAGGTATACGCGCACTCCAGATCGTCGATGCGCGGGCAGGAGAAGAATTCCTCGTTCGCGCCCCAGACGCTCGCAGGGGTGCGGTTGTAGAGGAACAGGTCGCAGGCCACGACGTCCTCTTCCTTTGCGCCGGCCTTCGCGGCGATTTCGGCGGCCAGCGCGCCCTTCGCGTCCTTGCCGCCGAAGAGCGGGAGCATGTCCGTATGCGGGTTGTAGCTGTAGCCGCTGTTGATGTCGCGGTTGAAGTGGATCGGCATGTTCGGAATCAGCGCCGCGTCGCGGTCAAGGTCGATCAGCCGGGTGACCAGCCTGCCGTCCTCCCGCACGAGCGCGCGCCCGGCGATGGAGAGCGGCCGGTCAAACCACGTGGACATAATCATCCCGCCGTAGGGCTCCACATCCAGCCGGATGTATGCGCCCGCCGCCTCGCCCTCGGCATGCGCCTTGAGCTTGAAGGTCGGGGAATCGCCGTGGCTGGCGACAATCTGGCAGTGGGTGAAGCCGTTTTCCGGCACGGCGAAGGCGACGAGCGCCGAGCGGTTGCGCGTGACATAATAGCGCCCGCCGGGGAGAATCTCCCAAGCTTCGTGCTCGCTCAAACGGGTGAAGCCCGCCGCGTCCAGCATGTCGCAGGCCTGCTGCGTCGCCTGAAACACCGTCGGGGAATGGGCAACGTAATCAAGAAAGGAAGCGACTTCCTGCTTCATGGTTATCACTCCTCGGACAGGCGCGCGACCATCGCGGCCATCGCGTCTACACTGTTGAAGTTCTCCGGGATGATCTCGGTCGCCGGGATGGAGATGTCAAACTCGTCGTTCAGCGCGCCGATGAGCTGGATGATATCCAGCGAGGAGAGGATGCCGTCGTCGATCAGGGTTTCGCAGGTGTCAAAGTCAACGTCCTCGCCGATGTCTTCGAGGATTTCAAGAATGGTGTCACGCATAATTGTATTCTCCTTTTTATTGAATTCCTTTAGTCGTTTTGCGCTCGACTCCTTCAGTCGCTTCGCGCTGACTCCCTCAAGGAGGGAGCTCTTGGTTGCTGTCCAATAATTGAGTAGCGCTTATTTGTTGTCGATGATAAAACCGATAGGGGAAATCCAAGAACCTCAGGTTCTTGGTGGGGTTTGGGGCAAAGCCCCAAAAAACGTCACTCGTGGTTCAGCGTCCAGCTATGCACGACGTCGCGCGCCAGCCGGTCGCCGGTTTCGCCGCGCAGAACGATGCGCGGCATGTCGCGGCTCAGGAAGAGCGCCGGCCCCTCCGTCACCGAATACGCGCCGATGTTCATAAACGCCAGCACATCGCCCTGCTCGAGGGGACGCAGCTCCGCCTTGCGGACGAGCACATCCGCCGTCGTGCACAGGCTGCCGCACAGCGCCCACGGCTGCATATCGCCCTCGCGCGCGGGCGATTGCTCGATGATCGGCACGCGCATGCCCATGTTGCCGCCGAGATAGTTGACGTGGTGAATGCCGCCGTCCACAATGGCGTAGGCCGTGCCGCCGTTCACCTTGGTATCGACCACGCGGGTCAGGTACGCGCCGCATTCGGAGGCGAAGAAGCGCCCCATTTCAATCGTCAGTTCGCAATGCGCGGCCAGCGCGGCCAGATCGGGCGCCAATTCGCGAATCGGCGCGAGCGTGTCGCTGTGATCCTCGTGGCTGAAATACGGGAAATACAGGCCGGGTCCGTATTCCACGCGGACGGTTTCCATGCCGTATTCCGCTTTCAGCCGGTCGGCCAGCGCGCAGAGCATGGCAAGCTCCTTGCGCTGCCCATCCAGCTTCTTGCGCTGGGTGCCGGAAAAATAGTGAACGCCCTCGATGCGAATACCGGGGGTGGCGGCGCGACGGTCGAGCGCGGCGAAGAAATCCCGCTCGTCCATGCCGAACTGAGAACCCGCCGTCAGCCGCAGCAGCACGGGGTAAACCCTGCCGCGCGAGCGCGCGGCCTCGTCGATCAGGCGAACGTGCAGCGGGGATTCGCAGGTGAAGCGCGTCACGCCCAAATCCATGGCGCGTTCCACGTCCGCCCTCGTCTTGTTCACGCCGGAAAAGAGCACCATGTCGGGGGAAACGCCCTGCTGACGGCAGATTTCCAGCTCGCCGGGGCTGCATACCTCGAGCGTGCCGACCAGACGGCGCATCGCCGGAATGAGAAACGGGTTCGCCTTGATGGAATAGCAGAGGCGGATCTCTTCGGGCACGATGGCGCGCACGGCCTTCATGCGGCGCGCGAGCTGCACCTCGTCAAAGACGAAGCACGGCGTGCCGAAGCGCTCTGCGACGGAAAAGAGGTTATCCATGTCGAGCCTCCTTTTTGGCGGCCTTTGCGGCGGCGTACCGCTCCAGCAGCGCGGCGCGGTCGATCTTGCCGTTTTTGTTGAGCGGCATCGCGTCCACCTGCATGAAGAGGTTGGGGATCATGTAGCCCGGCAGAATCTCGCGCAGCGCGCCGGTGATGGCGGCCTTGTCCGCCTCGCCGGTGTAGAAGGCGAGAATCTTGCCCTTGTCCGCCAGATAGGCGCACAGCGCGCGCTCCACGCCGGGCACGGCGGTCATCTGCACCTCGATTTCGCTCAGCTCGATGCGGTGCCCCATGTGCTTGATCTGGAAATCCTTTCGGGAGACATAGACCATTTCGCCGCGCTCGTTGACCCGCACGAGGTCGCCGGTGCGATAGATCGGCTCGATATAGGCATGGTTGAGCGGGTTTTGGGTGAAGCTGGCGGTGGTGCGCTCCGCGTCTTTATAGTAGCCCAGCGCGACGGAGGTGCCGCTGACGCAGAGCTCGCCGATTTCGCCGGGCTTGACGGCCTCGCCGCCGTCCGGCGTGAGCAGCAGGATGCGCTCGTTTTTGAACGGCACGCCGATGGGGAGCGATTCGTTTTCGGCAAACTCGCGATCCACGACGTAATAGGTGCAGTTGCAGGTGATCTCCGTCGGGCCGTAGAGGTTGACGTATTGCACGTCCGGCAGGTATTTTTGCAGCTTGTGCAGGTGCTTGATCGGCATGACCTCGCCCGAAAAGAGGATCGCGCGCAGCGTCGTCGGGGTTTTATAGGCCAGCGCGTTCATCGTCGTCAGGAAGCAGAGCGCGCTGACCGCCCAGACCATCAGCGTCACGCCGCGGTCGCAGAGGAAATCCATCAGCTTCGTCGGGTTGGTGAAATACGCCGTCGGCACAATCTCCACCCGCGCGCCGGTAAACAGGCCGCTGTAAATATCCTTGACGGATACGTCGAAGTCAAACGGCGCCTGATTGGCCAGCACGTCCTTTTCCGTGATGGCGAACGTCTCCGCAAAGCAGGGGATGAATTCGCACACGTTGCGGTGGCAGACGACCACGCCCTTCGGCGTGCCGGTCGAGCCGCTGGTGAAATTGACGTAGAGCGGGTCCGCGTCGATCATCTGCGCGCGGACGGCGGCCAGCGCGGGCGCGTCGGGCGGCGTTTCTTCCAGCTCCTCGATGAGCAGGATGCGCGCGGGCGGCTCGATGCCCTCAAGCTGAGCCAGATGCGCCCTGTCGGTGACGACGATGGGCGTATCCAGCGTTTCGAGCATCGCGCGGACGCGCGGCGCGGGGTGGCGCAGGTTGAGCTGGGCATATGCGCACCCGGCATAGACCGCGCCCATGAAGCCCACGACGGTCTCCACGCCCTTGTCCATATAAAAGCCGACGACGCTGCGCGGCGGCACGAGCGGAATCAGCGCGGCGGCGACGCTTTGCGCGCGGCGGACGAGCGCGGAAAAGCTCACTTCGGTCTGCTCGTCGGCAAAGGCGATTTTTTCAGGCAGACGCGCGGCGGTCTGCTCCAGAGCATCTAAAATCAGGTTGTTCATGGTTGTATTCCTCAAATGCGGCATGGCGCTTTGGAAAGCGGTTGGCTGCCAAAGGCAGATGAAAGGGAAAAAGGCGGAACGCACAGAAAGCGCGTTCCGCCATGCGTTATTCCATTATACCCGATTGCGCCTCAAGATTCAACCCTCGGCGAGCGCTCGGAGAGGTCATACCAGACGGAAACGGCGTTCTCCTGCCCCTTCGGCACGGCGTAAACGCGCAGGGTTTCGCCATCCGGCACGAGCGCGGCGGAAATCGTGTCGCTTTCGCCGTCATCGAGCAGCGTGGTTTCCGTGCCGTCCGCCGCGACGGAGACGAACCGATACTGCGGCGTGACGAGCGTGCCGCGGTTGCAATCGGCGATGTATACGCCCTCGCCGACGCTCAGCCAGACGTTGGTGATGCGGTCGATGGAGGCCAGATACTGCGCCTGATCCGCGTAGAACCAGCCGGAAACATCCTCGCCGCTCGTGTAGGCGTTGAAGAAGCGGGCGAAGAACGCGCTGAACAGATCCGCGCCCGTTCCGTTCATGTGATAGAGGTCGTAATAATATCCGTCGAGGTTTTGCAGATATTCTGCCTTGGCGTATTGGAAATTGAAGCAGGGGATGTCGTTTTCCCGGCAGTAGCGCATCAGGCTTTCGCCGTAGGGCAGAAAGCCCGGCTCGGCCAGCGCGTGCGCCGTCAGGTTGGGGGAAAGGACGACGATCAGACGACTGCCCTTCTCCGTGCAGAGCGCCTTGTAGCGCGCCAGAAACGCTTTGGAAGCGTCGAACAGCTCGCAGGGATAGCCGGGGTCCGGCTCGCGCAGCACCGTCTCGCGGATGAGCGTTTCGGCGCTCTCGCCGCTGGTGTGGCGCAGGAAGCCGCCGCCCGCATAGGCGACGGTGGAATCCATCGTCGGCCGCAGGCGCGCGTATTCCTTTTGAGCGTTCAGGCGCAGCGCGACGGTCTTGACCACGTCGGCGGGGGACTGAGCGCCGAATTCCCGGAACAGGAACAGGCGGTTGAGGTAGTCGCCGTCCTCGCGGCAGGCGTCCATGAAATACGTCAGCCGGTTTTGAATGCCGCTGAGGAAGGGCGACAGCTTGAAAAAGGCGTTGGGGTCTTCCTTGGCGGTGTTGAAATTATACGGCTCGACGACCAGCACGGTGTATTCCGGGCTGTTTTGGCGATACAGCTCGCGGGTCAGCGCCAGCTCACCCTGCAAAGAAAGCCCCGGAACGGCGGCGGAAAACGCCTTCCGCCCCGTCTGCTCGCTGATGAGCGAGGCGTTGAAGTGGTCGCGCACGATGGAGGAACCGACGACCGCCAGCTCGATATCCCGGCTGTTTTTCAGCTCGTCCATCATCAGCGCGACGAAGGTATCCGTCTGAATCAGGCAGGTGTTCGCGAGGGCGACCGCCAGCGCGAGCACGAGAAAAAACGCGGCGAACCGAAGGAAAGGCCGAATGTTTGTACACACGAAAAGAAACCTCCCGAAAATCAAACCTGCAAGCAGGGCTCTTCGTCTATGCCGGGGCGGAAATCAAAGTACAGCGACGGGTCGTCCGCGCCGCCCTGCGCGCGGGCATAGACGCGGATGCATTGCCCCGTCAGCGCGCCCTTGTCGCAGGCGAGAATGCCCTCGGCCTGCCAATCCGTCAGCGGGGTCTCCGCGCCCGTCGCCTCATCCCGCAGGAAGAAGCGGTATTCCGGCGCGACGCTCGGGCCGTGGTTGCAGTTGGCCGCATACACGTCGCGCGCGCCGTTTTCGCTGGCGGCGGCGACGGCCTGACGGCTCTGCTCCCATGCGCCGTTCCATTCTCCCTCGGGGAAGTAGGTCTGAATCCAGCAGTTGGTAATGAACGAGACGGAGCTGAAATAGGCCCACCTGTCGGCGTAGAACCAGTCGCTCGTGTCCTCCCCGGCGAGATACGCCTTAAAGAATTTGCAGAAGGACGCGCTGAAAATATCCGCGCCCTCGCCGACCATGTGATACAGATCGAAATAATATTGATCGGTTTCGCGGGGATACAGCTCCGGCTTCGCGTAGGAGAAATTGACGCAGGGCATGTCGTTTTCCCCGCAGAAGCGCGTCAGCGCGTCGGCGTAATCCAGAAAGCCCGGAATGGCGAGGTTGTGCGCCGTCATGTTGGGGTAGATGAAGACCAGCAGCTTGGAGCCCTTCTGCGCGACGAGGTCGCGGTATTCCAGCAGCATCTCCCGCGTTTGCGGCAGAAGGTCATAGACGTAACCCGTGTATTCGCGGATGATCTGCTGGCGAACCATTTCCGTGGCGCGCTCATCGGTGTCGCAGCGCGAATAGCCGCTGCCCATATAGGTCATGCGCGGGTCGAGCGTCGGGCGGATCCTTTCATAGGTCCGGAACGGCCGCAGGTGCATGCCGACGGTCTCCATGAACTCGCCGAACGAATCGACGGCGTAATCGCGGAACATGAACGCGCGATCGACGTACCAGCCGTCCTCCTTGGCGACGCTGTAATAATAGCGGAGCTGCTCAAACGGGGAGGAGAGGAAGGGCAGCAGATCGTATTGCCCCTCGATGCCCTCCCTGGCGCTGTCCACGGTGAACGGCTCGATGACCAGTATCGTCCATTCCGGGCTGTTTTTGCGGTACAGCTCGCGTGTCGAGGCGATGTTGCCCTGCAGCATGCCGCAGGGAATGCCGAGGGCAAAGCAGGTCTTGCCGATTTCCTTTGAAATCATGTCGGCGTTGAAGTGGTCGCGCACGATGGAGGAACCGACGAACGCCACCTCGATGTCGCTGCGTGCCTTGACCTCCGCCATGGTCAGCGCGGCATAGATATCGGTTTTGATGCAGAAGGTATTGGCAAACGCCACGATGAGCGCAAGCCCCAGCAGGAAAGCGGCGAGCCGGAGCAGGCCGCGAAAGGTTGGATGTTTCAATTTGCCGCCTCCACCATCAGAATACCGCGTACATAAAGCCGGAAGCGGCGACGTTCGAGCCGCCGAAGGTTGCCAGCACGAAGAAAATGAACGCATAGAGCACCGCCCAGCGCAGCGCCAGCGGGCGGGAGAGCACAAAATCGCGGATCTTCACGCCGCGCTCCTGCATGAAGGAGACGACAAAGAGAATGATCGTCGCGATGAGCAGGATGCGGTAATCCTTGGCCGCCAGGCCGAGGGTATCCAGCGTGCCGTCAAAGAGCTGCCGCGCGTTGAAGGCGAAGAACGTCTTATGCAGCATGGCAAACGCATCGGAGACGCGGACGCAGCGGTCAAAATACCAGCCGATGTTCACGACGAGGAACGTGCGCAGAATCCGGAACACGTGGAAGCCGCCGGAAGCCGTCAGCCGCGGCAGGCGGTCGTTCATCCGCTTATAGACCGGCTCGACCAGCGCGGTGAACGCGAGAATCACACCGTTATACAGCCCCCAGAGCGCATAATTCATCTGCGCGCCGTGCCAGACGCCCACCAGCAGAAACACCAGAATGTTGCCCAGCGCGGCGGGCAGGGCACGGGCGATGTGCGTACCGGCCTTTTTCTTGAGCGCCTTGCTCATGCGGGAAACCGGACGGGTCAGCGCGAAGGGATAGAACACGTAGTCGCGCATCCACGCGCCCAGACTGATGTGCCAGCGCCGCCAGAAATCGCCGAGGGAGACGGAGAAATACGGCCGCTTGAAGTTCGGCGCAAGCTGTATGCCGAAGAGCTGGGCGATGCCCGTCACCAGATCAATGCCGCCGGAAAAATCCGCGTATTGCTGGAGGGAGTAAAACAGCACACCGACGACGATGACCGCGCCGCCGTAGGCGCTCTGGTTGCCGAAAACCGCTTCCACCAGCGACAGGGCACGGTCGGCGATCACCTTTTTCTTGAACCAGCCCCAGAGCATCAGCAGCAGGCCGCGCTCGATACCGTCAAGGTCGAAGCGGTGCGGCGTGACGAGCTGGCTTTCGAGCTGGTCAAAGCGCGCAATCGGCCCCTGAATCAACTGCGGGAAGAAGGAGACGAACAGCGCGAACTTCGCCGGGTTCTTCTCCGGGGCGTATTTGCCGTTGTAGACGTCGATCAGGTAGCCCATCGACTGAAAGGTATAAAAGCTGATGCCCAGCGGCAGAACCAGCCCCAGCGACGGCGCGCTGCCACCCAGCAGCGACGCGCCCCACGCCATCACGGGGTTCAGATACTTGAGCACGGCCAGCACGCCGAAATTCAGCAGCAGCACCGCGAAAAACCAGACGCGCTGGCGCGAGCGCGTCCTGGCCTTTTGAGCCTTTTTCGCTTCGGCGGTCAGCTCGGCCTTGTGTGCACGCAGGTAGGCCTTTCCGCTTTCGCCGACGCGGGCGATGACCAGCGCGCCCGCCCATGTCGTCAGCGTCGTCAGGGCGATGAAGGGCAGGGCGGACAGGCCGCAGGTCAGATAAAACCCGTAGCTGAGCAGCAGCAGCAGCACCCAGCGCAGACGCAGCGGGCAGACGTAATACAGCGCCGCGCCGACAAAGGCGACAGCCAGCAGGACGGTAAGCGACATGACAGTTTCCTCTCTTTATCCAATGAAAAATCAGGGCAAATCAATCCAATTTATAACTATATCATGGGCGATTCGGAGTGTCAAGAAAAGCCGGATAAAAAAATGAATTGTCATCCTCCCCGCGCGATGCTATAATAAAGTAATATGTGACAAAATCATCGGAGGAATCGACATGCTCACAAGGAAATCGCCCTTCGCGCAGGGGGAAAACGACAGAACGATCATGCAGGACGGCTTTAGCGCGCCGGTGGAAAGCGCGCCGCGTCAGCGCTTTTCCTCAGCCTGCGCGATGGTCGGGCGGCGCGTGATGGATTTTTCCGATAACGGGGATGGAACGCTGACCGCCGTGCGCTGCGTGGATCGGCAGGCGGATGATCTGGATATCCAGTTCGAGGCGGGCGCGTGCCCGGTGGTGGCCATCGCGCCGCGCGCGTTCGAGGGCTGCGCCGCGCTGCGCCGGGTCATCCTGCCGGAGAGCCTGCGGCAGATCGGCGAGATGGCGTTTTCCGGCTGCTCGCATCTGCGTCTGCTGACCATCCCCGGCGGGGTGCAGCGCGTGGGCACGCTGGCCTTCGCCAAATGCAGCCAGCTCGAACGGGTGCGCATCGAGCCGGGCGTCGTGCAGCTTGGGCCGAGCTGCTTTTCCAAATGCGCGGCGCTCAAGCGGGTGGAAATGCCCGCCAGCGTCACGCAGATCGGCGGCGGCGCGTTCTTCGGGTGCAGCAAGGAGCTGAGGCTCTACGGCGCGGAGGAAGCGCCCGCGGCGCAGTACGCCCGGCTTAACGGGCTGACGTTCGATTTCCAGAGCTGGAAGGACGACGAGGAGCTCGTGCTCCGCGAGGAGGAGGACGGCACGCTGACCGTTTTGGGCGCGCGGCAGACCGCGCCGCACCGCATCGAAATTCCGACGGAAATCTGCGGCAGGCGCGTGGCGGCGATTGCGCCGAAGGCATTTTTTGCCAGCGGCACGCTGGAGCAGCTCGTCGTGGGCGGCGGCGTTCGCGAAATCGGCGAGAGCGCGTTCTTCGGCTGCCGCCAGCTCGTCAGCGTCAGCTTTGAGCGCGGGCTGGAGCAATTAAAGGACAGCGCTTTTGCCGGGTGCGAGAGCCTGACGCAGGTGACGCTGCCTTGGGGCACGAGCGCGGTCGGGCGCATGGCGTTTTTCGGCTGCACAAGGCTCTCGTTTGTCAAAATGCCGACGACGACGCGCGTTTCGGATTTCGCTTTCGACGGCTGCGCGCCGGGGATTCGGGTGTTCGGCGGCGTTTACGCGGGCAGGATGAACCCGATCAGCGAATAAAAACGAACGAAAAAAGAATATTGCGACGAGAGGCTGTCAAGCCGATAAGACCGGGATTATAAGAACGGTCTGGATTGAGCTTGACGGCCTTTTTTGTCGGTTGGAAAGCGGAGGAAAAAGCGTATAGAGAACGCCTTTCGCGCTCAAACTGGTATAAACGGCAGCGGAGGCGAGAGCATGAGGGCGAAATGGACGGATTTGGCCGTGGAGGCGGCGGGCGGCGAGCTGCGCGAGGGCGGCCTGTCGCGCACGGTCGTGAAGGTGGAGGACGAGGCGAGCGCGCGGAGGCTGGGCAGGCCGATGGGCACCTATGTCACGCTGGCCTGCGAGCAGGCGCTGACGGTTTCGCTGGAAACGCGGCGCGCGCTGGCGGCGGAGCTGGCGAAGACCCTTCGCGGCATGCTGCCCGAGGACATGAAAACGGCGCTGGTCGTCGGGCTGGGCAACCGCAGCGTCACGCCGGATTCCCTCGGCCCGCGAACGGCGGAGCGCGTGCTGGTGACGCGGCACATCGGCGACAGCCTGCCGTGGGGCGCGGAGATGAACAGCGTCTGCGCCGCCGCGCCGGGGGTGCTCGGCGTGACGGGCATGGAGACGGCGGAGATTCTGCGCGGCATGGTCGCCCATGTCAGGCCGGACGCGGTGATCGCCGTGGACGCGCTGGCCGCGCGCAGCTCCAAGCGCATCGCCTCAACGATCCAGATTGCGGATACGGGCATCACGCCGGGCTCGGGCGTTGGCAACCACCGAAAGGCGCTCGACCGGGAGACGCTTGGCGTGCCCGTCGTCGCGGTGGGCGTGCCGCTGGTGGTGTATGCCTCGACCATCGCCGCCGACGCGCTTTGCGCGCTGGGCGAAGGCGAGGTGGAGGAGGAACGCATCGCGGCCTGCGTGGAGCGCGTGGTTTCCGAAAAGCTGGGGGAGATGATCGTCACCCCGCGCGAGGTGGACGCGCTGGTGGAGCGCATGGCCGGCGTGCTGGCCGACGGAATCAATCAGGCGCTGCATCCGCGGCTGAGCCGGGATGAAATCGCGCAGATGATGGCGCAGTAAGGGAGGAGAGCCATGAAAAGAAAAATGGGATGGGCGGCGCTGATGATCTTGTCTTTGCTGCCGGGGCTGGCAAAGGCCGACGACACGCCGATGGAGGCGGAAGCGCCGATTGCGCTGACCAGCCCGAGCGCGATTCTCTGCGAGGCCTCGACCGGGCGGGTCGTCTTTGAAAAGAACGCGGACGAGCGCCGACCGGTCGCCAGCGTCAACAAGGTGATGACGATTCTGCTGACGCTGGAGGCGCTGGACGAGGGGCGCGTGTCCGTGCAGGATCAGGTGACCGTCTCCCCGCGCGCGGCGAGCATGGGCGGCAGTCAGGCGTTTCTCGACGCGGGCGAGCGCTATCCGCTCGGCGAGCTGCTCAAGACCGTGATCGTCGCCAGCGCCAACGATTCGGCCGTCGCCATCGCGGAGCATCTCGCCGGGGCGGAGGAAGCGTTTGTGAAGCTGATGAACGCGCGCGCCGATGAACTGGGGCTCCAAAACACGCATTACGTCAACTGCACCGGCCTGCCCGCGCCCGATCACTATACCACCGCGCGGGACGTGGCGAAGCTGAGCGCGCAGCTCGATCTGCATCCGCTGTATTACCGCTACTCGACGATCTGGATGGATGAGATTCGGCACCGCGGCGGGCGCGTGACCGCGCTGACGAACACGAATCGGCTGATTCGGTTTTACCCCGGCTGCGACGGCTATAAGACCGGCTCGACCAACGAGGCGCGCTACTGCATCAGCGCGACGGCCAAAAAGGACGGCATGCGGCTGATCGCCGTCGTGCTCGGCACACCCGCCGGGCAGACGCGCTTTGACGAGGCGCGCGCCATGCTGGAATACGGCTTTGCGAACGTGAAGCTGACGACGCCCATCGCGCAGGGACAGCCGCTGGATATGACGGTGCCCGTCCGCCTTGGCGGGCGGGATCGGGTCTCGGTGGTCAGCGGCGGCACGTGCAGCCTGCTCGAAAGGCGGGGCGAGAAAAACGCGCTTTCGCTGGAGGCGGCGCTCGTCGAGCGGGTGAACGCGCCGGTTTACGCGGGCGATGTGCTGGGGGAAATCCGCGTCAGGCGGGACGGCGAGGTGGTGGCGGTGGTGCCCGCCGTTGCCGGGGAGGATGTGCAGCTTCCCGGCATGGTGGACGCGCTGATTCGGATTCGCGACCATTTTATGCTGACCGGGGCTTGACAACCGGAAGATGCCGTGCAATACTTTGAAGTTACGGAGGGAACGTTGAGGCTCTGCCTCAAACTCCGGCAAGAACCTGAGGTTCTTGCATCTCCCGCCTTCGCGGATTGCTTTGCAATCCATGAAGAGAGGGTGCAGGGAAATCATTTCCCTGCCGGGTTTTGGGGCGAAGCTCCAACGTTCTCCCTTAAAAAGCAAAAGAGGGATGGCCATGAATCAAAATGAAAATCCGGCGCCCAAGCGCGAGAACTTCGCTTCTCGATTGGGCTTTCTGCTCGTCAGCGCGGGCTGCGCGATCGGCATCGGCAACGTCTGGCGCTTTCCGACGGTCGCGGGGCAGAACGGCGGCGGCGTATTCGTGCTGTTTTATCTGATCTTCCTGCTGGCGATGGGCGTTCCCGTGCTGACCATGGAGCTGGCTGTCGGCCGCGCGGGTCACGGAACGGCGACGCGGGCGTATCGCGCGCTGGAAAAGCAGGGCGCGAAGTGGCATCTGCACGGCTATCTCTGCCTGTTCGGCTGCTGCATGCTGATGATGTATTACACCACGGTCAGCGGCTGGATGCTCAGCTATTTCTTCAAATTTCTGACCGGCGCGTTCAGCGGCCTGAGCGGCGACGCGGTTTCCGGCGTTTTTGGTCGGATGCTGGAAAGCCCCGGCGAGATGGGCGGCTACATGGCGCTGACCGTCGTGCTCGGCTTTGCGATTTGCAGCTTCGGCCTGCAAAACGGCGTGGAGCGCATCACCAAGGGGATGATGTGCGCGCTGATCGTGCTGATTGCCGTGCTGGCCGTGCACAGCTTCACCCTCTCCGGCGCGAAGGACGGGCTTGCGTTCTTCCTTCTGCCCGATTGGGGGCGCGCCGTGGAGCAGGGAATCGGCAGCGTTCTCGTTTCGGCGATGAATCAGGCGTTTTTCACGCTCAGCCTCGGCATCGGCGCGATGGAGATCTTCGGCAGCTACATGAACCGCGACCATACGCTGACCGGCGAGGCCGTGCGCATCTGCGCGCTGGATACGTTCGTGGCGGTCAGCGCGGGTCTGATTATCTTCCCGGCCTGCTTCTCCTACGGCGTTTCGCCGGATGCGGGGCCGAGCCTCATCTTCATCACCCTGCCGAACGTCTTCACCGGCATGGCGGGCGGCCGCGTGTGGGGCACGCTGTTCTTCCTGTTTATGACGTTCGCCAGCTTCACGACGGTCGTCGCAGTGTTTGAAAACATCATTGCCAGCGCCATGGAGCTGTTTCACATCGAGCGCCGCCGCGCGTGCGTGCTCGGCACGGCGTTCATCCTGCTGGCGAGCGTGCCGTGCGTGCTGGGCTTCAACCTGTGGAGCGGCTTCCAGCCGCTGGGCGCGGGCAGCACCGTGCTCGACGGCGAGGATTTCATCGTCTCTAACCTGCTGCTCCCGTTCGGCAGTCTGGTGTACCTGCTCTTCTGCGTGACGAAATGGGGCTGGGGCTTTGATCGCTATCTGGAGGAAGCCAACGCGGGCGAGGGGATTCGCCTGCCGCGCGCGCTCAAGCCGCTGCTGCAAATCGTCCTGCCGATTCTGATCGTGCTGATTATCGTGCAGGGATTGATTTAATACTAATTCTTGTTAAAATGGCTTAATCCGCGCACCATCTTTTTCGCTCT